>CXWK01085424.1_pt1 | contig 15741 bp, 19 predicted proteins | sample 590851 | NCBI WGS metagenome assembly CXWK01 (sample SAMEA3498364, study PRJEB10139) | wastewater metagenome | biome: wastewater treatment plant; material: activated sludge | place: Denmark | collected 2014-08-01 | reverse complement strand
CTATGTTATTTTTGACGGCACTTTGACGACACCCCTCCTAATCCTCACTTATTATCTCCTCCTCATTCTCATAATCTATCCTGTATCCTATTATACTATGCCTTATACATAATTTTTTACCATTCAATCTTATATCTTTTCTTTCAATATATTCTGCTTCTAACTCTTCTGCTATTCCTGTCATTATATCATCATCTTTCATCTTTTCAAAATATTCATTCCTTATCTTTTCTTGTGTTATAAAATTCTTTACATCCTTCTTTTTTAATATTCCATCTTCATCTTTTACAATATATTCATTACAAAATCTTAGTATATTATTACATTTCTTTTTATATCTCTCTGTATATTGTAATACTTCTGTCGGTGTATCAATATACTTTCCATAATATTCTTGTATTATTCTTAATAATCCCCAACTTAAATCTTCAATATCTTTTGATGTTAATAGTTTCTTTTCTTTTTGATGTGGTTTTTTAATTTTACTTTTTTCTATAAATTGAGTTGGAAAGTTAATAACATATAAACGTCTTGATATACCACCATCCAAATCATCAATTTCTGGCATTTTATTACACATTATAATATTCATACCTTCAATAGTTATATCTTCATCTTCACTATATAATTTACGGCTTTTAAAAGATTCATTACTTGTTAATGTTTTTAATACACTACTTGTTAATTTAAACTTTTTATCTGGTTCGTTATAAACAATAACCTTTTTATTTTTTAATCCTGTTTTTGATGGACTTGCTTGATCTGCACTTGCTGGATTATCTGATAATAATTTTGGATTTGCACCTGTATATAATTCCCCAATACATTTTTTTAAACATATACCACTAATTGATTTACCATTACTACCAACACCATTATAAAAAAACAATTCTTGACCTTTATCAAGATATAACTCATTATCATTAAATATATAACTACATAACTTACTCATTAAAAAATTAAAAGTTTCTTTATCTGGAATAATATCTTTAAAAAATTCTAAACTCTTTTTGTATAATTCTTCATCACAATTTTTATATATTGTTTCTGTATTAATACTTAGATATTCATCATAAAATCCTTTTCTAAACTTTTTCATATTTAAATCTAAAACTCCGTTTTTAAAAACTAAACATCCTTTTTTATTAATATTCATAGATATATCATTAATATTAAACTTGTATTTCAATGTTTCAATTATATTATTCTTTTTACATATAGACCGTAAAGACCCAACTATTTTTTTTCTTTGTTCTATTATATCTTCATCTTCTAAATATTTACAACTTTTATCAATTTCAAGTGCTAAACTATCAATTTTATTTTTAATTGAGTAAAATTTATTATCACATTCCCATAAACCGGTTTCGTGGTTAAATTTATAAAATACATTATCTATAAATATATATTCTCCTTCATAAACTTTAATAAATAAATCTGCTAAGACTGCATCACTACCATTTAAAAAAAAATTATGACCAATAATATTTTTATTTATATATTCATTATATTCTTTTTGATTAATATTATAAGCTATATTTTTCAAAGTTCCAATATAACATTTATAAGTTCCATCTTGACAATTATACAATTCAATTCTTTTTTGTTTAAAATTATCAATTATATTATGATATTCATTATACATTTCTGCAAAATCATTATAAAGATTTAAACCTTTTTCGTTTTTATAAATGTTATATAAACTACTACTTATCCTTAACCAGTCTGTATATTCCAATAATTTTCCGGTGGCAATTATTTTTAATAAATTAACAATTTCATCATCATCATTATAATATTCTGTATCTATATATTTTATGTTTATTTTCTTTGGTTTTTCATTTGTTATTTCTTTTACTAAATGTTCATCTGGATAATATAAAACTAATGTATTTAATATATTAGAATCATTAATTAATTCATTTCCATAATTACAATTATTAATACATTTTAATATATTATCCTTTCCATATTTACAATTGTTAATCATTCTAAATTGTCTATTTTTAGTATAAATACTTGTGTCAATAAATAATGACTTATAATAATCAATACCTTTGGTATCATTAAATAAGTTAAAAAGGTTTTTATTATTTTTAAATAAAACTTGAATATTTTCATTATTGTAAAATTCAAAAATTATATGATATGAATATTTTGTTGATGATGAAGAATCTAATATATAATATTTACATTCTACAATTTCATTAAATAATTTATAAATCTTTTCTTTAAAAATACTAATTATAAGATTTAAATCTGGTTTTATTAAACTATCTGTTTCATCTTTTTTAAGATTATTTTCAATATCTAAATATAATTTAACTGGAGTATCTTCAAGAATAAATTCATAAAAATTTGTAGAATCATTATTTAAACAATATTTTTTAACTTTTTTGTAAGATTTATATAATATAAATTTTTTAGCACCATCTGTATTAATATCTTGTGTTATTAACACATTTTCACTTGTTTTTTCTTCAAGTGCTTCTTTTAGTTTTTTATATATTTCTGCCATCTTTATATTAACAAAATATTATTTTTTATTAATATAAACGTATATCTTTAAATAGTTTTAGAATAATAACAATCACGACATTTAGTATATTTTTGAATTGGAATATTACAAGTAATACAATTAAAATTTGAATTGTAACTTGTTAAACAATAATAGCATTTTTTATATTTAGTTGAATGAGTTTTTATTTCACAAGTTTTACATAATTTAAAACCACAAGAATGTTTTATAATATCACCATTAATATTTTCAACTTGTTTATAAACATTTTTATCACAAGTTTGACAATAAAACTTTTTCCGTAAAAATTTTTGTAATGTTTTCTTTCCATTTGTAAAATATGTTATACATTTGTTTCCTAATTGTATTTTTAAATTACAGTTATTATATTTAATGTTTATTATAAATGTTTGATTTATTAAATGACCACATATACATAAATCTTCTGTATCATTACAACATTCATATATTTCTAAATCATATTCTTTATCTTTTATTTTATAAAAATCTAAAAGATATTGTATTCTTTTATTTCTATTATTTTTACATATTATATTATTTGATTCTTGATTTCTTGCTTTATATACTCCTTTTTCTTTTATTATTTCATTATTCATTTATATTAAGAATATATTTTAAAATCTAAATATAAACACATTAAATAATAACTTCTGTGTTTTTATACACTTTAAAACCTAATTTATCTGCTTCTATTAAAAATTTATTAATTCTTTTTGTTATTCTTTCTTGTATAACTTCTTTATTTTTTTCTTGATATCTTTTTTTTTGATATTCACGCATATATTCTTTATATGCATCTTTATTCTTTTCTCTTGATTTGTAAATAGAATCTTTGTAAGTTTGATAATGTTCAGACATCTTTAGTTATATTAATAAAATATTTTTATCATTTTAATATAAACGTATTTAAATTCTTTTCAAGTTATTTTAGTAAAAACAACATTATAACCAATTTTTTCAAAATCCATTTTAACTTTATCCATTTTTTTATCTAATTTCATTTTTTCAGATTCTTCTTTAGTATAACCTCTTTTTTTGTAATATTGACTAAGCATATACTCATTATATTTTTCACGGTTTTTTTCACGATTTGGTTTTATATATGTATTATAAAATTCTTCATTATATACTTTTGGTTTAGCTCCGGTATCTGCCATTTATCTTTATATTATAAATTATTTAAATTATTTTATATAAACGAATTAAGAATAATTGGTTTCTATAGAAAGGTTATCATTAGAATCAAAACGGAAAGATTCACCAACATTTAAACAATTAATAGATTCAACAATAATATCATATTTACGAGCATCTTCAACAAGTTTAATAAACAATTTTTTAACTTTATTAAGTTTTTGTTCTTGTAAAGTCGTATTTTTTTTTCTATAATAATACTCGCGATGATATTTGTTATGCTCCTCTTTTGTTTTGTATCCCATTTAAAATTAATATATATTTTAATAGTTTTATATAAACGAAGATTAATTTAAACTTTAAATATTTTAAACAACAGTTTTAAAAATTCTAAGTAAGCATTTATATTTTAAATTACAACTTTTACATTCATATGTAATAAATTCTTTATCAATAAATTTATCAAAATCATATTGTGTTATATTAAATAAATTTCCTAAAGATTCTAATGTATTATTACATTGATTGCACTTAAAAGTATTGTCGTATATTAATATAATATTCATATAATAAGTTTTATATTAAAAAAAAAATTCAATAACTTATAATAATGTCAAGGCCATGTTTTGATAAATATAATTACATTCAATCAACAATTAATTGGAAGAGATGTAAACATTGTGATTTTAAAACTAAAAAGATTTTTAAACATTTTACTTGTCAATTTAAAAAATGTAATGAGATATGTTTTAATTCTTGTATTTTTAAAAATCCATATTGTGATAAATGCGCTTTACGAATTAAAAAGATGGAAGAATATCTTGATAATAAAATTTCAGATTATTCAACAATTTTAACATCACCACGTGGTGAAATATGAATTACGCGATCGAAATGGACCCATGCATCTCCACTAACGTTTGCTGATTGAGAACCATAGATTTCTTCAATACGGACCTTGATATCTGACTTCTGGCGTGCCGAATTGGATAAACCTGACACAAGGGAACCTGTATGAGATGTTGAAAAATCGCGACAAAGAACGTATGAAGAATTACCAGAAGTATTATTCCAAAGTGCTGGAGTGACGCGGAAACCTGTGATTTGGCCGTGTGCGAAATTATGTAATTCTACAGCAGCTTCAGAGCGTGTTTCTATAGAATAATTTTGTGGGAAACGATCTGATCCAACTTGCCAATAGTATTTTTTAACACGACCATCAGTATTAAGTAATTTATTACCAGTAGTAATACCAACATCAGATGCTGAAATAGTAGATGTTGTAGCAGCAAATTTAGTAGTATCAAGAAGAGTATTTGAACGGAAAGCTACAAGTGCTGATTTAACAGATTGTTTGCGACAATCTATGGAAACAGAAGCATTAGCAGAACCATTCCAATTAACAGGGTAGTATTCCCATGCAGTTGTACTAATCATCATTCCTTCTTTTAAGAATTTTTGGGTAAGTGTATTACGGTCAACATCATTAAGTTGTTTACCGAAAATTTGCATAACTGGATAAGTAATTGTATATGTAGTACCAGCTACAGTTGGGCCATCAGCACCAGCACCGACTTTAACAAGAGCAGCATGAGATTGCTCTAAACGAACACGAACTTCAACATTATTAAGTAAAAACATTGGTAAGAGTCGTGAAGTTTTTCCAAATAATGAATCAAGAGTTAATTGACAAGAAACAGTTTGAGTATCATAAGTAGAACTTGTAGGGGCTGTTTGTCCAAACCCAGCATAAACACTAAGAGGGCCACTACGAACATCAGATGGAACGGTAATACCATTCATAATTGATTTAAGTCCATTATAATTATTAATAGCACCAAGAGAAACATTATTTACAAATACTTCAAGTGAGTTAATAATTGAAGACCCATCGTCTGCTAAAGTAAGAGTTTTTGTACCAGCTGTGTTGTCGGTAATACCAACATTAAAAGTTAAAAAAGAACGCTCCATATCTGCTAAAAGATTCATAGCTGAAGGAAATTGGAATACCATAGTTGAACCTGGAGAATAAGAATTATTATTTGCTTCAACTTCAACGTGAATTTGTTGAGCTGCAGATTCAACACGTAAAACTTCAGTGTTGATATTTGCTTTATAATCAAATGAAGGAGCAACTTGAGAAAAAGATTGAATATTCATATTTTTTATATATATATAAAATAAATAAAAAATAAAAAAAAAATATTAATTAAATTTTTTTTATGATTTATCTCCAGTTGGGCATACGTGTTTATTATATCCAATTATAGCAAAATTACTTAAAAGAATTAATACATTGATTGATGTTAAAACTATTTCTAAAACCATTTAAAATATCTAAATAAAAAAAAAATATGAAAAGTTACATAAATTCAAATATACAATAAAATGGAATTCCATTGAAATTTAATTTACGACCATTTGTATCTATTAACTCAAGGTGAAGTCGTTTTAAAAAATTTACACTATTGGCTCCATGTTTATTTATACGATAAAATGATTGAGAATTTGGACTACTTGATATCCAACTTAATGGCGAACCTAAATTAATTGCTACGTGCATTAAACTGTTATCAGATGGAAATGAACTATGAAAAACATCTCCAAATATGGGGCCAAGATCATTTGAACGTAATAAAACAGTATGTCGGTCGCTGAAATTTACTGATTGATTACTTACTTGTGATTTCCCATATACACTTGATAATGTTGTGTAACCAATTAAATCATAATGATTCCCTCCATTAGTTGGTGTATCTAAAATAAAATCGTTATTTGCATCAGGATTTGATATGGTCATTCTTAATGTAGTTGAATTTACTGAAACACTAAATGTTCCAACAATAAAAGCGGCTGCTGCAGCTGCTGAATTTAATTGAGCTGCCAAAGCAGTACAATAAGTTGTTGAATCATATAAACCAACAGGTATAGTAAATTCAAATGGTTTTAACACATTCAAATTATTTTTCTGTATAATTTTGAAAGAATTGTTTGATTCATCAATGTTATAAAATGAATTTGCAAATAATAATTGAGACAAACGAACACCTGTATAAGGTATTTCTTCTGGTAAGTCATATATATTATTTTGATTTAAATCTGATGAATTTATTACAAGTGTTTTATAATTAGAATTGAAAAAATGGTCAGTCATATTAATATATTAATATAAAATTATTTTATTTATTAATATTTATAAAATGGGATTCTTTGATTCAGTTTGGTCTAATTTCAAAAACACTATTAAAACTGTAGGTAGTAATATTAATCGTTATCTTCCATATGTTTTGGGAGGTATTCATAAAGTTTCAAAATTTTTAGAAAATAATGGTATTGTTGATGCAATAAAAGTGCCAAGTGGAATGATTGCTAATCTATCACAACAAGCATTACAATTACATCAATACTTTGATCCATCACATCCTTATTATGGTGCAGAACAAGCATTTGTACCATCGGTAGACGATCAACCATCGGTAGATCAACCAGCTGTTTAAAAAAATTTTTTTTAAATAAAACCCCCTTTTATTTAAAAATTAATAAACCCATTTTCTAACAACATTGCTATTTCATTAGTGTTTTTATTTTGATTATTGAATACAATTATTGGACGATCTAATTTTGATTTATTAAACTTATCATAATTATTAAAAATATCAAATAATACTTTTATAAAATTTTTTTTAGTGGTAGGTAATGTAAAAGCTTCATAAACCTTAATTAATTCTTCTTCATTGAATGATTTAAATAATGTTAATAAACGAGTATTATTACGAATAGAAGGACTAACTCCTCTAATATCCTGGATTGCATAAATAATAGAAATATTTAAATGACGAGATTTACGAATAAGTTTTTGTATAGTATTACCATGAGTTATTTCTTTAACTCCTGAACAATCGTCAAATATAATTAATGTTTTTGGTGGTTCTGTATCTTTTTCACCTTCGGTAATTTTTTTATACATTTTAAAATCTTCATCAAATATCATATTATGATGTAAATAAGATTCATACAATTCTTTTAATTTAACATCATATTCATCTTCGTTATCATAAACAATATAATTAGATTCTTTATATTCGCTATCAGCTTTATCTTTTTTTAATCTTTTTAAGAGTTTTTTAGAATTATTTAAATTAGATAATTCATTCCATTTATTATCCATATTAACAGTTGGGCAAAAAACATATATTTTTTCAAAATGATTTAGATAGTGCTTTTTAATCAAATCCATTAAATAATATGTCTTACCACTTCCTATTTTAGCTGATATAATATGTGTAAAAGGGTGCATTCCGTATTCTAATGGTTTATTATTAATTTGATTAATTTGATTACTCTTCATATATTATATATATTAATTAATTTTTTAATTGTTAAATAATTTTCTAATTGATGGTGATTTATTACAGATAATATCAAGTATTTCTTCATGTTTATCAACTTTTTCAATTAATTTTTGAACTGCTCCGTATAATGATGCTATAATCTGATCAGCATTAAGATTCCTACAATCACTATAACCATGCATGTCTTTTTTCTCAACTGCTTTTGGAATAACGTTTTCTACATCTTGTGCAATCCATCCTAATTTTGATCTATCTGGAACTTCATCTGATGTATAAACTGAATCTTTCCAAGTATAACGTTTTAATGGAAGATTTTTAACATTATCATAACAGATATCAAGATTTGCTTGTGTAATATTTGTTTTAAGCCTTTCATCTGAAGTCACTGTCCATAATGTAGAACTTGGTTTCCCAGCAGAATCCTGCGATAGATGAAGTTGGTAAGATGGATTGGTTATTGTTAAACCTACATTTCCATTTTCTAATATTGTCATATAATACGAATTAATAGTCGAATCATCATTATAAGATACAAATTGATGTTTCCTACCTGATCCACCTGCTGGAATACCTAATGTTGTTGCACCACCTTCCATAAATAGACCCCATCGTCCAGCACCAGTATAATTACCTGTTAAAAATGGATCGAATGAGCGTGTTATCATAGGACTATCTGAACCGTGTAATAATATACCTGTTGTAGTCCTTACGTAAGCAGTACCATCAACATGTAATCTATAATTTGGTGATGTTGTACCTATACCTATATTACCACTTGTCATAATATTAAATGCATATGGAGATGTATTTGCAAAACCTATTTGGAATGTTCCTCCTGTAACACCAGATGCTGTACCTACTAACCAACTACCAACACTAATAGGCCCTCCTGCAATATTATTAAACATCATATAATTCTCATTTCCAGATGTTGGTGAATTAAGATAAATAGATGGATTCCAATTAGAAGTATTACGTCTAATTACTAAACTACTACTTGTTATATTTGATGTTAAAATGTTAGTTGAAGTGATATTTGTAGATGATAAATTAGTTGCACCTGATATATTACTAACTATTAAATTATTACTTGTTATATTGTCTGCTAATATATTAAAACGATAACCTTGTGCTGTATCATCTGTACCTATTAATTGACCAGTTGTGCGTGCATATATATTACGAACATATGCATTTCCTTTAAGATATAACCTATTCCAAGGTTTAAATTCACTACCTAATGAACCTGTTGAATTATTTAAATCCCATAAATCTTGTTGAACATCTAATTCAGAATATAAACCATATCTGAAAAATGTTTCTCGTCTATCAGGGTCTATACTAAAAACTATATTTGAACCTGCTGTTCTTGATAATTCTAAATAAAAATAAACACTTCCTGAAGTTCCTAAATATGTAGATAAATTACTAAATTTATTAGTATTTGATACAACAGATAAAAAGCGTGATTCTGTAAATGATGTTTCTGGAGCATTATTTCCTACAAGATGTGTTATTGTACCACCAGCAGAATTACCTAATACTGATAAATCTCCAACAACTGTTAAACGTGATGATGGTGCTGTTGTATTAATACCTACATTTCCATCAATTATAACATTATTATTAAAACGTGATGTACCAGATGTGAACATAGTTAAAATAGAACCATTAAATGGAGTGCCAATACCAAAAGTGCGATTACCAGAACCAAAAACATTATGTCCAACTACATAAACATTACCTTGAGAAGCAGCAGAACCAGCAGTATTATTATAAAATGCAATAGATGATTCTGCTTCATTTACAACAGGAAAAGCAGTAAAATTACTATTAAAACCAGCAGCATCAACTCGTGAAAAAACACGACCCCCAACATTTACAGCACTTGAACTAATATTCAGAGATACTAAATTACTAATTGTTGCATTAGTAGCACTTATATTTGTTTGGTTTAATGCACCAGATAATGCAAGATTAGATACTGATAAATTTGTTATATTTGAATTAGTGGCAGATAAACTTGAAATAGTTGAATTAGTATTTACAAGATTTGATACACTTGAATTTGAAGTAGCAATATTAGTTATTGAAGCACTACCAGATACTAAATTAGATATTGTTGAATTTGTAAATGAACTATTTGTTTGAGTTAATGTACCAGATAATGCTAAATTTGTTATTGATGCATTTGTTATAACTCCATTTGTATTTATTAAAGTACCAATTGTTGATGTTGTATTTATAAGATTTGATACTGAAGCATTTGAATTTGCAATATTTGTTATAGAAGCAAAACCAGATACTAAATTAGATATTGTTGAATTTGTTGATGAACTATTAGTTTGACTTAATGTACCAGATAATGCTAAATTTGTTATTGATGCATTTGTTATAACTCCATTTGTCGCTACGCTATTTGTTATTGTTGAATTAGTATTTATAAGATTTGATATACTTGAATTTGAAGTAGCAATGTTAGTTACAGAAGCAAAACCAGATACTAAATTACTAATTGTTGAATTGGTTGAATTTATATTAGATATTGTAGAGTTTGAACTGGCAATGTTAGTTATTGAACTATCTCCACATATTAAATTACCAACTGTGGCATTCACTACAGCGTGTAAATTATTTACATGAAAATTACCAATAGTACCCTGATTTGAACTAACTGAACCACTACTTATTGATGTTGAAAATAATGTTGAACTTGATATATTTGTTGTATTTAAATTACCAATTGAACATTGTCCAGTTATTACTAAATTTGAACTTGAAAGTGTTAATACATTACCAGAATTATTTACACTTGATAATATAGTACCTGCTGTGTTTCTAAAATTTACATTTGTTGAAGCACCAAATATATTTACATCATTTGATACATTTAATAATGGATTTAAATAATTTATATTTTGAATTAATTGTCCTGATGTATTTAATACTAAACTATCATTATCATATTTTAATGATACATTACCAGCACTTACTAAAACTGGATCTAAACCAATTACTGAACCACTAGATATAACTAAACTATTAACATAATCTACTGTCGCGATATTACCATTTGAATTTGTAGTATGTGATTCTATATTTAATTGTGTAATAACTGCATCTAATTCTGCTAGTGTATCTAATCCTCCACCAGCACTTGGATTTTGTCCTAATACATTTACTGTATTTATTCCGCTTGTATTATTAAATAAACTCATTTATACTTTATATATATATTTTTTTTATTGATTCAACTTAATAAATGGATTATAAAAATATTGCTATTGATATTTATGAAAAAATCCAATCTATAAAAGAATCTAATAGTCCTATTTATGAAATTGCTGCTGAATTATATAAATATGAATCTGTTGAACATTTACCAATGGATATTATGTTAATGGATAGAGAAAATCTAACTATCAAATTAATACAAGATTTATTTAAAATAATGAAAAAAAATCATATTAGATTTAAAAATTATAAAGCTTTGGAAAATTATATTAAAAATAACACTTTACACAGTAAAACAAAAAAAATAAAAATATAAGTTAAAGATATAAATGGATAATTATACTTTGTTAAAAGAACAATTAAATAAAAAAGGTGTTGAATATACTGAAAAAGGAAAAACACGAAGAACTTTAACAATAAAAAATACTGGTGATACAATTTCTCCATCACAATTAAAAAAATTAAGTAAAAAAAAATTTGATGAAATGACTAAACGATATGGATTAGAAAATTTAGATAATGTACCAAAACCTGAAAAAATTGAAAAACTTAAACCAACTAAAAGACAATTTAAAAAAGTTTTTCAAAAAAAAGAACGAAAGGATTCTGGTGTTGTTATTGATCCAATAAAAAATGAACCAATTGTACCAAGTTATATATCTCCATTCCCATCTACTGGTGTAAAAGCATCAAATGATATTGAAGATATAAATGCTGTTGATATGCCTGAATCCAATGCTAATAATGGAACTCCTGCAATTGAACCAAATCCCAAAGTAGAAAAAAACTTTGTTAAAGTTAAAGTAAATGAAGAAGATAGAAAAAGACAAACAAATGAACCAAATATTAATATTTTAAATAATATTACACCAGCATCATTATCTTCTCCTGTTGTTTTACCAACTACAAATTTAGTATCTCAACAACAATCAAATATTGATGCTAATAATACTGCATTAGCTCCATCTCAACAAGTCCAACGTCAAGAAGCATCAAAACAAGTTGAAACGCAAAAAGGTTTAAGTACAGAAGATACATCAAATTTAAATAATTTAAATGAAGGATTAAAACAAGATAATGCTTTAAATATTGATAATAAAGATGTTTTAGATGAAGCAAATATGATAATTAAAAATACTTCAAATAAAATAAATGATGGTGAAAATATAGATGTTGATGCTAAAGTTTTAACTCTTGCTGAAAAAGAAATCCAAAATGGACTTGAATCAGATAAAGAAAATATAGAAAACCAACTTAATAAATTTTTACAAACATACGATCCAAACTTAATTGATTATACTTCACCAGACGCTATTAAACAATATACTTTATTAACAACTCAGTTATTAAGATTATTAAATGATAAAGTTGAATTCCTACCTGATATTAAAAAGGGTGTTGATCAAGTTAATAAAGTTAAAGCTGAAATAAATCAAGGTGATAATATTATTAAACAAGGTAAAATTGAACCTGAACTTGAAAAACAAAAAGATAATCTTGATGGTATCCATGAAAGATATGTTGATTATAATGGTATTAAATATTTAGAATTAAATGATTATCATCCTGCATTAGTTGTTGGTGCTTTAAAACTTTAAGGTAATTTAAAATTAACTTTTTAATATAATAATGAAAGATAAAAAATATTATATTAAAAAAATTGTTGAATTTTTGAATTATTCAAAGGTTTATTTAACACCTGATGAAGTTATCTATTTTATTGATATATATTCTCATAATAAAGAATACAGAAGACCACTACTTCCATATTTATTATATAAACACTTTAATATTATTTATTGAAAATTAATATTACTTGTGTTTTACCATTTTTTAAAATACTCTGCATTTAATCATCATCTGTTATTAAACATTCTTGTTTGAAATACCACTCTTTAAAATAATCATAACAATTTAAACATTTATCTTTTTTACATTCTAAAAACCCTTTACAATAATTACATATATTATGTCGTTTTGTAATTAATGTATTACATTTAGTACACCTTTCTTTTGACTTCATTTTTAAAGTGTTTTCTATTAATACTATCATCAGTTGTTTTTCATTTTTTTCTCTTTAAGTTAAAAAAAAATGATTTAAAATATAATTAAATAAAATAAATGAAAAGAAAAGATGGAGAATATTAACAACACATTATTTGATAATATTATACATGAAAAAATGTATAAAAATTTAATTGATATATTTGATGAAGTAAAACAAAAAAATAAAACAGAACAATATTTATTAAATTATTGTAAAGAACATTTAAATACTAATTTGAAAAAGAATAAATTATATACATTTATACTTGTAAAATACGACTATGAATATGAAAAAATGTTTTTACAATTAATGGATTTATTACCTACTACTTTTATTATTAATTTTAAAAGAAAAGATAAAAATTTACTACTTTCATATTTTATTTATAAACAAGACTATGAAAATTTTAATTTAATTCTTTCTGAAAATTGTGATAATTGTAAAAATTGTATTGGTTATTGTTTTTTTAATGAACTGTTATTCTTTAAAGTTATTAAAACTAAACACAACGATTTTATTAAAAGAATGTTTGAAATATTATTTTTATTTTTAGATGAAAATTTAATTGATAAAGAAGATTATGATTTAATGAAAAATAATATCATCATTCTAAAAAATTATTATATTTATTCATTATTGCATGAAAAAGTAAATACTTTAACTTTAAAACTTAAAAATAGTTATATTAATTATTTAAAAAATGAAGTTTATAATGAATCATTTTCTGATAGTGATAATGATATTTATAGTGATAGTGATGATGAGTAAATTTTATATTAATGGAGATAGAGAATAAAAAAAACGATTTTTAAAAAATTTATACAAATATTTAAACAGATTTATATAAACAACAAATTAAAATGGATTTTTACAAATTTAAAGAATATTTTGATAAATATACAAATGAAGAATTAATGAATATTATACAAAAAAATAAAAATCACGAAGATTATGACTTAATTATGAAACATTTAATTGATTATATTTTAACATATAAAACTGATAATGAAAAATTAAATGAACAAGTTATATATTATTATTTTAAAAATAATAAATGTTATGAATTTCAAGAGTTATGGAAAAATACACTTTCTAAGAAATTTGAATTTGTAAATTATGAAACTTTACACAAAAGAAAAGTTTATACAGAAAGCTGGAGACAATCTTATCTAAAACGTTTAGAATATTTAAATTATAATAATCCATTAAAATTATTAAAAACAATTAAATAAACAAAGATATAGTTATGTTATAAAAGACCAGTAAAGACCAGTAAAAGACCAGTAGAAGACCAGTAAATTTATATTATAATTATTTTATTAATAAAAAAATTAATAAAATGAGAGCATAATAGTAGTAAAAAAAAATAGAATAAAAGAGGAGACCAGGAGACCAGGAGACCAGTAAATTTTAAGTTAATGGAGATAGAGAAAAAAAAAAATGAAAGATAAAAAAAAAGGGGTGAAGAAAAGATAATTAAGAGAAGAAGTTAAAAAAGATGAATAAGATAAACACAACATTATATAAAATAATTAAAGAGGAGGAGTATATAAAGAATGTAAGAGAGATAACAGAGAATATATTTAAATATGAAAAAGAGGATGCAAGAGATGTAGAAGAGGAGAGAGAAAAATGGAATAAAATAAAAAAGTATAGAGAGAAGACGATAAAATATATAAAGAAAGAGATAAGTAAAAGCACAAGAAGACAAGTATTATATGTAGTATTAAATAATTATATAAGAATATTTAAAGATAATGATTATACAGAAGAGGAGGATGTGATAGAAGTGCATCATCCATTAATAGATGAGATAATTAAAATAGTAAAAGTGGAGGAGTTTATAAAGGATTTATGTTTTAAAGATAGTAAAGCATCATTAATAATATTATATTATTTACTACAAAGAGAAATAAATGATGGTTTAGAAGAATATATTAATAACATAAGACCAGAAGGATTAATAAGATATGAGTTTTTCTATATATATGAGTTTAATGATAAATATAAAGAAATGTTAATAAAAAGATTAAAAGAATATCTAAAAAAGAATAGTATAAATGAGATACAATATAAAATATTAAAAGATAGTGTAGAAGAATATATGTATTTATATACAGGAGAAGAAGACACAGAAGAGTTAAAAGAGATATTAACAATAATTAAAAATACAAGTAAAGACCAGTAAAGACCACTAGAAGACCAGTAAAGACCAGTAAATTTATATTATAATTATTTTATTAACAAGAATGATAATAAAATGAGAGCATAATAGTAGTAAAAAAAAAAGAATATAAATGAGGAGATAATAGAGGAAGAATGACGGGAAATATGGATTAAAAAGAGGTGTAATCTTTTTGTAATCTTTTTTAAGGAGGAGATAATAAGTGAGGATTAGGAGGGGTGTCGTCAAAGTGCCGTCAAAAATAACATAG
>CXWK01000162.1_pt1 | contig 15742 bp, 14 predicted proteins | sample 590851 | NCBI WGS metagenome assembly CXWK01 (sample SAMEA3498364, study PRJEB10139) | wastewater metagenome | biome: wastewater treatment plant; material: activated sludge | place: Denmark | collected 2014-08-01 | reverse complement strand
TGGCCCTCCACCCGTCCCCGGCCGGGGAACTTCCACTCGGGCACGACGATCGGCTGACCGTCGTTCTCGTACAGCGGGTGCTCCTTGAACCACGCCTCGACGAGGTTCACCAACTGCCGGTACCGGAGCGGGTTCGCCGTCCCCGATGCCACCTGGATCACGTGGGGCTTCGCGGGTGGCGGCTGGGCCGCCGCGGCACAGATGGCGCCGACCACGAGGTCGACGGGGATGACGTCGATGATGCCTTCGGGCACGCCGGGGAACTCGCTGAGGAGCCCGCGTGCATACGAGATGATCACCGGTTCTGCCATGCGGAACCCGCGGATCCAGCCCGGTACCGGCTCGGCGAGTGCCGACTCGATGATCGAGGGGCGGACGATGCTGACGGGCACGTCGCCACGTGACTCGACGAGCGCCCGCTCGCCGAGGGCCTTGGTGTAGGCGTAGGCGTCGGGCCAGCCGAGCGACGACGCCCGGGCGATACCGGCCTCGGCCATGCGGTCGGCCACCCAGCGGGTGCGCTGGTGCTCGGTCTTGCCGGCGAGGAGCGGCGTGCCCGCGGCGCCCAGCTCGCTGCGGGCCTCTTTCTGGAACCGGGCCAGCATCTCGGGCGTGCGGCTCGTCGCCTCGGCATCGGCGCGTGCCCGGCGGGCAGCGTCCACCTCGGCCCGCCAGGGCACGTCGGTGAAGAACGGGCTCTCGTCCACGAGTTGCTCGGGGGCCGACCCGCGCCGCGAACCGGCGACGTAACACGTCGAGACGGCGACCAGGTGGGGCGTCACCCCCAGGTCGGCCAGGGTCGTGACGATGCGCACCGGGCCGAGGAGGTTCACCTCGACGGCGCCGTCGAGGGGCGAGTCGAACGAGACGGTGGCCGCCGAGTGGATGACGATGTGGCACGAGGCGAGAGCGGCGCGGCCGTCCTCGTCGAGGCCCAGGCCGTCGGTGCTCACGTCGCCCTGGATCACCTGCACCCGCCGGTCCAGTGCCTCGGCGAAGCCCTCCTTCCCGAGTTCGGCGCGCAGCCGGTCGAAGGCGTCGTTCTTGAAGATCTCACGTGCGGCACGCCGCTCGACCGTCGAGCTGCGGCCGGCGCGGATGAGCAGCACGAGCTCGCAGTCGGGCACGGCGCGGAGCAGTCGCTCGACCAGTGCGGTGCCGAGGAACCCCGTCGACCCGGTGACGGCGATGCGCTTCCCGCTGAGGGCGTCCCGGATCACGCCACCATCTCTACCATTGTCGGCCTGCTCCCGGTTGATCGGTGCCGTGCCGGCGGGTGGTCGGTGGTCAGTGGTCGGTGCGGTGGCGGCGCCGTCGGTGGCGCTCGAGGGCGAGCCGGACGAGCTCGTCGATGAGCTCGGCGTATCCCAGCCCTGACGCCTCCCACAGCTTGGGGTACATCGAGATGGGGGTGAAGCCCGGGATGGTGTTGATCTCGTTCAGCAGGAACCCGCGGCCGCCCTCCTCGTAGAAGAAGTCGACGCGGGCCATGCCCTCGGCCCGAAGCACCTGAAAGGCCTGTACGGCCAGCGACTGCACCGCCGCGGTCTCGGCCTCGTCGAGGTCGGCGGGGATCAGCGCCTCGGCGCCGTCCTCGTACTTGTCTGCGTAGTCGTAGAATTCGGCGCCGGGGACGATCTCGCCGGGGACGGAGGCGCGGGGCTCGGTGTTGCCCAGCACCGCCACCTCGATCTCGCGGGCCGGCGACACCGCCTCCTCCACCACGACCCACTCGTCGTAGGTGAGGGCAAGTTCGATGCCACGCTCGAGCTCGTCGAAGTCGAGCGCCTTGGTGATGCCGATCGACGAGCCCATGTTGGCCGGCTTCACGAACAGGGGCAGGCCGAGGTCTTCGATGGTCGACCGGAGCGCTCGATCGTCGAGGTCGGACTCGCGCCAGGCTCGGAATCGGGGTTGTTCCATGCCGGCCGCGCCCACCACGTGTTTGGCCATGGCCTTGTCCATGGCCACCGCCGAGCCCAGCACCCCGGCGCCCACGTACGGCACGCCGGCAAGGTCGAGCAGGCCCTGCACGGTGCCGTCCTCGCCCATCGGTCCATGCAGCAGGGGGAAGACGACGACGGTCTCGTCGCCGGCTGGCGCCACCATCGGCAGCGCGTCGACGTCGGGCCCCGCCGGGTCGAGCGAGGCGGGGAGAGCGGCGGGCCCTTCCTCCAGCGCGGCCGCAGCCTCCTCGGCGAACACCCACTGGCCCGCCCTGGTGATGCCGACCGGCTGCACCGCGTAGCGGGTGGGGTCGGCCGCGGCCAGCACGTGGCTGGCGGTGACACACGAGACGTCGTGCTCGGCCGACTGCCCCCCGAACAGCACGACCAGGCGGACGCGCCCGGCCGGGGTGCGTTCGTCGGTCATGGCCGCCAACCTACCGCGGCCGGAAAACCGGGAAGTCCCATGATCAGCAACCCCCAGGGCGGTCGACCACCAGGGGATCGTGCCGTGGCGGTGAGGCCTCGCGGACGGTGGCGGCCGCGGTCGCGTGCGGGGCGGTACCTTCGATCGTGTGCGGCTGAACACCACGGAGATCGCAGCGGTGACCGGCGGTGACGCCGACGGTGACGAGGTGGCCGTTCAGGGCGCCACCATCGACAGTCGCGAAGTACCCGCCGGCGCGCTGTTCGTACCGATCGTGGCCGAGCGCGACGGCCACGACTTCCTCGACGCCGCGGTCGCCGCGGGGGCGTCCGCGGTGCTGACCCAGTGCGAGGTGCCCGAAGGCGTCACCTCGGTGCGAGTCGACGACACGTCGGCAGCCCTGACCGCGCTCGGCGCCCACGTCCGCAGCCGCATTCCGCGGGTCGTCGGGGTCACCGGATCGGTGGGCAAGACCTCGGTGAAGGACCTCGCTGCCGCTGCGCTGGCGGTGCGGTTCCGCACCGCGTCGTCGTACCGGTCCTTCAACAACGACCTCGGGGTGCCCCTCACCTTGTTCAACGTCCCCGACGACACCGAGGTCGCGGTGGTCGAGATGGGGGCACGCGGGGCCGGGCACATCGCCCGCTTGTGCGAGGTGGCCCGTCCCGACATCGCGGTCGTGACCGCGGTGGCCCACGCGCACACCGAGCTCTTCGGCACCATCGACGACGTCGCGGCGGCCAAGGCCGAGCTGGTCATGGCACTCGGGGCGCATGGCGCGGCGGTGCTGAACGACGGCGACGATCGGGTGCGGGCGATGGCCCGCCACACCAACGCCGACATCGTCACCTACGGCATCGACCGCGGTGACGTCCGGGTGACCGGGCTGTCCCTCGACGGGCACCTGCGTCCGTCGTTCCGGCTGGAGACCCCTGAAGGTGGCATCGACCTGCAGCTGTCCGTGCACGGGCGCCACAACGCCGAGAACGCGGCCGCGGCGGTGGCCATCGCACTGCTGGCTGGTTCGTCGCTGGCCGAGGCGGCACAGGGACTCAGCCGGGCGCAGCTGTCTCCGTTCCGGATGGCGCTGCACCACACCGCGGCGGGAGCCGTGGTGGTGAACGACTCGTACAACGCAAACCCTGCGTCGGTGCGGGCCGGGCTGGCCGCTCTGGCCGACCTCGAGGCCGACCGGCGCATCGCCGTCCTCGGGGTGATGGCCGAGCTGGGCGACATCGCTGAGCAGGAGCACCGAAGCGTCGCCGCGCTGGCCGACGAACTGGGCATCCGGGTCATCGCCGTCGATGCGCCGCTCTACGGTGTGGGAGTGGTCACCGGCATCGACGGAGCAGTCGACCGGCTGGGTCCCCTCGGCGACGGTGACGCGGTGCTGATCAAGGGCAGCCGTGTGGCTGGCCTCGAGCGTCTCGCCGACCTGCTCCTCGCCGACACGTAGCGGAAGTCCCCGTTCTGGCGTCAGATCGCGTCGCGTGGCGACGGTGGTTGACGCCAGATGGGGCCTCAGGTCGTGGCGAGGCGTTGGCGGCGGCGCCGGCGGGGGCCCGGGTCGCGGGAGAAGAAGTAGCCCCAGGCCGACAACGCCATGGCCACCGCGGCGCCGATCAGCATCAGGACCGTGACGCCCCACGTCTCGATGACCGGTCCGGCCACCAGGCCACCGATGGGCACCACGCCGCCGAACGACATGATCCACAGGGCCATCACCCGACCGCGCACGGCCTCGTCCACCTCTTCCTGCAGCATGGTGTTGAGCGAGGTGACGGTGGCGAAGTAACAGAAGCCCACGGCGAAGGTGATGCCGTAGGCGAGCGCATCGGCGCTGACCAGGGCGAGTGCAGCCAGCGTCACCGAGAACCCGAAGAAGCCCTTGCGCACGATGCGGCGCCGGGAGATGCCCGCGAACAACGTGCCGATCGACAACGACCCCGCGACCGCGCCGGCGCCGAGGCAGGCGTAGAGCAGGCCGTAGGCGGTGGAGTCGGGCTCGATGCCGAAGTTCGACTCGGCAACCACCGGCATCTGCACGACGAACGGCAGGCAGAAGAGCGAGAACAGGGTCATCGCCAGCAGGACCCGTCGGATGATCGGGTTCTGGCGGGCCGCGGTGATGCCGCCGATGACCCGGCGGAAGCCCGTGGGCTCGTCGGCCTTGCGCACGACCGCGGGCAGCGTCACCCGCACGAGCACGACGATCACCGCGATGTAGGTGAGGCCGTTGAGGCCGAACACCCAGGACACCCCGACCAGGTGGTACAGCACGCCGCCGATGGCGGGTCCGATCACCCGCGATCCGTTCATCGAGGTCGAATTCAGGGCGATGGCACCGGCCAGGTCCTCCTTGCCCACCAGCGCCGGCAGCGCCGCCGAGTACGACGGGGCATAGATCGCCTGGGCCGCCCCGATGGCCAACACGATGGCGACCAGCAGGACGCGGGAAGGGTCCGGCACGGTGGTCAACCAGGCCAGGGCGAAGGCGAAGAGCATCTGCTCGACGGTGACGATGATCAGCAGCTTGCGGCGGTCGACCTGGTCGGCCAGCGCGCCGCCGATCATCGAGAACAACAGCAGCGGGCCCAGGTTGGCGAAGGCGATGATGCCGACGAAGGTGGCCGACCGCGTGAGCTCGAAGGCGTACGCGCCGAGCACGGCGTTCTGCATCCACGAGCCGATGTTCGACGTGAACGCACCGAAGTAGAGGTTGCGGAACTCCCGGTGGGCCAGCGCGGACCGGGCGGTTCCGGGGCGGAACACCCGGTCGCCGTCGACCAGGGCGTCGGTGGCGTCCTCGGCGACGAGTCGGAGGTCGCGCTCGTGCTGGCTCAGCCGTCGACTCACACGTCGAGGCTAGAGCCGATCCAGGGTCAGGCGGACCAGAAGGATTCGAACAGGGGGAGCACAGTGGCGGCCTCTTGGTAGTAGGCGTAGTGCTTGGCCCCTGGCGTGACCTCGCTCGTCGCGTTCGGGATCGCCTCGGCCAACTGGGTCGCGTTGACGGCAGGGATCAACACGTCGTCGGCGCCGTTGTGCACCAGCACCGGCGCTTCGATCTGAGCCCACAGCGCGGGGAGCGCCGGGTCGTCGATGTACGCGTTCTCGGCGTCGGCGTAGCGCTCGATCACGTCCGGGGACACCACCGTCTGGGGCACGTCACCCAGGTCGGCGACGAACCGGTGCACCGCTTCGTCGCCGGCCGGGAAGATCGCCGCGAGCTGTGCCGTGGGCGAGGGCGTCGGGTCCTCGAGTGCCGCGATCGCCTCCGGGTCACCCTCGACGGTGCCTGGCCCGCCGAGGCTGGCGCCGCTCACCACGAGGTCATCCACTGTCTCGGGGTGGGTGGCAGCGAGCAGGAGGCCGATCTCCCCGCCGGTCGACAGGCCGAAGACGTCGATCGGCGTCGAGGCGACCGCCCCAGCGAGCGCAGCGGCGTCGTCGGCCAGTTGCCCGAGACGCAGGGGCTCGGCGGCGTCGTCCTCGCTGAGGCCGATGCCTCGTAGGTCATACATCGTCACCCGATGGCTGGCGCTCACGTCCTCCAGCCATGACAGGGGCCACAGGCTCATCGGTGAGGCCTGCCCCTGGATGAGCAGCAGGTCGGGTCCCTCGCCGAACTGGCGATAGGAGATCGTCAGCCCGCGGTGCTCGATGGTGCGAACCGGACCGAGGAAGGCCGCCGGACCGTCCAACTGCGTCCCGGCCACGGTCGTCCCGACGACGGTGGTCGCGCTCGCGGCCGTGCTGGTGGCCGTGGCGTCGGAGGTGGGTGGCGAGGCGTCGCCGCCGGGATCGTCGGACGTGCAACCCGCGACGACGAGCGCGGCGATCACGAGGGCAGCGAGGTGCAGCGCCGGAGGTCGCCGTGTCATCGGTCACCCTTCGCCCGCCGGGGCCCGGGCGGATGACGGCGCCAGCGGCTCACAGCTCCACGGCGGCGACCACGGGAAGGTGGTCAGACGCGAACCGGCCGTCGCGCGTCGCATCGATCGACCGATGGCTCACTACGGAGACACCGTCGCTGACGAGCACGAAGTCGATCACTCGCCCCTCCTTGACCGCCTTGAATCCGGTCCACGTCGAGTCCGGGCCCTCGTGTGGTGACGCCGAGATGCCCCGCGCGTCCGCCAACCCGTGCACGGTGAGGATCCGGTGGGCGTCGCCCCCCGGGCCGTCGTTGAAGTCGCCGGTGACGATCACGGGCCGGTCGCCCGCGAGCAGGCCGAGCCGCTTGCGGATGAGCTTGGCGCCTTCGGCGCGGGCTTCGGTCGAGCGGTGGTCCAGGTGGGTGTTCAGCATGAGGAACTCGTCACCCGTCGTGCGGTCGCGCAGTAGCACCCAGGTGGCGATGCGGGCGACCGACGTGCCCCAGGAGCGGCTGCCCGGAGCGTCGGGCCGGTTGGACAGCCAGAAGGTGCCGCGGTCCAGGCGGTCGAAGCGGGCGCGGCGGTAGAAGATGGGCGAGTACTCGCCCCGGCGGCGTCCGTTCGCCCGCCCGACGCCAACCCAGCGAAAGCCGACCAGGTGCCGGTCCAGCCAACCGAGCGGGCAACGTCGGGCCTCCTGCAGCCCGGCCAGGTCGGACTCCGACCGGATCAGGTCGGCCACGAAGCGGCGCCGGTGCTTCCAGCGGTTCCGCCCGTCGGTGGGATTGTCGAACCGGATGTTGAACGTCATGACCCGGATCGGCTCGGGGCGTCCGTCCACCCTGGCGAGGCTAGGTGAGCGGTGAGGTCCTGATCGTCAACCGGCGGGGTGGGCCACGAACCAGTCGAGGGCGTCGTCGGTGGCGTCGAGGGCGTCGCTCGGAGAGCCGGCGATGAACGCCCGGTCGGCGCCGCCCGGCCACTCGTGGTTGCCGTCGGCGAGCGACCGCAGGCGGACGGCGCCGTCGGCGTCGCAGCCCTGGGCGTCCTTGGTGCGGAGGTCGCCATCGACGGTGACCGACGAGGGGCCCTCGCAGTGGTTGATGCGCCGCCAGCGGTCCACGGCCTGGGCGACGGACGCGTAGTCGACCCGGCTGTACCCCACACCGATGCCTCCCTCGTAGGGGACGTTGAGGTCGCGGAGGCCGTGGATGATCAGCACGTTCATGGGGCGGCGGGGCCGGCACGGATGGGTGTCGTCGATCGCGCCTTCCACCGGAGCAATGGCCGCAAAGACGCCGGGGAGGTCGCACGCGAGGCGATAGCTCATCATCGCCCCGTTCGAGTGGCCCATGGCGTACACCCGGTCGGGATCCACCGAGTACTGCCGCCGGACGCGGGAGACCAGCTTCTGGATGAAGCCGACGTCGTCGACCGAGGCCGTCACGGAGTAGGCGCAGCAGTTCCCGGCGTTCCACGTGCGGACCCCGCTCACGGGGCCGGCCACGCCGTCGGGGAAGATGCCGAGCATCCCCCGCGCCGAGAGGGCCGGATCGAGGCCGTTGGCACGCTCGAACTGCTCGCCGCTGCCGAAGCCGCCGTGCAGGCCGACCACCAACGGTGCCGGCGTGCCCGGTGTGTAGCTGCTCGGGACGAACACCCGGTACGTGCGGGTGCGGCCCTGCCACTGGACCGCCCCGGTCACGACCGTGCCCGCCTCCGGGGGGCGCGCCGCCGATGACTGGGCGGCGACGGGGGCGACCGACCCCACGAGCGCGACCGCGAGGACGGCCATCCCCACGATCGATCCGGCGAGTCGGTGGCGGCGCGTGTGCATGATCACATGATCGTCGCGCACGACGCCGGGGATGAGAGCGCGGTCAGCCGACCAGGTCGGCCATCAACTCGAGCAGGTCGGGGGGGCCCGACAGCAGCAGGGTGGTCACCACTGTCTCCTCCCACCGCTGGAGCTCGTCGCGGATCTTGTCGACCGAGCCGACCAACGCGATGTCTTCGACCATGGCGGTGGGCACCGCGGCGATGGCATCGTCCTTCCGCCCGTCGAGGTACGCGTCCTGGATCGCCACGCAGGCCCCCTCGTGGCCCATGCGGCTGAACACCTCGAAGTGGAAGTTGGTGTCGCGTGCGCCCATGCCCCCGATGTAGAGGGCGAGGAACGGGCGCACCATGTCGGCCGCCTGCTCGATGTCGTCGATCGGCACCACGATGACGGTGGCGGGCACCTCGAAGTCGTCGATCGTGTGACGGGCGCCCGGTCGGGCGAAGCCCTCGTCGAGCGCGGCGCGGTAGAAGCCGTTGTCCTTGGGTGCGAAGAAGATGGGCAGCCAGCCGTCGGCGATCTCGGCGGTCATGGCCACGTTCTTCGGGCCTTCGGCGCCGAGGTAGATGGGGATCTCGGTGCGGCGGGGGTGCAGCGTCGACTTGAGGGGCTTCCCGAGCCCGGTGCCGCCGGGGTAGGGAAGGGTGTAGTGCTCGCCGGTGAATTCCACCGGCCGCTCGCGAGCCACGATCTCGCGGATGATCTGCACGTACTCGCGCGTGCGGGCCAGCGGCTTCGGGTAGGGCTGTCCGTACCAGCCCTCGACGACCTGGGGGCCCGAGGCGCCGAGGCCGAGGATGAACCGACCGTCGGAGAGGTGGTCCATGGTCATGGCGGCCATGGCGGTGGCCGCGGGCGTGCGGGCCGAGAGCTGGATGATCGACGTGCCGAGCTGGACGTGCTCGGTGGCCGCGCCCCACCAGGCGAGCGGTGTCAGGGCGTCGGAGCCGTAGGCCTCGGCCGTCCAGATCGAGTGGAAGCCGAGCCGGTCGGCGGTGGCGATCTGCTCGACCGCGCCCTCGGCCGGCCCGCGGCTCCAGTAGCCGACCTGTAGTCCGAGCTTCATGGGTCACCCTCCCGTCGCGAACCGCCGATCGTAGAACGTCGGGTGACCGAACGGAGCGGAGCGCTGTACCGGTGTGACCCGGATGGCAAAGCCGCCCCGCCGGAGGCGGAACCTAGGTGAGTGCGTCGGCGAGCGGGTGATGAGGCCGACCGAGGGCTTCGGCGACCACGGGGTGGGTCACTCTGCCGGCGACGCTGTTGACGCCGTGGGCGAGGGCCGGGTCGCGGTGGCAGGCATCGGCGAGGCCGAGTGAGGCGAGCTCTCGCAGGTAGGGGAGTGTGGCGTTGGTGAGGGCGTAGGTCGAGGTGTGGGGCACGGCGCCGGGGATGTTGCCCACGGCGTAGTGCACGACGCCGTGGCGCTCGTAGACGGGGTCCTGGTGGCTGGTCTCGCGGATGGCCTCGATGCAGCCGCCCTGGTCGATGGCCACGTCGACGATGACCGAGCGCGGCTTCATCTCGCCCACCATGTCCTCGGTGACGACGATGGGTGCCCGGCCACCAGGCACCAGAACGGCTCCGATGAGGAGGTCGGCGGTCATGACCGCCCGCTCGATCGCTCCCCGGTTGGAGGCGAGGGTCATGATGCGGCCCTGGTGGATCTGGTCGACGAATCGGAGGCGGTCGAGGTTCTTGTCGAGGAGCAGCACCTCGGCCTCCATGCCCGCCGCGATCCATGCCGCGTTCCACCCCACGTTGCCAGCGCCGATGACCACGACCCTGGCGGGAGCCACACCCGGCGCGCCGCCGAGCAGGATGCCGCGACCGCCGTTCTCGCGTTCGAGGTAGTGGGCGCCCACCTGGGTGGCCATGCGGCCGGCGACCTCGCTCATCGGGGCGAGGAGCGGGAGCGTGTGGTCCTCCAGTTGCACCGTCTCGTACGCGACGCCAGTGGTGCCGCTGCTCAGCAGTTCCAGAGCCACCTCCGGGTAGGCGGCGAGGTGCAGGTAGGTGAACAGCGCGAGGCCCTCGCGGAGGAAGGCGAACTCCTGAGGTTGGGGCTCCTTCACCTTGCAGACGAGCTCGGCGCGCGCCCAGGTCTCGGCCGCGGTCGCCACGATCTCGGCCCCAGCGGCGGCGTAGTCGGCATCCTCGATGGCCGAGTTGCTGCCGGCGCCGGCCTGCACCAGCACGTCGACGCCGTGCTGGTGCAGCTCACGAACCCCGTCGGGCGTGATGGCCACGCGGAACTCGTTGTTCTTGACCTCGGTCGGGACCCCCACGCGCAATGTCACGGTCACAGCGTGCCAGGCCCAGCAGCGGATTTCCTGGGCGACCTCGTGGTCGGCCGGCAGGGCTCGCGTTCGCTACCGTGCCGTCCGTGCCCGACGGCCCCCGAATCGCGCTCGCTCCGGCTGGGCCACGCGGCTGGCTCGCCGACGCCATCGTCGACGGGGGCGGTGTGCTCTCCGGCGCCGACGAGGCCGACGGGGTCGTGTGGGCATCTACGGGGCGGGCAGACGATCTCGCCGACCTTCTGTCGACCCATCCGGGAATCAGTTGGGTGCAGCTTCCCTGGGCGGGAATCGAGCCCTTTGCCGGGGTGCTCGATGCCGCGCACGTGTGGACGTGCGGCAAGGGGGTGTACGCGGAGCCCGTGGCCGAACATGCCCTCATGCTCGCGCTGGCCGGCCTGCGTGGCCTGGGGCACTACGCGCGTGCAACGTCCTGGGAGGATCAGCGGGGCACCAATCTGCTCGGGGCCCCGGTGACGGTGGTCGGCGGCGGCGGCATCGCCTCCTCGCTGCTCCGCCTGCTCGGCCCGTTCGGCACCGAGGTCACCGTGGTCAGGCACCGGCCGCGTCCGATGGACGGTGCCGCCCGAGTGGTCGGCCCCGACGCGCTCCACAGCGTTCTGTCGGACGCCGCCCTCGTGGTGCTGGCGCTCCCTGTGCTACCGGAGACGGTCGGACTGATCGGACGAGCCGAGCTCGATCTGATGGCGTCTCACGCGTGGCTCGTGAATGTCGCGAGGGGGGTGCATGTAGTCACCGACGAACTGGTCTCGGCCCTCGCGGCGGGGTCGATCGGCGGGGCCGCCCTCGACGTCACCGACCCCGAGCCGCTCCCGGTCGGCCACCCACTGTGGTCCCTGCCGAACTGCCTCGTCACCCCGCACACCGCGAACACCGAGGCGATGGCCAGACCGCTGCTCGCCGCGCGCATCACCGCCAACGTGCGCCGTTTCGGTGCCGGCGAGCCCCTCATCGGTCTGGTCGACGCCACCCTCGGCTACTGAGCCCCTGGCACCGAAAAAGAGAGGCGCCCCGCCGGCGGGGGCGGGGCGCCTCTGGTGCTGGTGACCGTTCCTCCGCCGCCATGCGGTCAGACGAACCCGGTGGTCGATCGGAGGGCTCGGTCCCGTTGGGACCAGAACCGCTCGAGTGCGAACATCCGTCGGCTCGTAGCGGGTCGGGGAGGCTCGGTCGCCAGCAGATCTCCTACCGGCCGTGACCGGGTGGATCTTCCCCCTCTTGAGCGGTGGGCATAACCGGACAACCTCCTTCGCGTTTGCGTGGTCGTTTGTCTGGATCGTGGGTTCACGATCCACCCGTGCCGGCCGTCTGTCAAGGGCCAAATGGGGCGGGGACGATCACGCCGGGGTTGAGGACGCCCGCCGGGTCGAGCGCGGTCTTCGCCGCTTGAAGGGCACGGCCGACGGGCTCGGGTCGCTGCTGGTCGTACCACCGGGCGTGGTCGCGCCCCACCGCGTGGTGGTGGGTGATGGTGCCGCCGTGGGAGAGGATCGCCTCGGACGCCGCCACCTTGATCTGGTCCCACATGGCGACCTGGGCGCCGGCACGGCCCGGTGCGACGACACTGAAGTACGGCGCCGGGCCGTCGGGGTACACGTGGGTGAACCGGCAGGTCACCCAGCCACCCCCGCATATCTCTCGCAGCGCCGCATCGACGGCCTCGGTGACGCCGGCGTGGAGGACCGCGAACGCGTCCCAGGTGCAGGCGGTCTCGAAGGTCTCGACGACGGCGTTCATGCGAACGAGTGCGTCGCGCCCGTAGGGCGCCCGCAGGAACGAGTTGCGCCACTCGCCCACGGCACCCGAGCGTCCGCTCGCGTCGGAGGTCGCCGAGCTGTCGGTGACCGTCGTCCCGCCGGGGACGGTGCCGCCGTGGTCGGTCACGAGCTCGACGGCCCGGTCGATCCACCCGTCCACCGGGTGATCCGCCGATTCGAATCCCAGGATCAGCAGGTGTGAGCCGTCATCGACGCCCGCCGAGGTGGCCGCCTCGCCGGCGTCGAGGAGCCGGCAGTTCGTGGGGAACAGGCCCGACTGGCTGACGGCTCGGGTGGCTTCGACCGCAGCGTGGTAGTCGGTGAAGCGGGCGCCGGCCGAGGCCTTGTGCATCGGGCGGTCCTGGATGCGCATCCATGCCTCGGTGATGATGCCGAGCGATCCCTCGGAGCCGAGGAAGAGCCGGTCGGGCGACGGCCCCGCGCCCGACCCGGGCAGGCGGCGCGACTCGCTGATGCCGGTGGGCGTGACCACCCGCATCGACTCCACCAGGTCGTCGATGTGGGTGTACACGGTCGCGTAGTGACCGCCTGCCCGGGTGGCCAGCCAACCGCCGAGGGTGGAGAACTCGAACGACTGGGGGAAGTGCCGGAGTGTGTAGCCCTCCGGGCGAAGCTGATCCTCGAGCACCGGGCCGAGGGCACCGCCCTGGATGCGGGCCGCCCGGGAAACCCGATCGATCTCGAGGACGCGGTCGAGGCGGGTGAGGTCGATGGAGACGACGCCGGCGTAGTCGTCGCCCACCGCGGCCTCGACGCCCCCGACGACCGAGGACCCGCCGCCGAACGGGATCGCCGCAGCACCGGCGGATGCGCACCAGTCCAGCAGGTCGACTACCTCGGCCTCGGTCTCGGGGAACGCCACCACGTCGGGCGGGTGGGGGAGCTCGGCCCGGAACCCCCGGACCACGTCACGGAACGACTTGCCGTACGTGTGGGCGGCGCGGGCGTACGTGTCGGTGGAGCATCGGTCGGCGAGCGACGGCGGGGGAGTGATCCGGGCGGCGGGAAGGTCGAGCAACGCCAGCGTCGGGGGGGCGGCAACCGTCATCTCCGTGCCGAATCGGGTGCCGAGCGCGCGTGCCAACTTCGCCACCTGGTCGTCGGACAGCGCCTCGTCCTCCCACCCCCACCCCCACCACGATCGTCGTCGCCCGGCCCGATCCATGGCGCGCACGCTATCCCCGTGGGGTCCGGGCGGTCGCTACGCTGAGATCGTCCTCGTTCCCCTCGTCCACCGGAGGCGGCCACGTCCACGTACTACGAGTTGCTCGGGGTGTCCGCGAGGGCGACCCACGAGGAACTGCGAAATGCGTATCGCGACAAGGCGCTCGGTCAGCACCCCGACCGCCACGGCGGGTCGGACCCCGGGGAGGCCGCCGAGGCCGAGCAACGGATGCGAGAGATCAACAACGCATGGCGCGTGCTCGGCGACCCTGCCGGTCGAGCGGCCTACGACGCCGAACTGGCCCGCGCGAACCGCCTGCGGTCGTCGCCGGCTGCACCCGCCGACTGGGACGGCCCGGTCGCTGGAGAATCGTGGCCGTCCGAACGCCCCACCAGTGCCCTCGCCGCGCTGCTGCCGCTGCTGCTGCTCGTGGCCCTCCTCGTGGCCATCGCGATCTTCACGGCTTACGCCAAGACCGGCTGACGCCGCCTCGGGTGCCGAAGTGCGCCTAGCCTCTTCGACCATGGTCAAGGCGCGGGGCATCGATCACCTGGTGTTGAACGTGGCCGACGTCGAACGGTCCGTGGCCTGGTACTCGGATCACTTGGGCCTCGCGCCGTTGCGGCTCGACGAGTGGCGGCGCGGCGAGGTGCTGTTCGCCTCGTTGCGGGTCGACCCCACCACGATCATCGACCTCTTCTCGGCTGAGCGCTCGGGCGTGAACGTCGACCACGTGTGCGTGGTGGTCGATGAGGCCGACCTGGACGCACTCGCGGTGTCCGACGAGTTCGACGTGATCGGTGGCCCGTCCGAGGTCTTCGGCGCGCAGGGGATGGGCCGAAGCGTGTACGTGAGGGATCCTGACGGAAACACCGTCGAACTGCGGAACTACTGATCGCCCGAGGGGGCTCGTATGGACTTTCGCCTCACCACCGTCGCCGACCTGGCTGGCCGGGTCCGCACGGGCGAGGTGTCGGCTCGTGAGCTGACCCAGGCGGCCCTCGACCGGATCGACGCGGTCAACGGCAGGGTCAACGCCTTCGTGGCCGTCGACCCCGAGCGGGCGCTGCGTGACGCTACCGCCGTCGACGAGTCGGTGGCGGCGAACGTGGACCCCGGGCCCCTCGCTGGCATCCCGATCGGTGTGAAGGACCTCGAGGATGCCGCCGGCTTCGTCACGTCGATGGGATCGGTGACCCGCGCCTCGGACCCACCGACCGACACCGACTCGATCCTGGTGTCCCGCCTGCGCGCGGCCGGCTGCGTGGTGGTCGGCAAGACGAACACGCCCGAGTACGGCTGGAAGGGCGATACCAGCAACCCGACCTTCGGGGCCACTCGCAACCCCTGGAACCTGGGACGGTCGGCCGGAGGCTCGTCAGGCGGAACGGCGGCGGCCCTGGCGGCAGGCATGGTGCCGCTCGGGACAGGGTCCGACGGCGGGGGGTCGATCAGGATCCCCGCCGCCGTCTGTGGGTTCTCGGGATTCAAGCCGTCCCTCGGGCGGGTTCCGGCGGGTGGGCCCCACCCGCCGAACTGGGCCGACCTCTCGACCAAGGGGCCCATGACCCTGCGCATCCGCGATGCCGCCCTGGCGCTGGCCGCGGTGGTCGGGCCCGATCCCACCGACCCGCGGTCGCTGCCCCGTCCGTCGCCTGACTGGCTGGGCGGGCTGGAGCACCCACGCCCGCCCCGCAAGGTCGCGTGGTCGCCGACCATGGGGTTCGCTCCCCTCGATGACGAGGTGAGAGCGGCATGCGAGGGGGCCGTGCGGCGGCTCGAGGCACTGGGAACCGAAGTCGTCGAGGTCGACGTCGTGTGGCCCGAGGACCCGGTGATGGCCTGGGTCGGGCTCACGGCAGCAGCCACGTACCGGACGCTGGGCGGGTTCGCCGGCACGCCGCTCTGGGAGGGGATCGACAAGGGCCTGCGCGACACGATGGCCTTCGCCATGGAGCACGTGACCGCGAGCGACGTGTTGGCCGCGCAGGACACCGCGCACCGGCTCAACTACGCGCTGGTCGAGCTCTTCAACGACGTCGACTTCCTCCTCACGCCCACCTGTGCCGGCCAGACGCCGGCGCCAGGGGCGTTCGGGACGATCAACGGGGCGATCGACCAGAACTGGGTGCGCTTCACCTACGGCTTCAACCTCACCCGTTCGCCGGCGGGCACCGTGTGCGCCGGCCTCACCACGGCGGGCATGCCTGTCGGCCTCCAGGTGGTGGGGCCCCAGCACGCCGACGCCGGGGTCCTGCGCCTGCTCGCCCTGCTCGAGGACGCCATTGGTTTCACCCACCACGCCCACATCGGTTAGCCGTCGCCTGCCCCCGCGGCGGGTCCCGTCAGGGGGGTGCGGTGAGTTGGCAGGTGGGGCCGGCGCAGGT
>CXWK01018581.1_pt3 | contig 15744 bp, 13 predicted proteins | sample 590851 | NCBI WGS metagenome assembly CXWK01 (sample SAMEA3498364, study PRJEB10139) | wastewater metagenome | biome: wastewater treatment plant; material: activated sludge | place: Denmark | collected 2014-08-01 | reverse complement strand
CGGGCGTGCGCGTCGGCACGATCGGTTCCGGCGTGATGGTAGGCATGCCGTTTGCCGTTGTGCAACCGATTACAATCAGCGCCACGAACGGGAGAATACTCCCAATCAGCCACGAAAAGCGGCGCACCCAATTGGTTTGCGAATCGTCCATGACCCTCCCGGAACAAAAAGAGCGGCGCTCACATGAAGCCGCCGCTCTTTTCCATGATTTGATCAACCTCGGAAACGCGAGACGTTAGTCGGCGAGGTCTTTGACGTCCTCGACCGCTACAGCCTCGGCCGCTGCGATCGGCCTCCGCTGATGGATCACAACGCGCGTCGTCACCTGCTCCACCAATTCACGCGTCCCCTTGACGTTCAATTGGTCGAACAGGAACTCAAACTGCTCCTGCAGCACGCCGCCGATCTCTGCCAGCCGGGACTCGTCCAGATTCCACCACTGAGCCTTGAACGGGCCGATGGCGCGCTTGCGAGCCGAGTAGAGGCTTTGCTCGTCGGTCTTGCCCGGCTTCCATTCGTCCACGTGGTGCTCGCGCAGGTAAGCATACGCTTCATCGACTACTTCCTTCGGAAGATAATCGAACACAATATTCTGGAAGTTGGTCGCCAGGTGAATCTCCACAGTGCCAATCTCCGGGAACTTGTTGAAGGCGCTCGGCGGCAAAGTCGACGCGCCGTGTTGCACTGCGCCGCCCAAGCCATAGTCCTCGCGGGCGACACGACTCAAATCACGCAAGGTGTCGAAATCCACCTTCACCTGGGCCAGTGTGCCGTCGGGCAGCACAACGCCGCCGTGGCTCGTACCCGTCTGCACGGAGATCTTGGAAATGCCGGGTAGCCCATCGGCCAGTTCGCGTTGGTAGCCCTGCATGAAGGCATGGAGTTCCTCGACGGTTGAGTTCTTGTGCCCGACCTCGCCGATCTCGCCGCCGAGGGAAACGGTGATGCCGTCCGGCTCGATCCCGCGTACGTACTCGGTCAGGCGAGCGCAAAGAGTGTAGTTCAGGTTTTGCTGTTCGTCCAGCGTCGGGTAGTTGAGATCGACCAGCGTCGAAGTGTCGATGTCGATGTTGTAGAAACCGGCGGCGACGGCCTCATCCATGAGGTCCTGCACGGCCTGCACTTCGGCGTCGGGCGCGCTCTTGTAGCGGCTGAGCGAAATCTGGAAATGGTCGCCCTGAATGAACACCGGGCCACGGAATCCTTCCTTGATGGCCGCGGCCAGGACGCTGGTGGTGTACTCCACCGGTCGCTGGCCAGTATAGCCGATCTCGCTGCGGGCGATCTCGAACAACATCGCGCCCACGTTGAGCTTGTTGGCGGCACGGAAGACCGCCCGCGACGAGTTGTAGTTCATAGCGCGGATGTTCATGGCCGGAACGGTGAAATTGGCCGGCACATCGCCGCCGCCGATGGCCATGTATAATTGATGGATCGAAGACGGGTAGATGCCCAGCCCCTGAGCGATCTCCCAGATGAGCCAGCGGGCCGTGTCACGGACGAGACCTTCGCCGAATACGGCCGTTTGCACAAGTCCATCAATTTTCTCGCGCAGCGTCGGCTCGTCGCGGACCGTGACGATCTCACGGTCGACAGTAACGACGCCATCCAAATAGCGCAATAGTTCATCAACAGAATTTGCCTTCATGCTTAAATCTCCTCTAATGGATCTTGGTGTTAAATATAGCGGGTATGTTCGCACTTTTGGTCGAAAAATAGCTTGCGCTGCCGGCTGGGCAGCGAGCCGAATAGTTTAATGAACGATCAAACCTATTGGAAGCGTATCATACTCCAAACGGAAACAACGCGACAATTAGCACTTCTTTAAGGTGATCAATGTCACGTCCACGCGCTATCGAGGAGCAGTCCCGGCCATCGAATACACCTGGAAAGGGCCGTGTTCGTCGACCACCACCTTCTCGAAGGCCATGCCTATATTCACGGCCACTTTGGTTGAGGCAGCGTTCTGCGGATCGATGAAACAGACTAGACGAATCAGGCCCAATTCTTTGAAGGCATAATCACGGATACCCCGCGCCGCCTCCGTGCCCAGGGCCTGCCCCCAATATCGCTTGTCGATCATATAAGCGATTTCGACCTCGTCCTGTCCATCGATCGACCACGGCAGCAAGCCGCAACGGCCGATGAACGCGCCGTTCTCCTTCAGGATCGTGGCCCATAATCCTAGTTCAGGATACCGGGGATGGCCGTTGAGAAACCACTCCAGTTCTTCTCTGGTTTCTTCATAGGTCAGCGTGCGGTCGGGTGAAGCGCCTTCGACCGGGAAATAGCGGCGCATTTCAGGGTCGCGGTAGAGATTATAAAGTGAATCCAGATCGGTGAGTTCCAGGCGGCGCAATGAGATGCGTTCTGTTTCTAGAATTTTAACCATTAGTACATCCAATGCATGAGGCTGCGGAACGGGTTGTGTGCAACTGTTGTTTGCAACTTATCATAGGCGATTCCTCAGCCACGGCAACTACATCGCAATGCGATCGACTGCCGTTGACAGACAAGCACAATGACACTATGATGCGATCCATCGCGCAACTTTCCCCGATATACGGCGTAATATTTATTAGTTATCAAACCAAGGAGAATTATCATGGATGTAAACAAGTCAGTTCGGTATGTGTTTGACGATAAGCAGTGGATCAGCAAGCTGGTGATCGGCGCTCTGATGTCGGTGTTAAGCTTCCTCATCCTCCCCGGCCTCATTCTGCAGGGGTATGTGGTCAAGATAATCCGCCAGGTCATGAACGGCGATTGGGACGGCCTGCCGGAGTGGGATGATTGGGGTGGTCTATTGCGCGACGGCTTCTATGTATTCGTGGCCGAGTTGGTCTATACCCTGCCCTTCATCCTCCTGATGATCGTCGGCGGATTGGCCACAGGTGGCATGGCCAGTCTCAGCGGTGGCGATGATCTGGCGGCCATGGTGGCCGCAGGTGGTGGCCTCTTGTTTCTGTGCCTGATCCTTCTGTTTGCCATCGCCTTTCTTTTCCTGGCGCCGGCCATCCTGATCCAGTATGCCATCAAGGACGACTTCGGAGCGACCTTCCGCTTCGGCGAAGTGTTCGCTATCATCCGCAACAACATGGCTGATATCCTGGTCGCCTTCCTGGTGACGCTCGTCGCCGCGTTCGCCGTGTCGCTCATCATCAGCGTGCTGAGCATTATCCCTTGCCTGGGTTGGATCGCCGCCGCCATTGTCGGCCTGGCGGTTGGCCCCTACATCTCGTTTGTCGGCGGCCATCTGTACGGCCAGATCGCGGCCAAAATCCTCGGCAACAAGGCCGGCGGCACCTACACGGGCGCTGCCTGATTTATCCCCGTCAATTAATTGAAAAGCCCGCCACCGGTTCGCCGGTGGTGGGTTTTTTATTGGCTATAGGTGATTAGAACAGCCGTCCCTGCTCCGGCAGGCCCGGCTCCACGTCGAGGCCGAGCAGCCGCTTAAAGCGCCGAGCCGTGTCGGGTGCGTGCCCGGCGTACTCATCATTGAAAAAGGCGTAGACATCGGGCGCGGTATGGGTGTGGACCGCAATTTGCGCTTGCCAGTTCTGCAAATCGGCCGTCTTGTCGAGAATCTCGTGCGTCTTTGTCTCGAACTGGTCGTGGCGGCCGAGGAAGCGGATGTAGAGAAAATCGGTCGTGGGCCGAATTTCCTTGGGCAGATAGAGGTAGTCGGCGGCGATCCAACACACGTCATGGGTCTGGAACATAACCGCCGTCTCGTCGCTCCACCACGAACGATGGCGCAACTCCACCGCGAAGCGCACGTCGCGCGGCAGAAGGCCGAGGAAGGCATCCAGATTATCGCGCTCTCCCGCGTCGAAGTCGGGTGGGAATTGGAACACAACCGGCCCAAGGTGATCCCCCAGCAGGCGCATCGTGTCGAGAAAGTTTTCAAGCGCTGCCGCCGTCGGCGGCGCAAGCCGCAAGTCGTGGGTGATCTCTCGCGGTGCCTTGGGGCAGAACTTGAATCCCTCCGGCGCAATCGCTCCCCATCGAGCAACCGACTCCGCTCGCGGCGTGCCGTAGAAGGTGGAGTCCATCTCCAGCGCGCTGAACTGCGACACGTAATAGGCCAGTTGTTGCGCCTTGGGCAGCTTTTCCGGATAGAAGGTTCCCTGCCACGGCTTGTAGCCGAATCCCATTGTACCGATATACCAGCGAGTCATGAGGGCACTCCAGCACTCGATCAGTCGCCGACCTGGGGCGATAGAACGGCCGGTTTCGCGGCCGCCACGGGCTGCGACAGAGCCGATGCCCCCAGCAACACCACAGCAATCCACAACAGATCGGCCAGCAACAAATGGACGAGTTGCATCCAGATCGGCACGTTCAGCAGAATATTGACGATGCCGGCCACAAGCTGGACGACAACGAGGACGCGGATGGCATTGGAAAAGAACAGCGGCCCGATGCCCGGCCGCTCCAGGGCGATGACCGGCGCGGCCAGCCACAGATAAAGACTGGTGAGGACGGCAATAACAGGATGATATAGGCGCAGGCGGACGAGGAAATGGGCGGTCGCCTCGAAATCGGCGGCGATGCCCTCGCGCAATGTGCCTGAGGGAAATAGCGTGTCGCCCAGGGCCGTGATCGCTCCGCTGACGCCGAGAATGAGCAGCAAGACGGCCGCGATGCCGATCAGGCGACCGGCGCGGCCATGCCCGCGCAGTTGCAACCGAAAATCGCTACCCGCACCCGCCCACCAGGCCGTCAGGGCCACGGCCGCCAGAAGCAGGAAGGTATTCACCAGATGGACGGCCATCGAGATAGCTCGCGCCACCGATTCATTGTCGGCCACCCACTCGAACAACACCAACCCGGCCCCAACCAACCCCTCGGTGATAATGAAGACGGTGGAGTAGACGGCCGCCTTGCGCACGATATGGCCTTTCGGAAAGAGCCGGAAGGTCCAGAATAGCATCCCCAACACCAATATGCCGGAAAATGCGCTGGTGACGCGATGGGTAAGTTCGATGAGCGTTTCGATTTGCGGTTCGCGGGGCACGACCACACCATTGCACAGCGGCCAATGGCTACCGCAGCCCGCCCCAGAGCCGGTAGCGCGTACGAATGCGCCCCACAGAACAACCAGGATCAGGAACGCCAGAACAAACCACGCATAACGTGTGAAGTTGTTATGATTTTTGAAGAAAGTCGACATGATGGTTGATTATAGAATAGTCGAAGGCTACTAACGACTCACTCGCCCGGAGCCACCGAAGCGCCGCTTGGTTTATGAATCGGAGAGGTAGTCGCCAATGGGGTCTTCGTCATCTTCATTGACGAAAGAACGGCGCGTCTTGCCGCCCGACTGCGGGTCGTCCACCAATCCCATTTCGTGCAGGTGCTCCATGAGCCGGGCAGCGCGCGGATAGCCCAGGCGCAGACGACGCTGGAGAAAAGACACCGAGAGATTGTCATGCTTTTTAGCCAACTCGACGGCCGATTCCAGCAAACTGTCGGTCTCGTCGAGCAACGCGTAGCGGGCGATGAGAGGCTCCCACGGCGGCAGTTCCGGCGCGTAATCGGGGATCGCCGCCCGCCAGTGGGCAACGATGCGCTCGATCTCCGTGTCGGTCACATAGACGCCCTGCACCCGGTCGGGCGCGCCCGCGTCGGGCGACTGGAAGAGCATGTCCCCCTTGCCCAGCAGGTGCTCGGCGCCCACAGTGTCGAGAATGACGCGTGAATCGGTTCCCGACGCCACGGCAAAGGACAACCGGGCCGGGAAATTGGCCTTGATCAGGCCGGTGATCACATCGGTCGACGGGCGCTGCGTGGCCACGATCAGATGAATGCCTGTGGCGCGGGCCATCTGCGCCAGGCGGCACAAAGTGCGCTCCACGTCGCCCGGATACATGTGCATCAGGTCGGCCAGTTCGTCGATGAAGACGGCGATATAGGGCAGGCGTAGATGAGCCTTGGCGGCGGCCGAGTGCTTGCGATTATAGATGCTGATATTGCGCGTGCTCATGCTCTCAAACAACTCGTAGCGACGGTCCATCTCCGAGGTCAGCCAGCGCAACACGCCCACGGCCCGGTCGGCGTCCACCTCAACATTGCCAATCAGATGGGGCAGGCCGTTGAATCGGACAAGCTCCACCTTTTTCGGGTCAATCATCACCAGTTTGAGTTGTTCAGGCGTGTTGTTGAAGACCAGACAGCTGATAAAGGCATTGATGCAGACCGACTTGCCGGAGCCGGTGGTCCCGGCAATGAGCAAGTGGGGCAGCTTGCCCAGATCGGCCACTACCGGATCGCCGGCCACGTTACGCCCCAACCCGACGCCGAGGAGGGAGTTGAGCCGGACAAAGGCGGGCGATTCAATCAGGCCGCGCAAACGGACAACGCTCGTCTGCCCGTTGGGAACCTCAATGCCGACGACGCTGCGGCCGGGCACGGGCGCTTCGATACGCAGGCGCGACACGGCCAGGGCCAGCGTCAGATCGCGCTGTAAACCGGCGATCTGCCCGACGCGCACCTTCTGCTGCTTCATCTCGCCGTCGGGGCCGGGTCGTTCAACGTAGCCCGGCTCGACGCCGAACTGCGTGACCGTGGGGCCGCGCCGCACTTCGACCACCTTGGCCGGCAGCCCGAAATCGAACAACGTATCCTCGATGCGCTTGCTCTTCCAAGCGATCTCGTCGCGAGCCTGGACCAAGGTTTCTCCGCGTTCCAGCAAATCAAAAGCCGGCAGGCGCGGATCGCGGCCGCGCGTATCGCTGAAGCCCTCCGCAGCGTTCGGCGGCAATGGGATCGCCGGATCCGGGGGTGGCGCGGCGGCCGTTTGTGGCGCGTGTCGCTCGCTACTTCCAACCACGTCGATACGATCCGGGTCAACTCGATCGGCCCAGGTGGAGAGCCGGCGGGACGCAGCCATCAAACCACCCTGGATGTCATCCCAGGTTCGCCCAGCCAGCAGCATAACGGCCCAACCAAACAGTGCAAGATAGATGAGAATCGACAGGAAGGGGCCGAAGAAATCAAATAGGGGTTCCGTCAGCGCCCAACCCACCAGCCCACCACCGCGACCGGCAACGGCATCAACCAATCCATAACCGCCCGCCAAATGAAACAGCCCCATAGCGGTGACGACCAGGATGCCCGCCCCGGCCAGCCTGGTCGGCTCCACCCGAACACGCTCCCACAGCGGGCCGACGAGCAGGCGCACACCCAACATCGCCAGCGCCAGACAGATAACAATTGCGCCCCAACCAAAGATCTGGCGCAATAGCCTCGTCCACCATTGCAGGAGGCCGGCTTGGGAGAGGCCAAGCAGGGCCAACAAAGTGACGGTGGCGAAAAGAAGAAGAAACAGTCCGCCGATCTCGCGCCGGCGACCAAGGATTCCATCGGCCAGCCGTTCGTCCCAGGTGAGCGGGCCAAACTCTTCCGGCCGATTACTACCCTTTCCGGGCGGCTTCTCGGCCGGGGGCTGCGAGCGTGCCATAAGACCCTAGCGTCCGGTTGCGCGGTCGCCGCCCGTCCCGCGCAGCGAGAGCGCGATGCGCTTGTTGCGGGCATCGACGCTCAGGACACGAGCGACCACCCGATCACCGGTAGCGACGACGTCGCGCGGGTGCATGAAGACGCCCTCGGCCAGCTCGGAGATGTGAACCAGTCCCTCAAGCTCCTCCTCCAGCACGACGAACGCACCATAGGTGGTGACATTGCCGATGATCCCCGACACGCGCTGCCCCGGCCGGTAGCGTTCCTCGGCCGCGACCCACGGATCGGAACGCAACCGCTTGATGCTCAACGCCACCCGTTCGGCGTTCTGATCGACACTCAGGACCAGCACGGTCACCTGCTGCCCCTGATGGAGCAAGGCGCTGGGATGCACCACCCGGCTCCAGGAAATTTCGGATATATGGACCAGGCCTTCTACCCCACCCAGATCGATGAACGCGCCGAAATCAGTCAGATTGGTGACAATCCCACTAAGTCGATCGTCCTGGCGAACGCCCCTGAGCAGGTCTTTGCGTTCGTCGGCCGCCACCAGAGTCGCCCTTTCGGAGAAGATGAGGCGGCGGCTGAGCTGGTTGACCTCGATGATCTTGACCCGCAGAACGCGGTCGTGCCATTCGGCCAGCGTCTGATTTCGTTCGCGCGGAATATGGAATTGGGGGAAGTCAATCAGTTGCGAAGCAGGAACAAAACCCTGGATCCCGTTCCAGAAAACCAGCAGTCCCCCCTTGTTATAATCCACAACCCGCAACTCCAAGACCTCGTCCGCGCGCATGTATTGCTGGGCCAATGTCCAGGGATCGGCTTCGGACGTTGGTTCAACGGGTTCTGCGGACAACAAGGAGCCGGTGCGGCCATTTTCGGGAGTCGAGACGACCGGAGTCTCGATCCAGTCATAGGGCGACACAGTGGCGGCGGGGTTCGGCTCCACTTCGTGGGCAAAGGCATCTTCCGTGTTGAACAAAGCCGCCCAATAACCATCATCGGCCGGCTGTTCGGCGCGAACGTCGTTCCCTTGATCCTCACTCATAGCTGTAACCATTACATATGTCGGACACAGCACGGACTTCCCAACCGTTTTGTGCCCCTGATGCCGCTCTGGCGACTACCGACTACCGACGATTAACTCATGGAAAACATACTGCAGAACGCTTCACCATCTGATAATAAATTATAGGGTCTGTCATAGGCCTGTCAACCGATGGCATATCCGTGACGTAGCTTAACATAATTAAGGCGGGATCGAGATAGAAGGTTATTAATTGGTTTCGCGGTAATTCCGGTCTGATATAATGCCTTCTTTATGAAGCAATCCAGTTATTTCACCTACGGTCTTTTGGCAATAGCGGTCGATGTGGTCACATTGATTGTTGCGCAACTGGCCCTACCCCAACTTGTCTCCCGGATGGAGATTCCGAGCGGATGGAACGCCCTGTTACTGAGCGCCACGTTCCTCTTTTTCATTATCGGCACATACGTAATCCGGCGCATGATGCCGACCGCGGACGGCACAGACGAGTGGCTGACTCGCGGCCGTCGCTCCGTTCTGGCGCTGATCTTCGCTTTTTTCTTCAGTCTGGCGCTGGCTTGGCAACTGGGTTTCTTTCAGTCTACCCCCTTGGTGGATACGACGCAGATGGGCGAAGGCGGTGCGTCGTCGTACTTCGTCTATGGCCCGGGGGCGTGGCTCGCGTTTTCCCTGGCCTATGTGCTGGTCTTCGCCTTCAAGGTGGAACCGCGTATCCAACCGGGGGGTCGTGGATATTGGGGCGCGGCCGTATTCGGTCTGGCGACCACGGCGGTCATAACGCTCGTCCTGGCGGCGCATGGCCAAACGCTCGCACAGCAGTTCGGCGGTAGCTGGTTATGGGGGTTGATCACGTTCGTCGTGCTGGCTTTGCTCTTCTTGCCGGCGCGCCTGCTCTATCTATCGCGCACGACGGGATTGCGGACGACGGCCGGCTATCTGGCGACGGCTGGGGTGGTGGTTTTGCTGGCTCTCCTGGTGTTGCTGCCCGCAATCTGAACGCGCTACCTAGCCGCTGGTCTTTCCTTCAAACAAAGCCGACAGATCGAGCGACGGGGCCTTGCCCTCACAAGCCAGCGAGACGTAGCCCCGTGCCAGCGCGTCCTTGGCCACGCCAAGTGTCGTGCTGACCAGCCCCAGCGCCTCGGCCAATTGCTCCGGTGGTACAGCGCGCACGATGTGAGTCCAGATTGCCTCTTCCAGGACGTTGATGGCGATTTGCACTTCGCGGATGGCGTAACCGGCATGATAGCGGTCATGAGCGACTTGACCCATGTATTCGATTATCAGCGACAGGTCACGCTCGCGAATCCCCGCCACCGTCATCCGAAACAATTCTGCCAATCGCTCGCGGCTGACACGAGGCCCAGCCTCATTGTAACGAGCCAGGTTCGAGCGAGTCAGCGATTCGGTGGCCTCGGTGACGATTTGTTCGCTTTCCGCTTCCAGAAATTGAATCAGATCCATAGCGCTCTCCTATATGATTTCAGTGGACAAGCCGGTATCGGCCGCCGAAAATCGGTCAGGCCACGACCACACTCATCACCCCGTGTATGTCTCCTGCTCCTGGATAATCGTGAAGCGTGTACGGATGTGGGCGGATTTCTCCAGCATGGCATGGACTGAACAATAGTTCTCGACCGAGAGCAGGATCGCTCGCTCTACAGCCAGCGGATCAATGTCCACGCCGCGCACGACGTACTCCAACTCGAAGTCGGTAAACACCTTCGGGTGTTCAGTAGCCCGGTCACCGTGAATGCGAATTTCGAAGCCGGTGAAGTTCTGGCGCTTCTTGCGCAGGATCGAGACGACATCCATCGCCGTGCAGCCTGCCAGACCAATCATCAGCAGTTCCATCGGGCTGGCACCCTGGCTGGCCTCGCCCGCCGGCGCTTTTGTATCCATGTGGACGGTAAAGCCACTATCGGCTACGGCCGTGAAGTGTAATTGATCCTGAAGGGTTAATATGGCATCCATTGAATAAATCGGCTCCAATCAAAATTTAGGGTTACTTCTCCAGACGCGATGTCTTTGAGAGAATTTACCCGCAATCAGCGCAAGTCGCCAAGGTTAACTCCTGTAAATTCTCGGCACGCGCGTGTTGACATTGGTCAAAATCTCCCACGGGATCGTACCGGCCCATTCGGCCAGTTCCTCAACGGTGATCGTCGCGCCATTTTCTGCCTGACCGATCAGAATCACCTCGTCGCCATTGTAAGCCGTCTCCCACTCGATGTTGACCATTAGTTGATCCATGCATACACGCCCCACGACCGGATAGCGCTTGCCGCGAATAATCACCTCGGCCCGGCCGCTCATGCTGCGGAAATAACCGTCACCATAGCCAACCGGCACAGTCACGACACGCACCAAGCGGTCGCTCTGCCACGTCGAACCGTAACTGACCGGATGCTCCGGCTGGACGACCTTGAAGTAGACGACGCGCGATTTCCAACTGAGCGCCGGGCGCACGTCTATGGTGCGCGGCACATCGGCCGACGGATAGACGCCATAGAGCAGGATGCCCGCCCGCACCATGTCCAGCCGGCTGGCCGGGAACCCGGCAATGGCCGCCGAGTTGGCCACATGGCGCAGCGTCGGCCGGGGCAGTCCACGCGACTCGTAGAAATCGAGGACGGCGTGGAAGCGGTCGAGTTGCAGCCGCGAGTAGGCCGGGTCGGCCGCGTCGGCATTGGCGAAGTGAGAAAAGATGCCCTCAACCTCGAAATGCTCCCCGGTCAGCGAGGCTTCCAGCAGGTCGGCGGCGCTGTAGTAGTGAACGCCGATGCGCTCCATGCCGGTGTCGATCTTCAGATGCACCTTGGCCCGCACGCCCATCGCCCGCGCCGCCTCCTCAATCTGGCCCAGCTTCTCCATCGATGAAGCGGTCAGCGTCAGGTCATGCTCTAGAAACAGCGGCACCTGATTGCCGATGATGCCGCCCAGCACGAGGATGGGCGTCGTCACGCCCGCCTCGCGCAGCAAAATGCCCTCCTCCAGAAAGGCTACGCCCAGATAGGGCGCGCCCAGCGATTGCATGTGGCGCGCCACCTCAGCCAGGCCGTGGCCGTAGGCGTTGGCCTTCAGGATGGGCATGACGGCCGCGGGAGCAACGTGGGCCTGGATGGCGCGATAGTTGGAGGTCAGGCGGGAGAGGTCGACCTCGACCTGGGTGGGGCGGAGGATACCGCTGGAAGTAATGGTTGAGCCATTGATCATATGGGCTTTATTTTATCCCGGTCATCGCTTGACGCATCCCCCCTACCGACTACAATATATACATCAGTTGTTGCTAACGGAATAGGATGCAGCGGCCGCCCGGGAGAGCACCCCGCGCGGGGTCGCCGAAGGGGCAAGGGGGCGAGCATATTCGCCTTTGAATCTCTCAGGCACAAGGGACCGAGCGGCCGGGTTTCTTCTGGAAAGCGTTGGGTGCATCGAATGCGCCCACCACCGAAGGGGCAAACGGGTATGAGCCACATGCGCATAGCTCCGTGAATCTCTCAGGTTCATGACAGAGGACGCCGGCGAGAACACCTCAGGCAGGTATTCTCGCCCGGCGTCCTCGTTTATCTTCATCTGAGTCTACCGAATCTCGATCGTCAATAAATTAAGGAGAAATAACCATGAGCACGAAAATCATGCCCGATCTGCGCTACGCCAAGAGCGACGAATGGGTTCGCGTGGAAGGCGACGAAGCAGTGATCGGTATCAGCGACTATGCGCAAGATGCCCTGTCCGACATCGTCTTTGTAGAATTGCCGAGCGTGGGCGACACGGTTAAGGCAGGCAACCCGTTCGGCGTCGTCGAATCAGTTAAGGCCGCGTCCGACGTGTTGATCCCCATCGATGGCGAAGTCGTCGCCGTCAACGACGCGGCCGTCGATTCGCCCGAATCCCTCAACGGTGACCCCTACGGCACGTGGCTCGTCCGGCTGCGCATGACTAACCCGTCCCAAGTCGACGCGCTGATGGACGCCGCTGCCTATGAGGCTTATAACGCCACGCGCGAACACTAAAAAACTACAAACGACGAGCGACGAATGAACGACCCGGAGCGCCGGATTATCGTTCGTAGTTCGTAGTTTGTCGGAGGAATTATCCCATGACATCACCCACTCCCCGCGCCAACTGGCAGGACATCATCGAAGCTCCCGACTCCGCGGCGGGCAACGGCGCGCCGCAACTCAGCAACCGCGACTTGCTTATGCCCGCCGACCGCTTCGTGAAGCGCCACATCGGCCCGCGCAGTCACGACGTCACCGCCATGCTTCGCGATCTCGGCCTCGACTCACTGGATGAGTTGATCGACCAGGCTATTCCAGCGTCCATTCGTATGGACGGCTATCTGGCGATGGACGCGCCGCGCAGCGAGCAAGCCGTCCTCGACGAACTGCGCCACATCGCCGCCAAGAACAAGGTCTACCGCTCCTTCATCGGCATGGGCTACTACGGCACGATCACGCCGCCGGTCGTCCAGCGCAACGTGCTGGAGAACCCCGGCTGGTACACTGCCTATACGCCCTATCAACCGGAGATTTCGCAGGGTCGTCTTGAAGCGCTCATCAACTTCCAGACGATGGTCACTGACCTGACCGGTCTGGAGATCGCCAACTCGTCGCTGTTGGACGAGGCTACGGCCGCAGCCGAGGCCATGACCCTCTGCCATCGCGCCCTGCCGCGCAACTCCCAGGCCAACGTCTTCTTCGTCTCCGACCAGGTGCATCCGCAGACTATCGCCGTCGTGCGCACCCGCGCCGAACCGTTCGGCTTCAAGGTCATCGTCGGCGATCACGCCGCCTACGACTTCGCCGAGGCGACCTTCGGCGTGCTGGTGCAATACCCGGCCACCAACGGAGACATCCACGACTACCGCAATTTCGCCGCGAAGGCCCACGCCAACGGGGCGCTCGTCGTCGCTGCCACCGACCTGCTGTCTCTGGTGCTGCTGACTCCCCCCGGCGAATGGGGCGCGGACGTGGCGCTAGGCAACAGCCAGCGCTTCGGCGTGCCGATGGGCTACGGCGGCCCGCACGCAGCCTTCTTCGCCACCAAGGACGAATACAAGCGCATCATGCCCGGCCGCCTCGTGGGCGTCACCATCGATGCGACCGGCAAGAAGGGCTACCGCCTGACATTGACCACCCGCGAGCAACACATCCGCCGCGAGAAAGCGACCAGCAACATCTGCACGGCGCAGGTGCTCCTGGCCGTCATGGCTTCGATGTATGCCGTCTACCACGGGCCGGTTGGCCTGCGACGCATCGCCACCCGCGTCCACCTGCTGGCCGAGGTCATGGCCGCCGGCCTCAAGCAACTCGGCTATGAAGTCAACGCGCACCCGGTCTTCGACACGCTGACCGTCCGCAGCGGCCGACGCAGCGAGACCGAGCTACGTGACGCGGCGCTGACCCACGAGGTCAACCTGCGCTACAACGACGACGGCTCGGTCGGCCTGTCGCTCGACGAAACCGCCACCGTGGTCGACCTGAAAACCCTCTTCACCGTGTTCGGCGCAAAAGAGGGCGAAATCGACCTTGACTCCCTGGCCGACGCGGCCGATTTGGGCTACGACGAACCATTCCAGCGCGCGAGCGAGTTCATGACCCATCCCGTCTTCAACAGCTACCTGTCGGAGATGGAGATGATGCGCTATGTCAAGCGTCTGGAAAACCGCGACATCTCGCTGGTGCACTCGATGATCCCGCTCGGCTCATGCACGATGAAGCTCAATGCCGCGGCCGAGATGCTCTCGATCACCCTGCCCGGCTTCGCCGGGCTGCACCCGTTCGTGCCGCTCGATCAAGCCCAGGGGTATCAGGAGTTGCTCCACAATCTGGAGTCGTGGCTGTCGGAGATCACCGGCTTTGCCGGCTGCTCCCTGCAGCCCAACTCCGGCGCGCAGGGCGAATACACGGGCATGCTCACCATCCGCGCCTACCAAATCGCCCGCGGCGAAGGCAATCGCAACGTCTGCCTCATCCCCGCCAGCGCTCACGGCACCAACCCCGCCAGCGCGGCCATGGCCGGCATGGAAGTGGTCGTCGTAGCCACCGATGACAACGGCAACGTCAACGTCGACGACCTGCGGGCCAAAGCAGAGAAGTACCGCGACACTCTGTCGGCGCTGATGATCACCTACCCCTCGACCCACGGCGTCTATGAGGAGTCGATCGGCGAGATCTGCAAGATCATCCACGACAATGGCGGGCAGGTCTATATGGACGGCGCGAACATGAATGCGCTGGTCGCCGTCTGTCGCCCCGGCGACTTCGGGCCGGACGTGATTCATCTAAATCTGCACAAGACCTTCGCCATCCCCCACGGCGGCGGCGGGCCGGGCATGGGGCCGATCTGCGTCGCCGAACATCTGGTTGCGTTCCTGCCCAATCACCCGGTAGTCCCCGGCGTGGGCGGCGCGGAAGCGCTGGGCACGGTTTCGGCCGCACCGTGGGGCAGCGCGTCGATCCTGCCCATCCCCTACGCCTACATCGCCATGATGGGCGAGTGGGGGCTGCGCGTGGCCACGGAGATCGCCATCCTCAACGCCAACTACATGGCCGAGAAGCTGGCCCCCCACTATCCGGTGCTCTACCGCGGGCTGAACGATCGCGTCGCCCACGAGTGCATCATCGACCCGCGCGGCCTGAAGGACACGTCAGGCATCACTGCCGAAGACATCACCAAGCGGCTGATGGACTTCGGCTTCCATGCGCCGACGCTGTCGTTCCCGGTGCCGGGCACGCTGATGATCGAGCCGACGGAGAGCGAATCGCTGGCCGAGATCGACCGTTTCATCGAGGCGATGGTCATCATCCGCGAGGAGATCCGCGCCATCGAAGAAGGCCGCATGGACCGCGAGGACAACCCGCTGAAGCACGCGCCGCACACGGCTGAAGTCGTGCTGGCCGAGACCTGGGACCGCCCCTATACCCGCGAGCAAGCCGCCTACCCGGCCGACTGGGTGCGCCGGGCCAAGGTCTGGCCGTCGGTCAGCCGGATCGATAATGTATATGGGGATCGGAATTTGTTCTGTGTGTGTATTCCGATTGAGGAGTATGCGTAGCGTCTAAGGGCGCTGGGTTGAATCCGTGCCCTGAATTTGGTTCTTCCGAGAAGCCTTCTGCGAAAAGCAGGAGGCTTTTTTGTTGTCGCCAGGACAAGATGAACTTCATAGCGGGTGATTTTAGCACCCGGCTGTCATTGAGAGAGCACCTTTTCCGCCAAAGCGA
>CXWK01097023.1_pt3 | contig 15761 bp, 21 predicted proteins | sample 590851 | NCBI WGS metagenome assembly CXWK01 (sample SAMEA3498364, study PRJEB10139) | wastewater metagenome | biome: wastewater treatment plant; material: activated sludge | place: Denmark | collected 2014-08-01 | reverse complement strand
GAACAATCGCGTGATCCCAGTTGACAAACTGCCCAAAACATCGGAAGAAACGGCTATTGATTCGTCACCATACCACAAGATCAACACGATCGTGAAGGTGTTTGACATCGAAGCTCAGGGTTGGCGTTCCGTTAATCTGACGACGGTGATCAAGGTGGAACAGCTGACATAAGGAAGAAAGGAAATGAGTTTGGCTCGCGTAATTTTCGTTGACATCGATGGTCCAATGATTCCTTCGTACATGTACTTGGGAAACACATTTGCATCATATGAACGCAACTTCTCACCATATGCAGTTAAGGCATTGAATAAGTTTTGCGAGCGTTCTGGTGCACAGATTGTGTTCAATTCGTTCCACAACTATCAGATGTCAACACATCGTGCTGGTGATGGCGAAATTCTCAACAACGACGAAAATCTACGTGATGCCGCAACTCGTAACGGAATCCTTTCCGAATACATTCACAGCGACTGGCGTACTGCATACGCCAAGATCGGCGCTAGCGATCATGAAAAAACTCGCCATGGCGCCATCATGCAGTGGATGGACGCACATCCCAATGTTAACGACTGGATTGCGATCGATGATGCTGATTTCACAGTGCTTGCTGCTGGCAAGCAAATCCTGATCGACTTTGATTATGGATTCACTGTGAAGGAGATGAACGTCGCTCTCCAGAAGTTCAATTCGAGACCATTAATAATTCTCTGATGACAGAAATAATCGACGGAAAAGTCGTTCATAACGAATTGACGAAGAATGCTATGGGCGGTACGGAACTCGTTGCGTACCGCCTTTCCAATTCCATTCCCCAAGAAATGCTGCAAGGCGTTCAGATCATCTCTTCACGTGTGCGTGAATTGATCCCTGGCAAGAAAGTGATTCTTCACTGTCACGATCTGGAATCAGATCCCGAATCTGACATTATCGGCGACCTTGCTTTCAGATCACGAGTGCAAAAGATCGTCTTTGTATCAAACTGGCAAGCAAACCAGTTTGTCAATCGATTCGGATTATCATATGATGATTTTGTTGTAATCGAGAATCCAATCGAGCGATTCGAACCTGTTCCGAAGCAGGAAGATGACATCGTCAGACTGATCTACCATACGACGCCACATCGTGGATTAGCTCTTCTTGTCCCTGTGTTTGAGTTTCTCGCTCAGAACGATAAGAAAGTTCATCTTGATGTGTATTCGTCTTTCAATGCATACGGATGGAGTGACAGGGACAAACCGTTTGAAGAGTTGTTTGAGCGATGCAGGTCTCATCCTCAGATCAGCTATCACGGATACAAGCCGAACGATGAGATCAGGACTGCGTTAGGCAAGGCGAATATCTTTGCTTATCCGAATATCTGGCCAGAGACGTCATGCCTTGCGTTGATTGAAGCTGTATCGGCAGGTTGCTTTGCAATTCATCCGAATCTCGCAGCTCTTCCTGAAACTGCAAAGGGCGTCACATTGATGTACCAGCATTCACCTGACCCTCAGACCATTATGAATCGATTGTACAACCAGTTGATTCAGTTGATCGATTTTATCCGAAAAATCAACTATCAACGTCCACACGATTCGGCTCATATCATGAATTCAGTGCATGATATTAACGCTGTGACGTTAAAATGGACAAATCTACTCAGAGAGTTATCGTGAAAGCACAGAAAATCACAGAGCGACAGATCAACCACGTGAAGTCGCTTGGCTATGGCAACGAAGAACCTGCCATTCCACGTGAGACAATGAATAATATCCAATTGCTTCGTGCCTACTCTTGGTATGGAGCAATGAAGGATAATGACGATGCATTGAAGTATTTGAAGGATTTCTACAAGAGCCATCCGTTTGTACTTCGAGCTCTCGATAAAGTAGAGATCAACAAGACTCTTGCTTGGATGGCTCGTCTAATGACGAGAGGAGCGATTTTATCTTTCTCGGATCACCGCAAGATGTCTGTCTATACTCAACAACTCGAACAAATTGGTAGAATTGTTCAGGATCAGCCTCGTGGATCCACTGAAAAACAGTCTGTAGACAAGCTCGATCTCTATCTTCCGACTTTCGAAGATGCAATTGATCAACTAGATGAGGATTTTGACCCACGTCAATACCTGGAAAACAACTCAGTTGGACAGATTTTTGTCATTAGGATTAGGCAGTATTACCAGCCGAAGCTTGATGAGATGATTCATGTCATCAGAGGATCTGATCCTGAGTTGGTGGAGGGATATAAACATCTCAATGCAGTTGATCAGAAGATTCTTCGAGATTACTATCTAAAGATAGTTACTGCCTGCAACGCGTACCTTGAAGACGCGAAGAACAAGAAAACCGCACGTAAACCGCGACAGAAATCTGATCAACAGATTCTCAAGCATTTTAAGTGCTGCGATCGATATGAGCCGTTAGGCGTAGTATCGATACCTCCTTCACAAGTACTAGGCTGTTCCGAGTTGTATGCGTATAACACGTCAAACAACGTCCTAACTGCCTTTATCGCAAAGGAAGGAGGATTGGGTGTTCATCGAAGTTCAATTACGAATTTCGATGAAAAACTGACCAGTTCGAAGAGAGTAGGGAAGCGATTCAAGAGTGCTTTCGAACTGATCAGCAAAGGGTCCAAAAAGGAGCGAGCGACCATTATGGATACGTTGATCACCGAGGCGGTCAGAACCTCTGACCGCATAAATACCAATGTCGTCCTGCTGAAGGCGTACCGATAATGAAAAACAAAATGAACAGCGGGGCATTGCCCATGACGATCGACAACGATGTTGAGGCAACCAAGGTTGTCCAATTTCGATCCCGAGCTCTCCGTGAAATCGATATCGCGAATATCGAAGCCACGATCGAGTCTGCACGTAACGTGAAGGTTGATTTCGTCAATGACGCAGTCGAATTCACGATCGACCAAATTGTTGCCTGCATGGGATCTTTCGGGATCAATATTGCTAGCAGCCAACACGTCCGTACGGAGAGTATGGTTGCACTTGAGCAACTTCTCACCGCAATCGGCCTGGAATATTACAGGATCGATCATCCCTTCCAACAGATCGTCACAGACTGTATCAAACTGACCGACGATGAGCCGGAGTCTGAATCCGAGGAAGACGGTGAGTCCACCCAGTAAGGATTCATGATCGTAGTAGACTTTTCCCAAATTTGTATTGCCTCGTACATGCAAGCCGCGAGGCAATTCGCTGAGTCAAGTGTTGACGTCGAAGCATTTCGACACATTGCGCTGAATTCTCTTCGTGCAATCAACATGAAGTTCCGGACGGTCGACGATTATTCGCGATTGATTCTCGCAGTTGACCGTCCGAACTCATGGCGCAAACAGGTCTTCCCCTTCTACAAGGCCACAAGAGAATACGCCAAAAAATCCTCACAAGTCGATTGGTCTCAGATGTACGCATGCATTGCATCCGTTCGTCAGGAAATCGAGGATTATTTCCCCTATCAAGTGTTGTATATCGACGGAGCCGAGGCTGATGATATCATTGGCTCAATTGCTCGCTATAACACCAAACGTAATTCACATACGCTGATTGTTTCTGGTGATAAAGACTTCATTCAACTACAAATCGATAATCGACTTGTACGCCAATATGATAACGTTAACGATAGATTCCACGATCACCCAGATCCGAAGCGATATCTGTTTGAACACGTGATGAAAGGCGATCGAGGAGATGGCATTCCGAATGTGCTCTCACCGAGTAATGCATTTGTCGCAAAGATCCGTCAGAAGCCAATGCGCCAAGCAATGATGGACAAATGGTGGGACGAAGGAATCGATTTTGACGTTGTTGATGGTGCAAATCTCAAAAGAAACATCACATTGGTTGACCTCACCAAGACTCCATCATCGATATATAATCAAGTGATTGACAAAATTGAGCGATTTGAGCCGAAGAAGTGCGACTTGTATTCGTACTTCGTTAAATTCAACCTTCCATCACTGGCCAAATCCATTGGAGACTTCAAATAAAATGGAATTCAACCGATACGACAACGTCGCTAAGCAGCTGAAACAGGTTGCAGACGTAGAAGATAAGGATGCACGTAGAGAAGCACTTCGTCAGTTGCTTCGTGAGAACAATCAGATTGCAATCCTCGTACAATATGCCTACCATCCAGCGATTGTGTTCGATCTTCCAGACACGCCCATTCCAGATTCTGAGTGGACACCATCGAAAGTGCCGAACCACAATGGTTTGTACCGAGAAATCCGTTCTTTGCAGTATCTAACAACTCGAACAGAGTTGAAGCAATTGCGTAGAATGCAAATCTATGCTCAGATCCTTAACATTCTTGAACCAGAAGACGTCGTCCTTCTCAAGTCTGTTGTTCAGAAGAAACTGCCTTGGAAGACGCTGAACAATCTGTTTGTTACTCGTGCCATTCCGGAACTGTTCCCACAAGAAACACCAGCTGCGACAGATAAATAAGACATGCCAACGTACACGTTTAAGAATACGTTAACAGATGAGGAATCCACTGTTGTTATGACGCTAGCTGAGCGTCAGGACTTCCTCAACTCCAATCCTCACATGACTCAATTGATTACAAATCCTCGCGGCTTTATTCCTGGAATCAACCAGAAGCCGGATGATGGATTCCGAGATCTGCTCCGTGAAATGAAGAAGGCTAACAAGGGCAGTACTATCGAAACGTTTTAGTCTTCTACCACAATGAGGTAATTCAGTGGGTCGTCAAACTAACAACAAAAACAAGCAACCAACTTTTCACCTTCCACTTGCAGCATTTGAACCTGCCTCAGACGGTCAGGAACAAATGGAACGAGATTTTGACACACATGACGTCCTTACATGTCGAGGAATGCCAGGTACGGGAAAAACATTCTGGGCAATGTATCTTGCTCTCCGCGAAATTTTCTCGAGAAATTCTCCATACAGAAAGCTCATTATCCTCCGATCAGCGGTCCCTCTTAGAAAGTCTGGCTTCCTCCCTGGAACACACGACGAGAAATCAGCTCCTTACTCAGCCCCTTACGTCAAACACTGCACAAAGTTGTTTGGACGAGGAGACGCTTACGAAATTCTTCGCAAAGCGTCGATCATTGAATTTGAATCGACGGACTTCCTACGAGGAATTGAGTGGAATGAGACCATTGTCATCGTGGATGAGCCTCAGAACATGGCCGACAACGAGTTGCATACGATCAACACCCGTTTTGGTGACAACTGTAAGCTGATCTTCTGTGGTGATACTGGTCAAGACGACCTGACCAGCGTTCGATATAAAGAAGAGTCTGGATACGATCATATGAACCGTATCCACGATAAGATGCCAAACTGCTCAGTGATCAAATTCGGAATTGACGATATTGTTCGCAGCGGATACATCAAAGAATATCTGATCGCAAGAGAAAAGACGCAGCATGTAAAACAGCTGCTTTCGTAACCTCTTAGGTCCAATAAACCATAGACCCTCGACATCGTTATGTGATAGATTCACATATCCGCGAGGGTCTTTCTATCTCGCTATGCCACATGTGCAAAATTCATGACAAAACAATACACCTATTTCGGTCAACATTTTGACAACGTACTCGTTTCCGGTTACGAAAACGGTAAGAAATTCAATCGCAAATTCAAGTACGAGCCATATCTATTCGCACGTGGATCGAGTGATTGGCAGACTGTCGAAGGCAAGTCGGTCAAGCCAATCCACTTTGATACGATCTCGAAGGCACGTAAGTTTCTGCGTGATGCTGATGAAACAGGAGAGATGGTCTGGGGATCACGCCTATTTTACTACACCCACATATTCGAAGAATACACAGACCTCGTTAGTGACGCAAGTCAGTTCAAGGTTCTGAACTTCGATATCGAAACGGATTCTGAGAATGGTTTTGGTGATTCTCAGAAAGCCGACCGAGAGATCACGTCGATCACTTTGAAACTTTTCCGCCATCCCGATACGTATGTAATCGGAACCAAAGACTACGAGGTCCAGGACGCGGAATTGAAGCAGCTGATCGCCGATGGCAAGATCAAAATTCGTTACCTCAAGGTCGATAACGAAGCTCAGCTGCTTGAAGCCGTTATTCGAATTGTCAACCACCTGCAACCCGACGTGTTCACCGGATGGAACATTGGTCTGTTCGATGTCCAGTATATTTGCAAGCGCATTGCGATTGTACTCGGTAAGGAACATATGAAGAAGCTTTCTCCGTTTGGGTTGATCAATGAGACCGAAGTCACTGTGTTCAATAAGCCTCATGACAAGTATGAGGTTGTTGGTATTCCTACAGTCGACTACATGGACACATTCAAGAAATTCTCTTTCAAGAATTACGAAAGTTTCAAGCTGGACTACATCTGCTCAGAGATCATTCAAGCTCGCAAGCTCGATTACAGTGAATATGGATCACTGGCCAAGCTGTACAAGCAGAATCCGAACATGTTCTACGACTACAACGTGATCGACGTCTATCGCGTAGAGCAGCTCGATGAGAAGATGAAGTTCATCGACCAAGTGATTATGATGGCTCACATGGCTAGAGTCAACCTCGTAGACACATTTGGTACGGTTCGTATCTGGGAAATTTTGATTCATAATTACCTGATGGAACGTGGAATTGTTCCGCCAACATCAAATCCGAACCACAAACTGAAAGCGATCGCTGGTGCTTACGTCAAGGATCCTGTCATAGGCAAGCACAATGCGGTGATGTCATTTGACTGGACGTCACTGTATCCGTCTGCAATTATGGCATTCAACATTTCACCGGAAATGTATCGAGGAAAATTTGCCAAACTTCCAACCGACATCACGTCTGTCGATGAAATCCTTAATGGAGCAATCGAAGAATACACTGAGACGTTGGTCAAGAACGGTGCAACGATCACAGGCAAGGGAACTGTGTTCGAGAACACGAAGCAAGGATTCATTCCTGCGATCATGAAGATGTTGTTCAACCAACGTAAAGCGTTCAAGCGCAAGATGTTGGAATATGAAGACCAAATGCAGGTTCTCAAAGCAGAGAAAGCAAAGAGAGGCAGCACTGAACTATTTGGACAATTGTCTGATGTTGAGTTGAAAGCACAGGAAGAAGTGCTGAGTAAGAGCATTGCAGAGTTCAACAACAAGCAAATGGCAATGAAGATTCTTGCCAACGGCGGATATGGTGCTCTGTCTAATGAAATGAATATCTGGTACTCAGATGACATTGCTGAAAGTGTAACACTATCAGGTCAGTTGGTTAACCGTAACGCTGAACGGTATATCAATCGAATGATGAACAAGAGACTCAATACAACAGATGTTGACTATGTTCTGTACATGGATACAGACAGTTGTTACTTGAATGTTGAACTGATTCTGATTGCTAAGTTTGGTGAAATCCCAAAGGATAACGCTGTTACAGTTGCATATCTAGAAGAGTTCTCTAAGGATGTAGACGAAGCGATCACTGAAAGTCTTCAATATCTGTACAAGACATTGAACATTCAGGATAAATGCCTCGATATGAAACTGGAAGCGATCGGAAGCGGTGTTTGGGTTGCCAAAAAGCGCTATGTGATGTCCGTTCTATCGAATGAGGGTGTTCATTACGATCCTCCGAAGATCAAGATGCAGGGAATCGACGCCGTTCGTTCATCGACCCCACAAGTGTGTCGAGGTCGAATCAAGGAAGCGATTCCGATGATCATTGAAGGTGATCGTAACAAGCTGAAGACGTATATCGATACCTTCCGTAATGAATGGTATCAGATGAAGTTCGAGCAGGTTGCGTCTCCTCGAGGTGTGTCGAATATTGACCAGTACTATGATCCGAAGAACATCTACAGATCCGGTAAGGACGGAACGACTCCGATCGCAGCTCGTGGTGCGCTGCTGTATAACAACGAGATCAAGACACGTGGTTTACAGAACAGCTTGGAGCCGATTCGATCTGGAGACAAGATTCGATTCTGCTATATGTCAATGCCAAACCCAGTCAATGAGAACGTATTCGCTCTCCCTGACCAGATGCCAGTTGAGTTGCAAGACCTTGAGAAATACATCGACTACAACCTGCAATTCGAAAAGACGTTCCTGAAACCGATTTCAAGCATCATTGATGCTGCTGGTATCGATATCTCAGATACGGTCGATGTTTCTGCATATTTCGTCGATTACGTTCCACCTACAGTTAAACAAACGAAATTCCAACGTCGCATTCTGTCGCCATCAGAGATCGATGAAGCGCTGACAGATCACTATGAGAACGGTGTACACTGATGCCATATCAACCCGATACAGACTTTGGGTTCAGCTTTGAAACTGACCCAGTCGTGGATGATTCTCAGCTTGTGAAGGCTCGAGAACAAATTGAAACTTTAACGAAAACTGTAGAGGATCTACAGAATGCGAACAGAATGCTGTTCCGCAAGATTTCAATCCTTCTACACAATCTTCGTAAAGATCCCGATAAGCCGACGATTAGGTGGCCTAATCGTGTCGACGCTATCGATAAATTCTTGACTGAAATTGAAGAGTATAAAAAGACAGATGAGCAATCCAACGCTACTAGAAAGGCTTCATAAGAATTCAACGATTGACGAAGCAGAATCGTTGCTAAAATCCAAAATCGTTCGTACAAAAGATATCGTTTCTACGCCAATTCCAGGCCTGAACATCGCTCTATCTGGATCGGTGTTTGGCGGGATTACTCCTGGCGTAACAATCTTCGCGGGTCCATCAAAGCACTTCAAGTCGCTTTATAGTTTGATCTGCGCGTCTGCTTATCTCAAAGCACACAAAGACGCTATCGTACTGTTCTACGACAACGAGTTCGGCTCGCCTGCATCATACTTCCAGTCTGCTGGCATCGATCCTGGTCGTGTTCTTCACTCTCCAGTGACAAACTGGGAGGAATTGATCCACGACGCGGCGCACCAGCTGTCGCAACTGAAACGTGGAGATAAGGTGTTTATCATTGTCGACTCTATCGGTAACCTTGCTTCGAAAAAGGAAGTGACGGACGCTGAAGAAGGCAAAGAAACAGCCGATATGACACGCGCAAAACGTGCGAAGTCGTTCTTCCGTATTGTCACACCGAAGCTGACGATGCTCGACATTCCTATGGTTGTCATTGCGCACACATATGAAACACTCGAAACGTACTCGAAGACGGTTGTTTCTGGTGGTACAGGCGGCATTTACTCTGCCGACAACATCTTCATCATTGGTCGTCAGCAGGATAAGGACGGAACTGGTGCTAAGGCAACGCTCGAAGGCTATAATTTCGTCATTAACGTTGAGAAATCTCGCTTCGTTCGTGAAAAGAGCAAGATTCCGATCACAGTCAAGTTCGAATCTGGTATCCAGAAGTGGTCGGGACTGTTTGACATCGCTATCCGTGTTGGTCTGATCGAGAAGGTTGCAGGTACCAAAAGCGATCACATCGTAAAAGGACACGATAGCTTCGGAACGTTCACTGAAAAGAAGATCGGCAACAGCTCGGACTTCTGGAAGAAGATGTTCAGTGAAACCGATTTTACAACACGCGTCGAACACGAATTCAAGATCTCGACAGGTCAGTTGATCTCCGAGAACAATGAGTCCGAGTCAGAAGACGATGATAATGGATAATGATCGATACAACAATCCTCACTGCCCTCATCCACAGTGACATGTATGCTCGGAGAGTCCTTCCCTATTTGGCGAAGGACTATTTCGAGGATATAGGTCATCAAATTGCATTCAAACTGATAAAGGATTTCTTCACAAGATACAACAAGTGCCCAACCGTAGAAAGCCTTCAGATTGAACTGGAAGAGAGCTCGCTGAGCGAGAAGCCTTATGAAAGCGCTAATGGCGTTTTCAAACAGCTAGGCGTACTCAATGTTGACATCGATTGGCTGACTGATCAAACCGAGAACTTCTGTCGCCACCGTGCGATGTTCAACGCGATTAGCAAGTGTTCCGAGTTCCTTGTCAACAACGACATGGGCAAATATGGAATGGCAGAGACTCTGATCAAGGATGCCTTAGCGGTCTCCTTCGATTCGAAACTCGGCCATGACTATATGGAAGATTTTGTTGAACGCCTTGAAGCATACCACGACGAACAGGAAATGCTTCCGTTCAATCTAGAGATGATGAATCGGATCACCAATGGTGGCTTGAAGAACAAGACTTTCACAGTATTGATCGCCCCGACTGGTGGTGGTAAGACGATTTGGCTTTCTAACCTTGCTGCGGCGTATTTGGAGCAAGGAAAGAACGTCGTCTATATCTCGATGGAAATGAGCGATACACAGATTGCTGAGCGTATCGACGCCAATCTGCTTGATATTGACATCAAGATGTTGTTGAAATACGACCGTCACTCGTTCACCAATCGAATCAACACTCTCAAGAAAAAGAATGTTGGCCGTCTGATCATCAAACAGTATCCAAACGGTACTGCGCACGTCGGACATTTCCGTCACTTCTTGAATGAACTGAAACTAAAAAAGCAGTTCATTCCAGACGTCATCATTGTTGACTACCTGAACATCATTGCTGCTCAGGGTGTTGGTAAAAATGCCAACACATATGAACAGGTAAAAGTCAAGGCAGAAGAGCTTCGATCGTTATGCGTTGAGTTCAACTGCAGAATTGTCACTGCAACACAGACAAATCGTGAAGGTGCAGGTAGTTCAGATTTTGATCTGACGCATACATCAGACAGTTTTGGCATTCCAATGACAGCAGACTATATGTTTGGTATCATTCGAACGAAAGAACTGGATGCTGCAGGTAAAATGAAAGTCAAACAGTTAAAAAATCGTTACAATGATACAGTGACGATTCCAAGCTTTAACATTTCAGTTGATTATTCACGAATGCGGCTATCCGATTGTGAAGACTCAGATTATGCTGAAGAAGAGCCATCAGAAGGCGATCAAATCGAAGATAAACAGAAGCAACAAGCGTTTGATGATCGATTCGCAGCGCTTCTGTCGGGCGATGGCTGATCCTTAAATACCATCATATGAGGTGGTATTATGAGCTTGTTTGGATTTGATATCAAATGGATTGTGATCGCAATGATCGTTGGTGCCGTTGTTATCGCCGGCACGTTCATTGTTGGTCTGATTCGAGGAAACGCGTTGAAGGACTCGTTAATCGAGAATCAGAAGGTAACCATTGAAACGATGGGAACAACGATCGACAATCTTGAAAAGACGGATCGTTTGAAGTCTGATATTGTCAAGAAGCGTGATCTTCTGGTCGAACAACTGGAAGATCAACTGGACAAGATTACAGAAGATCTTGGAACAGGAGAAGATGATCAGGCAGCAGATTCGTTGAAGGAAATAATGAGACGCTTGAAATGAACAAACTATTTGTAATTGCAATGGTTTCATCTGTGATTGTTGGGTGCACGACGACGAAACAAGTTGTTGTACCGAAGACATTGCTGATCAAGCCACCAGAGTCTCTGTATAATTGTCCAGGTGTTAAGAAACCGAATCCTGACACAATGACTAATCGACAGTTGGCAGACTACATTGCACGTCTATACAAGGCACGCAACACTTGTGCATTCAATATCGATGCAATCAAAGAGTTCGTCGAAAGATCTGAGGTACAACTGAAGAAATGATATCATTTGTAACGGGGTATTTTGTACTTGGTGTCATATTCTTGCTTGCACAGTTGTATTTGAACGACCAGGTTCAAGACGCAATCATGGAAGTTTATGATTGTGAGGATGCGGTCTATAGCGCACGAATGCTAGCCAATGTCATCTGTTTTACCTTGCTTTTCTGGGCTTTGTTAGCTATTATCTTCTTGATTAAACATGGTTATCGTGGAATCAAGAAGGGATATGAGATACTACGCAGGTGGTAGGCTAGTAGATTCAAATGAGATATTATTCTGGTATAGGTTCAAGGAAGACCCCACCGCACGTTAGAGCTTGGATGACTCGAATCGCGGAGTACCATCGTGAAAAACTTTGGTGCTTGCGATCTGGTGGTGCTGGCGGAGCAGACACGGCATTCTATAATGGCGGGAAAGATCGATGTCAGATCTTCCTACCTTTTGATGGTTTCAACGGTTTTTCCGTTGACAACAAAACATTCTTCACATACACATCTGACGCAATGAAAGTAGCTAAACTGTATCATCCCGCGTGGGAACGTTGCGGTTCGGCTGCGAAGAAGTTTCATGCTCGCAATATTCATCAGGTGTTAGGACCACATCTCAATGAGCCTGTTGAAGCTGTCATCTGCTGGACTCCAGATGGAGAAGCATCTGGTGGCACAGGTCAGGCGTTGCGTGTTGCTCAAGACAAGGACCGTTTTGCGTCTCTTCAACGCAGAGCTCCTTTCATTTTCAACTTGCAACGTCCACTTGAGACATTGCCTCAATACATTAGGGAACTGAAATGAAGATTCTTTACGTTGTCGCTCGCACCGACCTCGCATCTCTCAATCCAGGTAAGCTCGCAGCTCAAGTCGCTCATGCAGCCTCTCAGTGTGCTTATTATGTCAACAACATAGCAAACAACCCAGTTGTTAAAGGAGCATATACATTTTGGGAGCAGCAGGCCGAAGGCTTCGGAACAACGATCGTTCTTGATGGTGGCAACATTGATCAGTTCAATGAAGCATATCGGAAAATAGCTATGGGAACCAGAGATTTTACTGTTCCGTACATCTGTGGAGTAGTTAATGACCCGACTTATCCAGTTAAAGATGGTTCGTTCACTCATTTGATTCCTATCGACACGTGTTTCTGGGTGTTTGGTGAGAAAAATAATCTCGGCTATGGTGCCGATGAAGTGATCGGAGCAATGAAGCTCCACAAATAGGAAAGGAATGGGCAGCTTAGTAAACTCATTGATCAAGCAATCGCTGATCAAAAACTATCCGAAGTTTCTACCGGATAACATTCAATACGAAACGATTATGGGAAGCCAAGCATATGGCGTCACTCACGATATAAGTGATGTTGACGTCTATGGTTGGTGCATCCCTCCAGTCAACGTCGTTTTCCCACATCGTGCAGGATACGTTTCAGGGTTTGGTCCTCAACCAGACAAATTTGAGCAGTTCCAACAGCACCACATCGACAGTGCTGACGGCAAGAAGCAGTATGACGTCACAATTTACAGTGTCGTCAAATATCTGCAGTTGGTAATGGAAAACAACCCGAATATGATCGACAGCATTTTTACGCCTGTCAATTGCATTCTTCATTGTTCAGTGATCGGACAAATGATCCGTGAACATCGTCGTTCGTTCTTACATAAGGGCGCATACCACAAATTCAAAGGGTATGCTTATGCTCAGATGCACAAAATTCGAACGATGGAAGATCAACCGAAACAATCAGATCGAAGAAGAGAATCAATAGAGCGATTCGGCTTTGAAACGAAGTTCGCATATCACGTCGTAAGGCTTCTAAATGAATGCGAGCAGATTCTGACAACGGCGGATCTAGATCTTCAACAGAACAATGAGCAGTTGAAAGCCGTTCGACGTGGAGAAATGACACTGGACCAGGTTCAGTCTCTCTTCGCATCGAAAGAACGACATCTGCAGTCACTATATGAGACGAGCAAACTGCCTCATGGTCCTGATTGGAAGCGTGGGTCGGCATTGTTGTTGAACGTCCTTGAAGCTCATTATGGAACGATCTCTGATGCGATCGCTACAGACCATGGTAAGATGCTTTTAACTGAAATGCAAGCGCTGATAGAGAAATATTCATGACATGGACAATTTTTGGAGACCTTCACGGGTATTGGAATGAGTACGAACAGACGTTGAAGATGCTCGGTCCGCAAGCGAAAGTCGTTCAAGTCGGAGATATGGGTATTGGATTCGGGTTGGATTCAACTGCTGCTGTCTTTGATGATAAGTTTGCGGAATACCAGAATATGCGATTCATTCGTGGCAATCACGACAACCCGCAAGAAGTCAAGAACTCATCCCACTATATTGAAGATGGTACAGTTGAAGATGGCGTGATGTTCATCGGTGGAGCAAATTCAATCGATCGTCAGTGGCGAACAGAAGGATTGGATTGGTGGGCTGATGAAGAACTGTCGATTGCCGAACTTCAACAGATGATCGACAAATACATTGAAGTCAAACCACGTGTTATGATCACTCATGACACGACAGAGACCGCATTCGACCAGTTTGAAGGAATGCTTGCTATTCCGTGCCGGACACGACAAGCATTTGAAACGATGTGGCAAGCACATAAGCCGGAAATGTGGCTATTCGGTCACTATCACATCAACTTTGATCGCGTGATTGAAGGGACAAGATTTGTCTGCATTAATCAATACACTGCGCACCGATACGACATTTAAAGTCGTTAATGGAACTGTAAACGCTTGTTCTTGGCTTAGCTATCAGATACCCTATTGGTTGGCTAAATTAACCTAAAGTGGTATCTGATGCTAAACTCACTTATTGCTGCAGCTGCACTAGCTGCAACCGCACTACCTGTCAACAGCGGTGCTGATCTTTTTAAGACGGAAACCGTTGATGGATATCGTGAAATTACGATCGTCTGTATGGGTCAAATAGTAATCCTTAATGGGGTTGCTAAGTTCTCTGATCTCAAAGAAGTCGGAGAAGTTCTCGACAACAAACGTTTCCGGGAAAGCTGTGAGACGTTGGTGTTTGCTGGCAACGTAAATCTGCTGTTGCCAAAACTTCCTGCACCGGAAGTGTTAATCGATGGCGATCTACAGCCGGTCAAAGATTTCTTCACATCCGAAAAGGCATGCGTTTCACATGCAACAGGCGTTCATAAGTTGCTTATGACGTCAATCCCGCCATTGCCGACCAGGGCAATCGGAGCGAAAGTATTTGTTCTGATCGGTTGTTACAAGGCCAAAGAACAGATTCTCAACGAAAAGTCTCGTGAACTATTCTCCAACTCGAAGGAAAGCCAAGGATGATCCGGAGTGAACTGAAATGGATGCTGTTCAACAGCATCACAGCTTTTATCGCGGCGTATCTCGTCTATTTCCACGGTGCATACGAGCTTATCGCTACGATCGACGCAACATACATGGCTCGTGTGATTGGCGGTGCATATATCGCCAGTTCGCTCTACCTCGGATACGGTGCATTCACACGTCAAGAAGGGCATAAGTGGGACGAAATTACGTTCCCTGGTACGCACTACGGAATCAACTTCAAGCTAGTCTCTCTGATCGGTCTTCTGTTTGTTCTTGCTGGTATCGGCGGAACAGCAGCAGGAATGATGCTCGCGTTCCACTCAATGACATCATTCGATCCATCAAACATTTCAACGCTGCTTGTCAATTTCTTTGAAGTTGGTGCAAGCGCTCCTGTTGCGACGTTGTTTGGTCTCGGATCATTGGGTATGCTGTATGCACAAGTTGCATTCGTATTCAACCGTTACGAGGACTGAGTGATGAAGAGACTCGGAAAGGTACTGATTGCGTTCCTGGACGTCTCTTTGACGCTCAATGCGTTGCTGGTTATTCTGCTTGCTCTGGTACTGACAAAGTACACTGAGGATGTTCAGAAACAGAAAGGCAATATCATTGATCCTGCTCAGTTCATTATTGAGATGGACTGGGAGGAAGGATCACCAAATGATATGGATCTGTGGGTCGGTGGCCCAACAGGTGCAATCGTAATGTATCAACAGAAAGACATTGGGATGATGACGCTCGACCGAGATGATCTCGGAACGACGAACAACGTTATCAAGATGTCTGATGGAACGTACATTGCAAATCGAACGCGACGTGAAGTCGT
>CXWK01021208.1_pt1 | contig 15763 bp, 30 predicted proteins | sample 590851 | NCBI WGS metagenome assembly CXWK01 (sample SAMEA3498364, study PRJEB10139) | wastewater metagenome | biome: wastewater treatment plant; material: activated sludge | place: Denmark | collected 2014-08-01 | reverse complement strand
AGTGCAGCAAGGGCTTATACACTACCAAATTTTAGTGGAAACGTAATAGTGTCAGGCAGTGCAAATTCAATAGGGGATAATATCCTCGACATAGAAGCAACTGACGGGACGGAACAAGGTTATTTTTCTATTTCTAAAAGTAGCATTTCTATAAGTACCTCTGGGGTTACAAATAACTCCAGCATCATCTTTAACAACTCAGGCGACATGAACTTGGGTGCCTCATTGGGGATAATAAGAATAGATAGAGGTAGTACATCCAATGGGTATCTTTTAAGCTATGCAACACCAGCAGCAGATAGAACATTAACTATACCCACACTAACAGGTAATGACACTTTTGTTACGCAAGCGTTTACTCAGACACTTACAAATAAGACATTAACTAATCCACAAATTAACGGGGCTAAACTTGAAACATCTTCGACCTCTGGTCATGTGTGGACAGCAAGCGGGACTGATGGTAGCGGTGGATGGGCTGCTCCTTCTGGTGGTGGTGGTCTAACCGTAGGAACATCTACGATAACAAGCGGAACAAACACACGAATACTTTATAATAATTCAGGTGTACTTGGAGAATATACAGTAAGTGGAAGCGGTAACGTGGCAATGACTACTTCACCAACTTTTACAACTCCTGCATTGGGTACTCCTTCTGCATTAGTTGGAACGAACATTACAGGAACAGCAACAGGATTAACTTCTGGAATTACGAACGCACTTAAATCAGCCACTACTACCGTGGACGTAAGTTCAGCAACCGCGCCAACAAGTGGACAAGTGCTAACAGCTACAAGCGGAACGGCAGCAACATGGCAAACGCCATCGGCTTCGGGTGCGTGGTCATTAGCTTCTGGTGGAACAGCAACAGGTACTAATACCTTTGCAATGGGTTCTAATCCTTTCATCCTTACAAGTGGCGTAACAACAGGAACAGGAGCAACAGCAGGGATACAGAATGTTTTCAATTCGCTTACTACTGGTAATGGATTGGATATTTCAAGTTCAAGTGTAAGCTCTGGATCAATTGTAAAAATAACAGGAACAGGTACAGCAGCAGCAAGTAATACACAAAAGGGATTATGGGTAGCTGTTTCAGGTGCGAACGCAACAAGCACACAAACTACTTATGGGGGATACTTTAGTAACACAAAAACAGGAACGAGTGCAACAAATGTAGGATTATATTCAACGGCAAGTGGAGGAACTACAAACTTAGCTTTAAGTTTATTAGGGGGAATGAAAGTTCAAACAGGAGCCACGGGAGGAGATGTAGATTTTCTTGCCAGCGGTGGATCAAATTGGATGCGATTTGACAACACTCAAATTATAAGATTTCAACTCGGCACATCTTCTAACAATAGAATAACTCCACAAACAGGAGGATTAGAATTTTTTAGCCCCGGTGGAGTAACAGCAGGAGCAACAACAAGGTATAACTTCTTACCGTCTTCTGCTATCACGAATACAAGTGGTACTGATATTCTAATGGCTCTTGGTAAAAATGCGGCTGGGACAAAGATAGGAGGAACGCTATCAAGTGGCAGTACCACATTCAAGCCGTTAGAATTAAGTGGTGCTTATAACATGACAGGTAGTTACTCAGGCACATTAATCAATCTTGACATTGACCCAACAATGACAAGCACCACAGGGTTGACGCATTTAGCTTTCAGATCAACAAGTGGCAGAGCATTATTTGGAGGGGCTTCAATTACTGCAAGTACAAGTTATGATTTCAGGGGTGTAGGCACAGGTTCGGATAGGGTTTTAAGAATTGCTAACTCAGGCAACAGTGAGATTGCCAACTATAGAGAAACAGGAGAGTACTATGTTACATCTAGTGGTGGTTCTTATAAAGAAAAGTCTTATGGGGGTACAAGCTCAGGCACTTCAATAAGTGAAACAGTTTATTCAAGTACAGAGATTGCTGATGGTGAGGCGGTTACCATTGAAGTGTTATGGGTTGCAAAAGATTTGAGTGCGAACACCAGTGCAGGAGGTTTATTCACGACCACATGGAGTAAAGACAGTGGTACATTGGTAAAAGCTGGTGATGATATGGTATCTACCAATAATAATACTGGTGATACTTTTACGGTAAGTTCATCAGATAGTTCTGGTAACATTCAGGTAACTATAAGCTCTACAGGATCAAGTGGAAATTGGAAAGGAAATGCTTTTGTAAAATCTATAGTTAAAAACTAAAAATATGCTAACAGTAAACATTCAAATCGACAACGCTGATTTTGAATCAGCACTTGCAAAAAGTATCACACTTTCAGAAAGCGATGATCTTTCAAAAGAAATTACTAACCTATTCCTGAATCAGTTAAAAAATATGGCAGGTCAGGGACTCGATGTAAAGGCAGATGAAGAGGTTCGTGAGGCGATTAAAACGGCAACCGAACAAAAGAAGCAGGAGTTTGAAGTTCTTATTGAAACTGTTAAACCGAAAGCCCAAGGAAAATGAAACTAACACTCGCACTATTATTTGTAGCCTTTGCAGCAGGGGCTTCATGGGCTGTACGGTTTCCGGCTGTTACCTTTCCAAGTTCATTGAATAGAGATCGCTTAGGATATTCCAATTATGTAAACTTAGGATATACCGCAGGCGCAGACGCAGGGCATGACTTATTTATCCCTGATGTTACCGCACCAACAATTTCATCCGGTTCTATTTCAGCGATAAGCGATACTTACTTTACGATTGACATTACCACAAGTGAAAACTCAACCCATTACTATGTAGTGTTAGCCGATGGATCGACAATACCAAGTAAGGCACAAATAATTGCAGGACAAAATGCAAGCGGTGGGGCGGCTATAAAATCAGGTAGTTCAGTAGGTTTAACGACAGCACAAACACCAACCGGATTAACGGCTTCAACTGCTTATGATATTCACGTGGTTGCAGTAGATGGAGCAGGGAATCAATCGGCAATTAATAGCGAAGATGCTACAACAACAGCAAGCGGCACACAAGTTGCTTATGTTGCTGCTGGCGCTGGAGTTTCAAGAGCAAGCACCGGAACATTAACACCTTCCTATCCTGCTGGTATTGCAGCCGGTGATTTACTTATCCTTCATGCTGGTGGCAGAACAAGTACGATAGTGGTAGATGATCCGGGTGCAGGGTGGGAGCTTATCACCACCGGGCAAATGGGTTCTTCTAATACGGGCCAGCATTATGTATACGGTAAGATTGCAGATGGCACAGAATCGGGAACGCTTACGGTTACTTTTTCAACCGATGCATCCGTTGGTAAAGTAGCAAGGTTATTCTTATTTGAAAATAACAATGCTACAAGCGTGGCCAATGCAACCGAATCAGTAGGCACAGCTACCACAGGAACAAATACAACGATTACGGACGTAGGGGTAACTTCAACAGGAACGCTTTCATTAGCTGTTAATTTTGTAGCGGTTGCAGACGATAACGCAGTAGATGCCTTTACAGGAATGACCGGAGGCACATGGAGTGAAGCAGTAGCTGAATTTCAATACGTGGCCGCTAACGGGGTAACAATTCAAACACAGATAGCGACACTCGCAACAGCTGCAACGATTAACGGTGGCACTTATGTAATGGCCGCAAGTGATCCTTGGGGTGTATTAGGATTTGTTATTAAACCATAAACTAAAACCAAATAAATACAACTATGAAAAATTTCCTTATTGCAACTCTCTTTCTGGTATCAGCAAATGCTTTTGCTCAAACCACTTACACGTTCGCGACTTATAACCCATTGGAGATTACAGCGCCCGACAACACCAACACCCATATTCTCCAATGCTCCACTGCTGGTGAGACTGAGGTGTTGATTAAATTTCCTTCTGGTAACGCTGGTACTGTAAAGGTCAACGCATCTACCAGTACAATAACTTCCAGCCCGTCTTTATCCGCAACAACTGATGTAAATGGTATTGTTGTGAGAGCTACTGCAAGAACTGGCTATAAAATTTATTTGCGGTTCAGCAATACAGGCGACAAGGTAGTAATAACCAAGTGGTAACCTATAAACTTCTTTGATGACATGAGTGAAATTAACCAATGGATTTACGGGGCACTTACTATTCTTTTTATTGGTTTGTTTTATACAATCAGGGAGATAGTAGATATGAAGAAAAAGCAAAATACAATGGAGGCTACCATCAACACTACTCTGCCAATGATTAGTGCACAATTGGATGAGATGAACCACACTTTAAAACTGTTCCTTAAGCAGGAGATAGACACGCTTAAGGATATTGCAAAAAGCAATCGTGACCGAAACAATAAAGAATCTGAAGATTATGAGTAACTATTATTGGATATTGGATGCCGGACATGGTGGAGAAAAGAACGGAGTGTATACCACTGCACCTGCTAAGATGTACAGGTTTGGAGATGGCTTTGAGATACGGGAAGGTGTTATCAATCGCCATATAGCTACAAAGCTACAAGCTAAACTGAAGATGGAGGATATTGATTTCGGTCTGGTCTATGATGATGTGGAAGATACACCACTGGCTGCAAGAGTAGCAATAGCCGACAAAATTTTTGCAAAAAACCCTAACGCAATTTATTTATCTATACATTCCAATGCCGGACAGGGGAAAGGGTTTGAAGTTTTTACCAGTAAGGGGCAAAACAAATCTGATAAGGTCGCGTACTTCTTTTGTGAAAAGTATAAAGAGCTATTTCCATACTTTGCCTTTAGAGCTGATCAGGCAGATGGCGATGCTGACAAGGAAGAGGATTTTTATGTGCTTCGCAAAACAGATTGCCCTGCTTTGTTGGTTGAGAATCTTTTCTTTGACAACAGAACCGAAGCTGAGTTCCTTAGTAGTCCAGAAGGTCAGGAACAAATTGCGGAGTGCTTATTCCAATCTATCAAAATTGTTGAGCAAATAAAACCTATATGATTACACTGAAACTTTTTATCTGGTTGCTACCAATAACCTTCAACGTGTGGACTGATCGTAAAGGGCGGAAGCCTGATTACTTGGTTATGTTTATACTGAGAGGATGCGCGGCTATTCTTTATCTTGGTTGGGTATGGGACGCGCAAGGTGGTTATCATTTGATTGACGATGTGGTAAATCTCACACCCCTGATCATGTTCATGGTAACAAGTTGGTGGTTATTCTTTGAAGCTGGGTTGAATGCATTGCGCGGAAAAATTAAGCAATTAGGTTTTTGGAAAGGCTTGCTGTATTTTGATACAGTAGAGAAAGACAGCGGCTGGATTGACAGGTTCTTTGCGAAGTATCAGAAGCTACACACACCAACAAAACTATTTGCATTATTGATTATGGCTCTTTCAATTTATACCATCTATGTTACCAATTAATAGAACTACAATCACCATTGCTATACTGGTTATACTACTGGCTGCTATTGGCATACAAACAGTACGAGCATCACGTTATAAAATCAAAGCAACGCTGGCAGAGAATGAACGAGATCAGGCTGTGGTGTTTGCTACCGATACAAAGAAGGAAGTGGAGATTTATCGCAATAAGGTAGGAGTGGTGGTAACTAAGTCAGAGCAACTTGAATTAAGTCTTGCGAATGTTGAAAGGCTACGAGATACAGAGCGGCTACAATTTCTTAAGCAGTTTGACAAGTTGAAAAAAGATTTGCGTAATTTGGAAGCGGCTGGTACGTTTGATTGGTTGGTGGAAGAGGATTCTATACCAATGGTTGAATCGTTTGTACCTTGCCCTGATAGCATACGAGTGTTTACCTACAGGTTGAAAGATCAGTACAATGATATTGAAGCGAAGGTGATTGATACCCCACGCTTTGACATTCGTGTACCAATAAACTACATTGATTACTGGGAGCGCAAATGGTTCTTAGGAAAGAAAAAATGGTATAGAGAAACCACCAGCCCGAATAAGTTAATCAGGCTGGAGGCTCAGGAAAGTTTTGTAGTGAGTAAGAAGAAAAAACGTTAGAGCTTCATCTCAAATTGGGTTTATGCGTTTTCACTGGTTCATACATCTTGTAGGGTTTAGCCCAATGGTTGTACCTCGGACGGTGGGTTACACAACCGGATAGAAGGATGAGGAGTAGAAGGTATTTCATGGCTTTTCAAATGTTTGATTAAAGTAGTATTGGCCAAGGTCTGGGTCATCGTTTGAATCAAGATTAGTGTTATTCACAGCATCAACAATCTGCTGTTCGTTTATAGATTCAAAATAAGTTTCTGAATACCAAATTATTCTGTTAGCAATATCTTGAGAAATAAAACCAAGTTTTACTTCATTATTCAAATACTCAATAAGTTGTCTAATCGCTGTCTTTTGTTTCATGGCTTTTCAAATGTTTCGTTGAATGTTTGATTTGCAATTTCCGTTATCTTAGGCAAATATAAATCTGTCCACTTTGTCCCATCTTCATTAATTAAACCCTTCTTCATAGCAGCTATGTGGAAGTCCTTAATCTGCTGTTCGTTTACAGATTCAAGTGATTCAGACCTTGTAACGTACTCAGAGATTAAATTCCATGCTTCTTTTAGACTTGCCTGATCTTGGAAACCATTTTCAATGAAGTTTTGAATTATCTGCATAGCATGGCGCAATTCATCATTAGTCTCAATCAGTTGTCTAATCGCTGTCTTAGTTTTCATGGCTGTAACAAATTAATAAGTATCCACGCAATAAACAAAATAATTCCTACCAATACCACAGCGCCAGCGAGCGCGATGAGGAAGGCTTTTTTAGTTTCGGGGTGTATCATGATTGAATTATTTTAAATTTTGGTTGTAATGATTCAGATAGTTGTGAAGTGTAGTCACTCCAAAACTTATCACATACTTTATCCAGATTGAAGGTAGCTTGAACATCTTTATGCCTTGCCTTAATACGATCATAACGTACTTCCTTACTCGCTTGACATATAATAACCAAATCAGCATAAAAGTTTTGTAACTGCAATCCTTTACGCAGCAGACGATAACCAAGTATGCCCTCAATAATTTTTAATGGTACTTTGTCTTTCTTAAGATCATCCATCAAAACATAAAGAGCCTGCTCGAAGCCGTGTGGTATATAATCATCGGTGTGATACATGCTACCTTTAAACTTGAGAGTGTTGGAGAATGTTGTCTTACCAGTAGCAGCATAGCCAATGATGACTACATTGCCTTTAGTTGGTAGTTTTATTTCATTGCTCATCGCGTATTTTTATTAAGTTACTTTGAATATCCTTTACTGCTTGATAGTAGCCACGTTCCCAAGCAATCCAAATTGCTTTGCCTATTTCGTTACAATCACCATAAGCTACCTTTCCGCCTTTGGAAAGCACTTCATAAATTCTATCTTTCGGTGTTAGTTTCTCTGCCATGTTTCTTAAGTTTATTAGTTACATCTTTCAAGTCATTACCATTACTCAGTGCCCATAGGATACCAGTAATCAGTACACCCACTTGAATGCCTAGAAACAAGATGAGCGCGTAGGTTTTGAAATCAGTCATATCTTAGCCATTAAATCCTCCAAGAATATTATCATCCTCATACTATCAGTGGTTAGTACTTTAATCTGATCCTTCTGCCCTGCATTTTGCAAATCCTTTGCTCTATGCATAGTACCTGTTTCAATAAAACCACATCTAACACTCAATGATAATATGATTTCATCTCTTTCCTTCGATGTTAACTTAACTGTTTTTTCCATATAGTTATACTTTATTCTTTATTGCTTTAAGATGATAACCCTGTTCAATGTATGCCATAATATTAGCGAGCTTATCCACTTCTGCTCTGGTGAATCGTCTGTAATGGTTAACAGATCGCATAGGAGTGATATTAAAATACTTACAGTAATATCTTATCGCGCTCCCTGACTTGTTAAAAAGTTTTTCCAAGTCGCCTATGAGCCAGTAACGTCTTTCAATTTCCATATTCAATTTAGTTTAGTTATCGCTGTAAAGAAACGTATGGGCTGAAGATGCCTCTAAGTAGTCAATGTACTTAGAGGCTATCTCCATAACTCTTTTTGCTCTCTTGATCGTGTCCTCCATAACATACAAATCAATTCGCATATCGTAGTCCGAATGGCCTGTTATAAAATTTACTTTGGCCGTTCTCAATACGTCGAAATAGAATAACGCTACATCAACAGAAGAGAGTTTACAAATTTTGGTTGCTCCCAAAGGCAACTCTTTAATGGTTCGACTCATATGGGTTATTTTTTGCGTGCTTCCTTTACTTCGGTAACCTCCTCCGGTGCGGAGTACCTAACCGGAGAGGTGGGACGTCCGTTTACGTACGCAGGCTGCTTTATTTTGGCCCCAGAAGGGCGCGAAGGGCGCTGAATTTCTTCGGTCTCAGCCTTACCACCTTTCTGCTCGTCCTTGCCATCTTTTTTACCACTTCCTGAGGCCTTTCCGGTATGGGCCGTTTTGGCCTCCTTTTTAGCCTCCGTTTTGATGGCTCCCTTATTAGGCTCCCCTAAAGAGATTTTGGACGGGTTAACGTCCTTTGACGTGATACCGGAGTTAAGCCATAGGACGGTTATGGAACCGTTGGTTACTTCGGTTACCTCTCCTCTGCGGCCATAGGACGATCCAACGGCACTTCTAAAAACTTTGTCTCCCTTCTTAAACTTTACCTTGCTTGAGGCAATAGGAGTTTGAATCTCCATCTTTGATTCCTTTTTTACCGGAGTAACTTTGGAAGGTTGTACTTTGGTTACTGGGGTTCCTTTTTTTACTGTTGACTTTTTCATTTGTGTTTTGTTTAAATTGTTTGTATTAATTATTAATTGATCATAAAGGTATAAATTTCCAGGCTCTATCAAACTGGTATTGCCTATTTTTTGTTTTGGGGCTGTCCTTAAGTCCAAATACTTATAGTGGTCTGGAATGTAATAGACATCTCCATTATCTCTGACTATAAAGTAGACAAAGCTATGTTGCTTTTGTAATGCGTTTATTTTACTAACTACATCGCTCATCGTAGTAATTGTTCAGCCGTTGAGTAAAGTAATGCGCGCTCTGCTTTATCTACCTTGTAGAGCAGGTAAAATTTCTCAGCATCCTTTAGGTTCAATTCTCCTCCACACCAATCGAGTAGAGAGAGGGCCAATCCATTAAGACGTTTTTTGTTTTCTTTCTTAGTTAACTCTTTCATGATATTTTAATTTATAAGGTTAATACAAACTGGGCCAAGACCTGCTTCAATGCTTTGCGCATCGGTTAACTCCCTACCACACCGGAGGCATCTGCCGGTATGGTATATGGTTACTCCTGATAAGTCTTCTCCGGTTACTATTCTTTTAAGTACCCATGCGGCTGCTATCGCTGACGGAGTATTTACAATGCTCCCTTTGCGCATAATGCCTATGCCGGTATAAAACCCAAGATAAGTAAATTGGAGGTAACCAGTCTCAACTCTCACGTGGGTGTACCAAACGTTCTTATACGGAGCCCTGCTAACTTTAAAAGTGTAGTCTTTATTTGTCTTATGGGAGAGCACCGTAAATGGTGCTCCCACAACTTTGCCTTCTCCTTTAAGAAGGTTTGCCAATGCTTCGGTATTCAATATTTTAGTTTTCATTTTTCAATTGCTTTAAGTTATGATTGACAAAATTAACTGCTCCTTCCAACGTATCAAACGCGCTGTTCCTTCTAATTTTTATAGTTCCTTTAGGATTATCGTTCCAATCCTCCGAGTAACCATAGCCTTCTGGGACGTAAGTGCCGTGCGTCCAGTATAGCTCTAAGTGACGAAATATAAGTCTGCGAAAGGTAGAAGGAGCAAAGGCTCCATACAGTTGTCCAAGCGACATCATGCTACCAAAAGGCTTTATCATTATAGTTACCAAGCCTCTCTTGGAAGTGTACTTGGAGTAGGAGTATCCGATGACCTCCACTCTGCTCCCTTTCTTTTCCAAATTGGTTACTAGGTTAGCAATTGCTATTGCCTTGTTAACAAAATTTGAAGCAGAGACGTTAGACAATGCGTTCATTTGAACGTAAATCGTTACCGACTTTTGCTCTACAAACTTCTCCCTTACTCTCACTCGACAATTTTCAACTCCGGATAGCATGGCGCCTATATTAACTGAGCCGCTGAATCTGTTAGCCTCTGGTACATACTCGGATACCCTGCCTTGTAAAGCAGCCAATCCAGTTTTGATTTCCTGTACTTTATTATTAAAGCCTTTAAGGATTTCAAAAGCCTCGTCAATTGAGCTGCTCCCAAACCACTCGTCCATATGAGTGGCTGCGCTATCTCCAAAGGGTTTGTCCTTACCTTTATTAATAGCTTGGACAAACTCGGTTATGCTTGAGTAATGGAACTCCTCTTTATCGGCAGTGATTTTTCTTTTCGGGTTATCTAATTTAACTAGCATCATAACTTTAAACGTTTACACCGTCCAATAATAACGTCCTAATATCCTGCGATGCTCCTTGCGCTATTCGCATATCAATAGCCTCCTCGTAGCTAAAACCGGAAGCAAGCAGCGCATCTCCATCTACAATATTTCTAACGGAGATGACAAACTTGTCCAGACCGTGACGGGCAATATTTTTTCTCACTGTCCAGCAAATCCTTAACCATTCCTTATCAATCGCCATAGCCTCTTCAAATACTAAATCATATGTCCATTCGATAAAGGAGAGGCGTTGGATAGTAGCAGCGTCCAACTCTTGGCGACCGGAGTAAGCAGCATTACCTCCAGTGAGCGTTGTGTTACCGGCAGCGACAAAGACAAAGTCTTTATGCTTCTTAGCCATCTCTGGCTTCTCTCCCATAGCCGCAGGAAACAATAAAGAGTTTTGAGCAAGCGCCATATTAAAGGCAGTTAACACTCTTCCAGAAGCAGCGTCCATTTCGTCTGCTAGATAAACTCCTCCGTTAGTATAAGCCTCACGGAAAGGAGTCATAACTACATCGCCCATAGCAGTTACATAACCAAAAATATCTCCAGGCTCGGAGAAGGGATGAAAACTCTGCGCATAAAATTCTAGCTCAAGTGCCTCTGCTAACTTCGCTGCTCCTTCTGTCTTACCAGAACCAGCGGGCCCATATAGGTAAGGTATCAAACGTTTGCCGAAAACATTAAACGATGTAGCAACTTTGATTAAGGTAGTTTGCTTAACGTGCACAAATCCTTCTAACTTCTTAGCAGGGCGATCATTGATCTTGATAGTTAGTTCCTTAGTTTGGAAGGTCATCTTACTTATCTCATGCTTGATAGCCTCCGATAACTTTTCATCAAGACCCATTAAAGGATTAACACGCTCTACAACTTGATAGCCTCTCCGTTCAAACTCCGGCATGTATACCTCGCTTCTGGTTCCTTTTGGAAACTCCGGAGTAAACTTCAAGTGCTTCCATGCGTAGCCTAATCCGTTACAAGAAAAAACTACGCTGCCATTTTTTACAATATCGTATTTCATAATTTGGTCGTCCATTGTCTGGGACTCATCAGTTTTTTAAATTATATTAAGTTAAAGTATTTTGCTTTGTTCTCCTTACACATAGTAACCAATTCTGCTTTCTCACTTTCGGAAAGGTTACGCACGATGTCGATCAGCTTGGTGCGCAAGTCTCTCCAAAAGTTATAAGCGTTCATATCGCCATCGATGTACTCATACTCCGTATCCATCGCATTAATGTTACGGGCAATCTTTTGTAAGTTGTTCATAAGTCCTCGCTTGTATTTACTATATCTTGTAAAATTTGCTCTGCCTTGTTCTTAGGCTTAAAATCTTCAGGCAACCCTTCGATCAACTCTTGGTTATCGGCAAGGTAATGCTCTGCCCTCATTAATTGAGGCACCGTAAAGTATGGAACGATGTCTGAGTAAGTTACATCTCCACTCCAAGTGTTCTTAATAAACTGCTTTAAATGTTTCATATAATTTTTAATTTTGTTCGTTTGAATCAAAGTCGTCATCGTCATCCATCGCATGCTCTTCAATGTCGTCAACTTGACGCATTATAGTATCTAAGTCCTCTTCAATCGTACCTCCTACCATCTCAATAATTGCGTAGGCTTGCTCAACTAACAATCTGCGGGCAGCTTTCTCCTCTCCGGAAAGTTTAGCATCAAATAACGAGTTAATACAATCTTGTACATCGTTAGTTGTGTTTTGGAATTTACAATAAGACATGTTCATAACTTTTTGTTTTTTGGTTTCGTCCTTCTGGGACTCATCAGTGCGAAGTTTATTTATTCGCAGACCGAGCCGGCATGGGTAGGTTCCATCCAGCATTGACTTCGATTACAAGCATACTTATTTTTTTCTGCTCCGATTAGAATAATGTTCTCCGGTTATCCGGTTCCTTTACTATCCGTTAGTTAATCTTAGTAGAGGTATAAGAGTTAAAACCTTTCCGGCCCGCTCTCCTTATAAAGTTCCTCCGAGTTAACCAGTCCTGCTCTGGAAAGTTCCTTTTATCTTTTATCGCTCCTCCTTTCGTTCTCCGGATAACTAAGTCCGGTTTCTATCTTTGGAGCAAGTCGGTGTCTTTTACCCTTCCGACTTTCAATACATAAAGATAAGGCGCATTTCAACGATTTTTTAGCTTTTTTTACCTTTTTTTAACTCCCTAAGTATATTGAAAATCAGCGCGTTACGAAAAACCATGGCGAAATAGGCGTAAAAAAAGGCCTATTTTAAGGCCTCCTTATATAATATAGAGTCAAACGGTTACCGGATAAACCGGATAACTTCAAACGCCTCAGCGAAAGGTCTATTGGATTGTACTCCTCTAAGCAACGCAAGTTCCGTTGATAGTAGCGTCTTAAAAAAATCCCTATTGATTTGCGATTGGTATGCCATTATGGCTTGATTCTTTACGTCAATGTCTTCTCTGGTTACTTCAATATACATATCGTTATCAAAGCCAAATGAGTTCCATGGTAACTCGTAGCCTAATAATGTAGTATGCTTAAAGATGCGCTTGGCTTCTCTGTTAACTACTTCATGCGATTGGTGGCAGTCTTTAGAGTTAGGTACATAAACCTCATCATACTTTTGAACCTTATGGAGATCGTACATTATTTGCCTTACTGCGTTTGGATCAAAGTTATGAGGCTCCATTCCAAATGCTAAGACGTTACTAATCCCAAGTATGGACATTGATCTTAGATGCTCCATAACAATTATATTATTTGGAACGTCCGGAGGATACGAAAATGATAATGCGTGTAACTCATGCCCTTCACGCTTGAGTCTGCTTATAGTTGCCCCCATTCCTAATTCCACATCATCGGTATGAGGACTGACTAATAAAATTTTTTTCTTCATCGTAGTAACTTTAAAATTGTTTTCTTCATTGATACTCTGTCTTTGCACCAAACAAACTTGAGTTGATAACGTCTTTCCATCGTACTGATTATTCTGTCTAACGTTATCGCTGAAACTTTACCATAACTTGCTCCTCGCCATTTCTTAGCCAGAAAATTTGTCTTGGTGCATTCGATAACCATTACCAAAGTTATACCGGAGGCCTGCGCTCGTTTGACTTCTTTTCTAAAACGAGTATGCCCTCCAAGTAACGTCCCATATAGATCGCCAGGAGACTTGCGCTCCAAATGCAATTTTTTATGGTGCTTTTGCGATGTGTAGTCGCCAACGTCCAGTTTAATTGAAAGAGAGCAGTCAAACTCTATTGGTCGCTGCTCTCTTGTATCTACAAATATGATTTGCTTATATGGCATTATCGTAATTGAGGATATACTTTGTCTTTAACTCTTCAAACGTCTGTGTAAAAAGTTCCTTGTTTGTGAGATAATACTCTTTCAAAGTAACCTCCTCAATCAATTGCTTTGTGCGCTCGTTCCAAACTCTAAAGGTAGAATTGTCGAACGTAATAGAAAAGGTAATACTTGTATAGCAGAGCAAGTCTGATAGCGTGTTTGTATGGCTCATAAATGAATTTTGTCTCGTTTGGTTCCGTAAAAGATTATTCCATTGTTGCGGTCAAGATAAGACGTGTGGAACTTTCGATTCCAAGCAGTTAGCTCCTCGTCAACTTCCCATCCGTATCTCTTAAAGAGCGCAATCCAAAACTCAGGAAACTGGCAATTGATATGCCCACTTCCAATCTCTCCTGGCTGCGCAGCAGTGAAATAGCATACGTTACAATTGCGCACTATATTTCTAACCAACTGGTCGGAAAATTTAAACGGCAAATGTTCGGCTACCTCTCTACACCAAATCAAGTCAACTCCTCCTTTAATCTTTATCCCATTGCGTAAATCAACTTGATGGTAATACTCCTTTGGAAACAAAAGGGAGACAGGCTTGCGCCCATCAAACCCAAATGCTTTTATTCCTTCTTTTAGGAGAGTGGCTGTGTCAACTCCGAGGCCGCAGCCAAAATCGACTGCGGTTTTTATTCTATATTCAGAACGGAGTTTATCCAACGTACCAGTGAAAGGTTTTTTCGGTAGTTGCTTACGCGCATAACGCTTGGCATCTACAAAAATTGTATGATCTAACTTTACTGGTACATCGTTGTATGGGACAACCTTTATCTCCATTACTTCTTACGCATTTGCGCAAACTTGGAGGTAACCAGCGCGGCTGCCGTTTTTTCCAGAATAGACAGCTGGGCGTTTAGCAACGCTACGCAATCGGTAATGGCCTTTGTCTTGCCATCATCTAACGCGGACAACACGTCAATTGCTTTACAAATTTTCACTGCCTTTTTTTCGATGGCTGCTAATTTTTCTTGCTGCTCATCTTTTGCTTTTTCAATAGTTCCCATTGGGGGTTACGGTTTAATTTTTAAATATTTCCTAAAGAAGTAATACACCGGAGGTTAACACGAAATCAAAAGTCACCTCCGGTATAAATTGAGATTTATTATTCAGCAGTCTCAAATTTTGCTGCTTTGGCTTGCGCCTTCTCTAAAACCTTAGCAGCTTTTTCAACTGCTTTGGTTGCCTGAGAATGCGCTTTGGTCGCCTCTTTGAGTGCGGCTCTTGCTTCTTTTGCTTTAATCTTATCCATGGATAGTATTAATTTAGTCTGTCTCAACTCATAGGCGTTGAGAGCACCTGCCCTTTTTAAATCATCTACTAGTTACTACTAAAATTTCTTCAAGCAAAGCACCCTTGACTTTTTTTCCATCCAGCAATGCCTCTTTTAATTTCTTCTCATCGATGACCCAATACTCGTTAGGAACTGCGGATGGGTCAGTGATAACTAGTTGCTTGACTCGCATAGTTCCGTCCAACCTTTCGCCAGCCTCCTCTTTTTTCTTTTGAATGGTTTCCACATTCTTAATGCGTTTATCTGACTCAATTGCCTTAAGAGCCTCTGTCCTCTCCAACTCTTTTTGATTAGCATAGCTTCCTAGCTGATGGGCATACTCGTCTATGACGGCATCTAAACGCTTTTCAATAGGAGAAAAGAAACTTTTTACATTGGCAACTGCTTCCGCCATAGGCCTCAAGATTGATTTTTTCTTATCGTCTAAGTTCTTAGCAATCTTTCGCAATTGCTTATACTCCTCGCGAGCACTATCGTACATGTCATCGTTCTTTATCTTGATGGTGCTTGGGTACAAACTGACCTCCTCCTCTATTGGAGCAAGATCACTCTTTAAGTTTATTTTTGACATAGGTGATTAGCTGTTTTAATTCGTTGTATGCTGATTGCAGTCTTTTTGGGTACTGGGATACGCGAAAGGTAAAAACCGGATATGGCTTGACCTTGCTTATACCTATATAGTAAAAGTCTTCACGCTTCAACGCAGTAAGGTAAATTGCTGCCTGCAGGAAGTCCATTGATTTAACAAAATCCTTC
>CXWK01019389.1_pt1 | contig 15775 bp, 16 predicted proteins | sample 590851 | NCBI WGS metagenome assembly CXWK01 (sample SAMEA3498364, study PRJEB10139) | wastewater metagenome | biome: wastewater treatment plant; material: activated sludge | place: Denmark | collected 2014-08-01 | reverse complement strand
GAGGCCGGGAGCGACCCCGAGGACAACGTCCTCCAGGAGGAGCAGTTCGCCCAACTGGCCGCCTTCATCGACGAGCACTCGGTGGACCGGGCGATCATCCTCGGCGGTGACACCAACCTGCACCTCGAGCCCGACGACGAGGACCGAGCCCACGACACCCCCGTGTGGGAGGACTTCCTGGCGGCCACCGGCCTTACGGATGTCTGCTCGGTGGTCGAGTGTCCCGTCCCCGGCGCCATCGACAAGGTCGCCTGGCGGGACGCCGGCGGCCTGGCCTTCGAGCCCCAGACCTTCGTCCACGAGAACGAGACCTTCTCCGGCCCCGAGGGCGAAGACCTCAGCGACCACCCCCCCGTTTCGGTCGACTGGACCTGGACCGCCGAGTCCTAGGGTGTTGCCCCCGGGCGCTTAGCTCAGCTGGCTAGAGCACCTCCCTTACAAGGAGGGGGTCGGGGGTTCGAGTCCCTCAGCGCCCACTCGTTGTCATCTTCACAACGGTTGTCCAGGCGCCCCGTTCGGCTCGTGACAGGCTGGAAGACGAAGGAGGCTGCCCCAGAGCTCATGAGCGAGTCACCGATCGAAGCGTCTGTGCCTGCGAGGTCTCCGGTCAGGCCTGCGACTGCTGAGGTGGCGAACAACCTCCCGACCTACCTGACAAGCTTCATAGGACGACAGCCTGAGCTCGAAGAGCTCGGGACCCTTCTCGCGACAACCCGCCTACTGATGTTGACGGGATCCGGCGGGTGTGGAAAGACGCGTCTCGCGGCTCACCTCAGTCGGAGCGTGCTCTCTCGCTACCCCGACGGGGTGTGGTGGATCGAGCTTGCGCCGGTCTCGGAGCCGACTCTCGTCGAGACTGCGCTGGCGGGGGCAGTCGGCGTGCGTCCCCTCCCGGGCCGAACCCCGCTCGAGGCGGCGATCGCTCACCTCGCGCCGCAGCAGGCTCTCGTCGTGTTCGACAACTGCGAGCACGTTCTGGGTCCGTGCCGGCATCTCGTCGCGGAGCTTCTGCGGGGTTGCCCGAGCCTCACGATCGTGGCAACCAGTCGTGAGCCACTCGGAGTTGGAGGTGAGACCACCTGGCGCGTGCCGTCGCTGTCGCTCCCGTCCTCCGGGTGGGCTGGCGCCGACGACGGCTCGATCGCCCCGGGCTTGGTCGAGTCCGACGCGGTGCGCCTGTTCACCGAACGGGCGACGAAGGTGCGGCCGGACTTCGCTCTGAGCGCGGAGAGTGCCCCCGTCGCCGGCCGGATCTGTGAGGCGCTGGGCGGTATCCCGCTTGCGATCGAGCTCGCCGCGGTACGGGTTCGAGTCCTGTCTCTCGAACGCATCGATGCGGAGCTGACTGATCGGTTCCACCTGCTGACAGGCGGGGAGCATGGTGTGCTGCCCCGATTGCAGACGCTTCGGGCGTCGGTTGACTGGAGCTACGAGCTGCTTGACCCGATGGAGCGGGCGCTGCTGCGCCGTTGTGGTGTCTTCAGCGGCGGCTTCACCCTCGATGCTTGCGAGGCTGTCTGCACTGGCAGCGACCTCCAACGGTCCGACGTGCTGGATCTGGTCACCTCGCTCGTCGACAAGTCGCTGGTGCTGGTCGAGGATCGAGGGTCCACGCGTTACGCCATGCTCGAGACGATCCGCCAGTACGCGCTGGAGCGACTCGGCGAGGCCGGCGAAACCGACGCGGTCCTCGACCGGCACGCCCAGGCCTTCCTGACCCTTGCCGAGAGCACTGCGCCAACCCTCGGGACCGATGTCGACTCGAACGACGTGCTCGGTGCCGAAGCCGCCAACCTCTACGCCGCGATCGACCACATGGCGAGGGTCGCGCCCGAACTGTCGCTGCGGTGTTGCATTGCGCTGGGGTACTGGTGGCTGCTCACCGGGCGGCTCGTCGAAGGGCCCGCGGCGCTGACTCGTGCGATCGAGGCCGCCGCCGACCTGCGATCGACGTTGCGCGGCGGCGCGCTCTTCTGGCGGGGGTTCTTGGCCTTCTTCGCCGGTGACTACGAGCGCACCCGTGCGGACGAGAACGAGGCGCTCGGGACGGCCCGGGAACTCGACGATACGGCGACCGAAGCGCGCGTGCTCAACGCCCTTGGGCTCCTCGAGAGCCAGACCGACCCGAGGGCGTCGCTCACGATGCTCGGCCGGGCCTGCGAGCTGGCTCGAACGGCCCCCGATGCGTGGTGCCTGTCTGATGCCACGCAGAACCTCGGCTGGTCGCTCATTCAGATGGGCCACTACACCGACGCTCGTTCGGCGCTCGACGCTTCCTTCGAGATCGCCGATGCCAATGGCTGGCGGGAGCTGGTGTCCTGGCATTGGCTGATGGTCGGTCACACCGTCTATCCGACCGGGGACCTCGACATGGCGCGGACCTTCTGGGAGCGCGGCCTCGAAGGAGCGAGCGACGTCCAGGTGGGATTCGGGATGTGGGGTCTCGGACTCATCGACGTGGACGCAGGCGCAGCGGCCGACGCGCTCAGGCAGCTCGAGCACGGCCGCGAGCGCATGGTCGACACGGGGGCGGGGTTGGGCGTGCAGTTCGTCGACTCGGGGATCGGGCTGGCCCGCGCCGCACTCGGCGACCTCGTCGACGCCCGCGACCTCCTCATTTCCGCCGCAGGCGAGCATTCGCGCGCCTTCGCCTGGGCCGAAGCGATCACGCGCGTGGATCTCGCTCGCGTGGAGCGCCTCCTCGGTGACCACGCAGGGGCACAGACGAACGCAGACAGGGCGCTGAGCATCGCCGAACACCTTGGTCACGTTGGGCTTGCCTCGCGGGCGCGTGTCCAGCTCGGGGCCGTGGCCACCGCCCGGGAGGAGTGGGCCACGGCCGAGCACCTCGCTCACCGCGCGTTGGGTGACCAGTTGGAGAGCGGCGACCGCATCGACGTGCCCGAATCGCTCGAGCTCCTGGCCGAGGTGGCCATGGGTACCGGGAGCCTCCACGAGGCGGGTCGCGTCCTCGCTGCCGCAGGCCGGGCCCGGGCCGACCTCGGGCGCGAGCGCTGGCGGCCGCACGAGAGGCGGGTCGAAGACCTCCGGCTCCAGTTGCATGCAGCGCTGGGAGCGGTCGACCTCGCGGATGTATGGGCCGAAGGCGAGGCCATGACCGTCGCGGACGCAATCGACTATGTGCGCCGCGCACGCGGAACCCGGCAGCGCCCCTCCCATGGCTGGGGAAGCCTTACCCCGACCGAGCTCGCGATCGTTCGCCACGTGGCGGCCGGACTCACCAACCCGGAGATCGCGGAGCGTATGTTCATCTCCCGCGGGACGGTCAAGGTCCACCTCTCGCACGTCTACGCCAAGGTCGGTCTGCGCAACCGATCCGAGGTCACGGCGGAGGTCATCCGGCGCAAGCTGCTCGATCCCCCGTGAACCTGGCGACCGGGACCGGCGTGTGCCGCCGCCCCAGGGAATTCGGCCAGGACGTGGAGGGATCTATCCCACCTGGCAGATGTTGTGCCGCCGCATCGATGGCCTCCTTGGGGCGCCGGCCTCGCAGGGTGCGAGTTCGGAGTCCGAAAGGGGAGCGCAATGAGCAGCTCGGTCATCACGCCGGTCACTTCCATCGGGGCGGTACCGGTCCGTCGTGCGTCGGAGGAGGACGTCAGCGCCCTCTCGTCGACCCTGGCTGCTGCGTTCCTCGACGACCCCGCCTTCGTCTACTGCTATCCGGACGCGGTACGGCGTCGCCGAATCCTCAGGCCGTGGTTCGAGGCCGTCGTCACCTCCACCCTCGTCCACGAGCAGATCTACACGGCTCATGCAGCTGTCGCCGGCGCCGTGTGGCTGCCTCCGGACGCCCCCGAGGACGCGCATCTCGGTGAGCGGCTGGCGGAGATCTCGGGCGAGGACGCCGATCGGCTCGCCGGGGTCTTCGAGCTCATGGAGGCCAACCACCCGGAGGAGCCGCACCACTACCTCTTCCTGCTCGCCACTCGGCCGGAGTGGCAGTCGAGGGGCATCGGGTCAACCCTCTTGCGGCCGGTGCTCGAGGCGTGCGACCGCGACGCGATGCCGGCGTACCTCGAGGCCACGAGCGAGAGCAACCGGCGCCTCTATCTCCGTCACGGGTTCGAGCCGGTCGGAGAGATCCGCCTACCCGGCGGACCGAGCATGTGGCCGATGTGGCGTGAGCCGGCTGCGTAGCCACCCCGGTCCCAGTACGTGCCGCCGTTGGGGGTCGGACTCGGGTCCTCGGCAGGACTCGAACCGGTCTGGCGCGGTTGAGCAGCTTGTCGGCGTCGGCGTCGGGTTACCGGCGTCGGCGAGGGTGCTGTTCATCGCGACTCCATGGTGACTGAATCACCCCGGGTCTGATGGCGGGTCGGGCCATTGGATTCCAACCCCTGCGGGGTCGCTCTGTTGGGCAGTGAACCACCCTGGGTCTGGTGGTTCTCGTCAGCCCGGATGCTTCTCGAGGTTGGCGATCAACTTGTCGAGCATGCGGTCGAAGCGCTCGCGCTCTGCGGTGCTCAGGATGGCGAAGATCTCGTTCTCCGCCGACACGACGTCCTCGACCGCTCGGTCGGCGACCCGTCGGCCATCCGTGGTGAGCTCCACCAGCGAGCCTCGCCGGTCGGCCGGGTCCTGCAGGCGTTCGATGAGGCCAGCCGCCTCCAGACGATTGAGCCGGTTGGTCATCCCCGCGGGCGACAGCATCGAGACCTGGGCCAACTTGGTCGGGGTGAGGACCGTGCCGTCGCCGCCGCGCCGGAGTGCTGCCAGTACGTCGAACTCGCCCGCCGTGATGCCATGGGGCCCGAAGATCGAATCGATCGACCGGAGTGCCGCATGCATCAGCTGGCTCAATCGGAGCGCGGTGCCCATCGCATCGAGATCGAGGTCCGGCCGCTCCCGAGACCAACTCGCCATCGTGTCGTCCAGCAGTTCGCGCATCGTCATGGAGCCATAGTACTTCGACATCAAATACTTTGACATCAAAATACTATCGGGTATGATCGGCGTCATGACCGATCCGATCATCCGCGTCGACGACGTCGCCTTCCCCCGGTTCCGGGCCCCCGATCTCGACGAGATGGAGCGCTTCCTCCACTCGTTCGGCATGTCCACCGTCGCTCGCACCGACACCGCGCTCTACGCCAGGGGCACCGACGCCGACCACCACGTCCACGTGACCCACCTCGGCGAACCCGCCTTCCTGGGTCTCGCGTTCTCGGCGACCCGGACCGACCTCGAGACGCTGGCCGCGGCGACCGGCGCGGCGGTCGAACCACTCGACGAGCCCGGGGGCGGTGCCGTGGTCCGCCTCCACGACCCCGACGACCGCAGCGTCGAGGTGGTCGCCGACATCGAGCGCCTCGATCCGCTCGACGTCCGCAGCCACGCGCCGCTGAACGTCGGGGCGGCCCGCATCCGGATCGACGAGCTCCAGCGGGTACCGACCGGCCCGTCGCAGGTCAAGCGCTTCGGCCACGCCGCCGTCAAGACCACCTCACTCGCCGCGACGGCGGCCTGGTACGCCGACACGCTCGGGCTGCTCACCTCCGACGAGGTGTACCTGGCCGGCCCCGACGAACCCCTCGGCCGCTTCATGCGCTGCGACCGCGGCGACCTGCCGGCCGATCATCACTCCCTGCTCATCCTCGAGACCGGTGAGGTGAAGCTGGGTCACTGCGCCTGGGAGGTGGCCGACTTCGACGACCTCATGGCCGGCCACGACCACCTGTCCGCCGATGACCGCCGGCACTACTGGGGGATCGGCCGCCATGTGCTGGGCGGCCAGGTCTTCGACTACTGGAAGGACCCGCTCGGGTTCACGGTGGAGCACTGGACCGACGCCGACCTGCTCACGGCCACGGTCCCCTCCGGCAGCCGGTTCCTCCTCGACCCGATCAACCAGTGGGGCCCCAACCCCCCGGCCGATCTGGACTTCTGATGGACCTCGGCCTCACCGGCAAGCATGCGATCATCGCCGCGTCGAGCGCCGGGCTCGGCTACGCATGTGCTCGCTCGCTCGCCCACGAGGGCGTCCACGTCGTCCTCAACGGACGGGACCCCGGCCGTCTCGAGGCCGCTGCCGCCGCGCTGCGCGACGAGGTCGGCTCCACGGTGTCCACCGTCGTCGGCGACATCGCCGAGCCCGAGACCCGGGAGGCCCTGCTCGACGCCTGCCCCACCCCGGACATCCTCGTCACCAACAACGGCGGCCCCCCGCCGGGTCGGTTCCAGCAGTGGGACCGTGACGATTGGATCGGCGCAGTCGACGCCAACCTGATCGCACCACTCCTCTTGATCCGCGATGTGATCGACGGGATGGTCGAGCGCCGCTTCGGGCGGATCGTGAACATCACCTCGGCCATGGTCAAGAGCCCGCGCGCCCCCATGGGTCTGTCGTCGGCTGCTCGGACCGGCCTCACCTCCGTGGCCAAGGGCCTGTCGGTCGATGTGGCCGCCGCCAACGTCACCATCAACAACCTGCTCCCCGAGCGCTTCGACACCGGCCGGCAACGAGAGATGGCCGAACTCGCGGTCGCGTTCAAGGGCATCACCCTCGACGAGGCGTACGCGGAGATCGCCGCCACCATCGCTGCCGGTCGCCTCGGACGTCCCGAGGAGTTCGGCGACACCTGCGCCTTTCTCTGCAGCGCGCAGGCGGGCTACCTGTCCGGCCAGAGCATCGGACTCGACGGCGGCACCTACGGGGGACTGTGGTGAGCGCGCCACTCGACGTCGACGTGCTGATCGTGGGTGCGGGCCCGACCGGGCTCACCGCGGCGCTCCTGCTCGAGCGCCTGGGTTGCTCGGTTGCCATCGTCGAGCGTCGTGACGGTCCCCAGCGCGCCCCGGCCGCGCACGCCGTCAACGCCCGGACGTTCGAGATCTGGCGCCAGATCGGCCTGGACATCGACCGCATCCGCGCCCTCGCTCAGGATCCTGCCGACGCCGGGTTCGTGCACTGGGTCACCAAGCTCGGCGGTGAGGTGATCGGGACCCTGCCCTACGAGCGGCAGGGTGACGAGAACCTGGCCGTCACCCCCACGCCGCTGCGCAACCTCTCCCAGCACCGGCTCGAGCCGCTCCTGTGCGACGAACTGGCCGACCGCGGGATCCCGGTGCGGTACCAGCACACCTGGCGGTCCTGCGAGCAGGATGTGGCAACAGTCGTCTCGCAGGTCGACGGCCCGCACGGGGGCACGGTCGTCACCAGCCGGTGGCTACTGGCCTGCGACGGCGCGTCGAGCCCCGTGCGCCGCTCCACCGGGATCGAGGCCGAGGGTCCGCACCGCATCCAGAGCTTCGTGATGGTCCACCTGTCGGCGGACCTCCGGGCCGCGGTCGACCCCCATCCAGGGGTGCTGTTCTGGATCTGTGACCCCGCCAGCGGCGGGGCGTTCGTGGCCCACGACATCGACCGGGAGTGGGTGTACATGCTCCCCTACGAACCCGACCGGGAGGACGCGTCGACCTACACCCCCGAGCGGTGCGAGCACCTGGTCCGCGCCGCACTCGACGATCCGGCCACCCCGTTCGAGGTCCTCGCGGTGTCCCCGTGGGTGATGACCGCCCAGGTGGCCGAGCGCTACCGAGATCGACGGATCCTCCTCGTGGGCGACGCCGCCCATCGCTTCCCGCCGACCGGCGGGCTCGGGCTCAACACCGGGGTCGCCGACGCCCACAACCTCGCCTGGAAGGTGGCCTCGGTCGTGCACGGCAACCTCGACCCCGAGCTGGTCGACACCTACGAGGCCGAACGCCGTCCCGTCGCCCTGCGCAACGCCGAGGCGAGCCTGGCCAATGCGCTCCAACTCGTCGAGGTCCCCCTCGCCCTCGGACACGATGAGGACCCCGTCGTATCCGCGGCCACCATGGCGGCGAGGCTGGCCGACCCGGCCGCTCGAGCGGAGATCAGTACCGCCATCGCGAACCAGGCCGGCCACTTCGACCTGCTCGGCCTGCAGCTCGGCTACACGTACCAAGTCGCCGACGACGACGCCACCGAACCCGACGATGTACGCAACTACGTCCCGTCCAGTCGACCCGGAGGACGGCTTCCCCACGGCTGGATCCGGCGCAACAACCACACCAGCTCCACGCTGGACCTGATCCCCCTCGACCGATCCGTGGTGATCGGCGGACCATCGTGCACGGACCAAGCGGTCGACCTGCGGGTCGGCATCGACATCGAGGACGCCGACGGATGGTGGCACCAGGTCCTGGGGCTCCCTGACGACGGTTGGATCTCCGTTCGTCCCGATCAGCACATCGCAGCCCGCTACCCGACGGCCTGAGCCGCCGCCCATCAAGGAGACGACATCATCTTCCGCCTCATCAGCATCGGCGGCCGTGCCGCCCTCGACCACGACGGCGCCTGGTACGACCTCGCCCGCCTCAGCGGCGATCCATCGCTCGCCGATCCGATGGCGGCCGTCGGCCGCCATGACGAGCTGCACGGCATCGCCGCCCGGTGCACCGACACCGACGCGGACGGCAGCATCGCCGAGGTCACGCTCGGGCCACCGGTACCGGCGCCCCGCCAGGTCTTCGGGATCGGACTGAACTACCGCGACCACGCCGGCGAAGCGGGGCTCCCCGAACCGTCTGTCCCGCTCACCTTCACCAAGTTCCCGAGTTGCGTCGCCGGACCGACCGCCGACATTCCGTTGTCGGGCCCCACGGTCGACTGGGAGGTGGAGATCGTGGCCGTCATCGGACGGGAGACGTCGCACGTGGCGGCGAACGACGCCTGGGACGCGATCGCCGGGCTGACCCTCGGCCAGGACATCTCCGATCGCACGGTTCAGTTCAGTGATCAACCCCCACAGTTCTCGCTGGGCAAGAGCTTCCCCGCCTACGGCCCGATCGGTCCCGCCATCGTTTCCGTCGACGCGCTCGACGATCCGGATGACATCGCCCTGTGGTGCGATGTGGAGGGCGAGCGCATGCAGGAAGGCAGCACACGAGATCTCATCTTCCCGATCCCGGCACTCGTCGCCTACCTCTCGTCGATCTGCACCCTGTACCCGGGCGACCTGATCTTCAGCGGCACCCCGTCGGGGGTGGGCATGGCCAGGGGGAGGTTTCTGGCCGTCGGTGAGCTGTTGGCCTCGGGTGCCACCGGCATCGGTGAGCTCGCCAACTGTTGCCGGCCCGGAGTCGGCCCGAGCTCGCTCTGATCCGAACGCCTTGCCGCTCACTGCCTCTACGCCGCCTCGGAGGCGGCGATGTGCTGTTCGACATCGGCGCGGATCTTGGTCCCATAGGGTCCACGGCATCGTCACCGCTGGGAGGCACGCATGGAGCGGTCGCTGCGCTACTACGAGGACCTCGAGGTGGGCTCGACGGCCGCGACCGAGGCCACGTACCTGGTGACCGAAGAGGAGATCCTCGAGTTCGGTCGGCGCTTCGACCCCCAGCCCTTCCAAACCGACCCCGAGGCGGCCGCCGCCTCACCGTTCGGCGGGCTGATCGCCTCCACCGTCCACATCCTGGCCATGCACGTGTCCCTCGGGGTGAAGGGCGAGCACGCCACGGCGGCGATCGCCGGGCTGGGGATGACCAACCTGACCAACCATGCGCCCGTCCGCCCCGGTGACGTGCTGTCCCACGTGAACGAGGTCATCGGCCGCCGCCCGTCCAACAGCCGCCCCGGCGCCGGCGTCGTCACCTTCCGCAACACCCTCTCCAACCAGCACGGCGNNGGCACGGCGACGCCGTCTTCTCCTACGAGAACGCCGCCCTCATCCGCTTCCGCGAGACCTGATCGAGGTCACCTTCTCGACGCTCCTCGATCATTGGCGCCTGATCCCGTCGCTCTGCTCGAAGGGGGTCAGGGCCCAAGTCAGGAGCCATTCGTCGTGGGGCTGGTGAGGAAGATGCGCTAGGTGTAGTCGGCGTCGAGATCCATGCGGAGCCGGACGAGTTCGACCGCGCCGTCTGGCGCGAGTTGACCGATGACGGCAAACCGTGGGCAGAGAAGGCCGGCCGAGATGAGGATGCGGTAGCCCGGCCGTCCTGGGATCAGCTCGGTCATCGCGTCAAAGCCGACGGCGAACTCCTCGACGACGCGGAGCAGTTCGTAGACCTGGAAGTCGTGAGCGGAGGGCTCGCCGTTCGGTCCTCGCTCCGACGGAAGCTGGCGATCGAGGTCTTCGAAGAACTGCTGGGTAGTGCGGACCGTCCTGCGGTCGTCGCTCACTGCTTCCGCGTGGCCTCGGTGGCGGCGATGTGCTCCTCGGCATCGGCGCGGACCTTGGCGAGGAACTCGGCGGGGACCTCATCGAGGTCCGTCACGATGCTCGACTTGAACAGGGCGTCGATCTCAGCGGGCGTCATGTCGTCGAGTTCGGCTGCAGTCCAGACCTTGCGCGCCATCGCCCGAACCCTACCGGTCGTCGCGTCGGCCGAACAGGGACCGCCAGGCGGGCGGTGAAAGAAGGCCCGGCCTTCTCCACACGGGCCTGGCTGACCGCCTGTGCTCGGTCCGTGATCTGATTCCGGACGAGGGTGATGTCGCGTTGTAGCGTCGACGGCACCTTGGGGAAGGGGATCAGCATGGTCGAGGTACCGACGTCATTGCGTGCGATCGACGGGGTCTGGCTGACGGCTGCGCTCCGCGATGCCGGCCACGACGCTCCGGTTGTCGAGGACGTGTCCTTCACGCCCATGGCCGGTGTCGTGGGCGCGCTGGGGGAGATCGGCATCCTGTCGATCCGGTACGCCGGCGAGACCGACCTGCCCGACCGGATGGTCGGCAAGTGCCCGCTGGATCACGAATCGGCGCGCCAGTACAACGAGATCATGCAGTACCACCGACGCGAGACGGGCTTCTACCGGGACCTCGCTCCGGCGGTCCCGATGCGGGTCCCTCGCTGCTATGTGGACCTCGAGGACGGCGATGACACCTTGCTGCTCCTGGAGTGCATCGAGGGCGGGGTCGACGGCGACATCCTCGCCGGGACGTCGTTCGAGGCCATGGAGCGCCTGGTCGGTGACCTCGCCCGCCTGCACGGCCAGTACTGGATGGACCCGGAGGTCTCGGCGCTCGACTGGGTGCTGGACTGGTCGACGCCGTCGTTCCGGGGTGGCATCCAGATGGTGCAACAGGCGTGGCCGGTGGTGACCGCCCGTCGCCCTGACCTCTATCCCGCCGACCTCGCCCGGGTGTGTGAGGCCTACATAGCCGATGCGCCCCGGTGGTTGGACGCGATGACCGCACGGCCCTGGACCTTCGTCCACGGCGACTACGAACTCGACAACGTGATCTTCGTCGGCGACGCGGACGCGGTGGTCGTCGACTGGCAGGGGTGCATGTGCAGCTACCCCGGTTACGACCTCGGGTGGGCGTTGGCGGCGTCGGCGTCCCCTGAGACCGTCGAGCGCGAAGACGAGTTGCTCGCCACCTATCGGACCGTGCTGGCGGCATCGGGCGGCCCGGCGTGGTCGGCGGACGACCTGCTCGACGACCTGGCGGTGTCGATGCTGTACTACGCCGCCAGCTCGCCGGTGCCGACCATGCAGGACTACGCGGGGATGGGCGCCCAGGGCGAGCGGCTCGTCCGGCGCTTCGAGGCGTTCCTCGAGCGGTGCGTCGCCGCCGCGATGCGGTGGGACGTGCCCGAGCGCATCGGGCCGTTGCTGTAGTGGAACTGATCCTGGTGCGGCACGGCCTGCCCGAACGGGACGACCACAGCCCTGACCCGTCGCTGTCGGCCACGGGTCGGCGTCAGGCCGAGGCGACCGCGGTATTCCTGGCGTGCGAGCGCATCGACCACGTCGTCGCCAGTCCCTTGGCCAGGGCACAACAGACCGCCCAGCCGCTGGCCGAACGGTTGGACCTCGCCATCGAGACGGTCGACGGCCTGGCCGAGATCGATCCCTTCGCCGGCGCCTACGTGCCGTCCGAGCAGATGGCGCTCGATCACCCGGTCACCGAGGCGTTCCTGGACGACAAGTTCTCGTTGTTCGATCGGGCGGGGGGATTCGACGCCTTTCGCACCGGCGTCGTGGACGCCTTCGACGGTGTGATCGGCCGGAACCGAGGTCGGGCGGTCGCCGTGTTCTGCCACGGGATGGTGATGGGGTCCTACCTGACCACCCTGCTGGGTCACGACGACCCGTTCGTCCTGCAGGCGGACTACTGCGGCCTCTCCCGCGTGCGGGCGGCGTCGAACGGCATCCGCACGGCCATGAGCGTCAACGAGACCGGCCACCTGCGCGATGTCACCGACGGGTAGCCGATCCCGAGATCGATGACCTGACCCCGGTGGTCTCGACCTCTGGGCGCAAGGTCCCGGTCGGGGCGTCAGGTGAGGCCCCGCAACCCGGCATCGGCCTCGGAGGGTGGCACCCACACCGCGGCCACCGCCAGTAGTTGACCGTGGGGTGCGTTCAAGGGCAGGAGGTGGCTGGCGAATCGCCGCACCTGCCCGTCGCCGCAGACCACGGGGATCATCACGGCGGACGCCGGTGGCGGGAGGTGGCCCCTCAGCCAGGTGCGCTTCCAACCGGCGCGATGGCGGGCGGCGAACTCCTCGGGGACGAGGCGCTCGATCGACTGGCCGACGAGGTCCTCGGGCGCGTGCCCCAACAGGTCGCCGACTGCCGGGCTGGCCCAGCTGACCACGCCGTTTCGACCCGCCACCACGACCGCGGCTGTCTCGAGCGAGGGTGGATCCCCGGTCATGGTCATCGCCACAGTCTGACGCCTGAGCGCGGGCGCGCCGTGAGGTGAGCGCCCTGCCAGAACGACTCGTCTGACGGGGGGTCTGTGGATGCGGGTGGCAGAGCTGGATGGAGTCGAGATTGCCTACGAGGTGGCGGGTGACTATCCGGGCCTTCAGTCCACCGGGGGTCAGCGGAGGCGGATCTGGTTGGTGCCCGCCTCGGTCGCCTCGATCTGCACCGGGTGCTTCGCCCAGCGGTCCTCGATGACCGCGGCAATGGTCGCGTCGTCGGTCGTCTTGGCGTAGCACCGGGCGCCATCGCCCAGGTTGCAGATGGCCACGACGTGATCGGGTTCGCCCGCCCCGTCGTAGACGACGGTCGCGGCCGCGAGCTCGCCGGGTCCCTCCACGCGGTCGATCACCGGGCGATCGTCGGCGCGGCCCGCGTCGCCCCAGTACTGGGCCCCGTCGTCGTCCTGGCGGCCGATGGGGCCGGGGGTGCGGGCCCAGACGGCGGCAACGTGCTTGGTCATGTGCATGCCGATGCCGGTGCACAGCGCCGTGTCGGCGGTTCCTGCTCGGAGCGCACTGGCCATGTGGCTGACGGCGTGGCTCATGTAGTTGCTGCTCGGCCCGCCGTGGTAGGGCAGCCCTCCGGTGACGGTGCGCGGTCGCGGATCCGCCCCGGTGAGGGCCAGGGCATCGGTGGCGAACTGCACCGCGGACCCGAAGCAGCTGTAGAGGTCGAAGACTTCGATGTCCTCCACGCTCAGGTCGGCGGCGTCGAGGGCCTGGGCGGTGGCGGCCGCCATGCCCGGCGAGGATCCCAGGTGCGACCGACCGGCGACGTGCACGGCATCGCGGGCGAAGCCCCAGCCGCGCAGGTAGACGCGTCGGTCGTCGGGGACCTGCCACCCATCCGCCACCTCTTTGGTGACGAGCAGGTTGGCCGCGGCCATGTCGACGTCCATGAACGACGTCATGCGCTTCGTGTAGGGGGTGGTGACCATCCGGTTGTCCGCGCCGGCCGTGGTCAGTTCGGCCGTGGTCCGCTTCTCGCGGAACCACGCGTCGGGGTTGGCGCCGGCGACGTCGTTGAGGTGCCGCATCACCCCGGCGAGCTCGGTTCGGGGCCCCGGTGTCCCGCTGTGCTCGGCCCAGCGGGCTTGTTCGAGCAGCGCGAAGGTCAGCCAGGCGGGGAGCACACCGTGGGCGATCTCGGTCGGGAGGTACCACTCGTCGAGGTCGACGGGCATCGCCGGCGGGTTCGGGTCCGGGTGGCTCCACGGCAGCGGTTCCTGGTTTCGGTCGTACCGCCGTCGGGTGGCTGNNAGGATCGATGGTCATCGGGGCGCCTGACCGTGATCGTCGATGGGGCTCGTGGTCAAGGGGTAACGCCTTCCGTCGAGCCACGAGCCCGTGAAGCCGTAACTGGAGAGGGCAGATTACCTCATGTAAAATGCACGAATCAAAATTCGTTAGTAGGTCGAGGGCGATGACGGTGTCGCCGATGTGGAGCTCGGCGCTCGATGGCGTCGTCGGCGTGTGGGCCCTCGCCACGGGACCGGACCTGAGGGCTTGCCTGCTAGAACGAGCCGCCTGACGGGGGGTCAGCGGATGCCGGTGGCAGTGCTGGAGGGAGTCGAGATCGCCTACGAGGTGGTGGGCGAGGGGCAACCGTGGGTCCTGACGCCCGGGGGGCGGTTCACCAAGGAGGTCGGAGGGCTGCCCGAGATGGCCCGGGCCCTCGCCGACCAAGGACGCACGGTCGTCACCTGGGACCGACCCAACTGCGGCGCCTCCTCGGTGGTGTTCCGGGGCCGGTCCGAGTCCGAGGTCCAGGCCGAAGCCCTCGGCGCCCTCCTGCGCCACCTCGACCTCGGTCCGACGGTGATCGCCGGCGGCTCGGGTGGGGCCCGGGTCTCCTTGCTCGCCGCCGCCCGCAACCCCGACGTGACCGCCGGCTTGGCGATGTGGTGGATCAGCGGGGGCGTGCCGGGGCTGCTCCAGCTCGCGAACTACTACTGCATGCCCTCCGCGGATGCGGCCTGGCACGGCGGCATGGAGGCTGTGGTCGCCCTCGACCAGTGGCAGGAGGTCCTGGCCGCCAACCCCGGCAACCGGGAGCGCCTCCTGGCGATGGACCGCCAGGAGTTCCTCGACGTCATGGACCGCTGGGCCCTGGCCTACTGCCCGTGCGAGGACACGCTGGTGCCCGGCTTGGACGACGAGGACGTGGCCCGGCTGTCGGTGCCGATCCTGGTCTTCCGCAGCGGAGCGTCGGACATGTCCCACACCCGGGCCACCGCCGAGGCGCTGGCCGCCGGGCTGCCCGGCGCCGAGCTGGTCGAACCGCCGTGGGGCGACGACGAGTGGAACGAGCGTCGGGCGGCCGTGGAGCAGGAGGGCTCGCTGTTCGTGCGCTGGCCCCTGCTCGTCCCCCAACTGACCGAGTGGGCCGATCGTTCGATCGGTCCAGGGAGCTGACCATGACCGTGACCGTGCAGCCCATCCGTGACGACCTCACCTTCGGGGCCAGGGTCACGGGGGTGACTCGCGACCAACTGGAGGACGAAGGGGTCCGGGCCCGCCTGAACGACGCCTTCGAGGCGCACGGGCTGTTGATCTTCGAAGGCGTCGAGCCCACCCCCGAGATGCAGGTGGCGGTGAGCACGGTGTTCGGACCGCTCAAGGACCATCCGAGCAAGGCCACCCCCCGGGTCGGCGATGGCGACCTGCTCGGGGTCATCGAGATCCGCCACCAGCCCAACGAAGGCGGGGTGGTCGAGCTCGACGGTCGGCGCCTGTCGCAGTGGCTGCCGTGGCACTTCGACCACTGCTACAACGACCAGCTCAATCGGGCCGGTGTGCTCCGGTCGGTCGAGATCCCGCCCGACGGCGGCCGGACCGGCTTCGTCGACGGCATCGCCCTCTACGAGGCCGTGGCCCCTGAGATCCGGGATCGCATCGAAGGCGAGATGGTCATCTACGCCATGGACGTGATCCTGGACAACCTCCGCTACGGGCGGCCCGCCGATTTCGTCGAGGTGGCGGCGTCCCCGCAGACGGCGGCTGTGATGGCCGAGTACGAGCACCGACCCCGGGCACTGCACCCGGCGGTCTGGACCCGCAGCTCG
>CXWK01048025.1_pt1 | contig 15801 bp, 22 predicted proteins | sample 590851 | NCBI WGS metagenome assembly CXWK01 (sample SAMEA3498364, study PRJEB10139) | wastewater metagenome | biome: wastewater treatment plant; material: activated sludge | place: Denmark | collected 2014-08-01 | reverse complement strand
ACAATTTAAAAGAATCACTTTCGCAGTTTCTCTATTCTTCATTCTAATGGGGGGTAGGGGGGGGCTGTATCAAAAACCTCAAACCCATTTAAAAGAAAATATACTTAAAAAGTAAACAAAAATGAGAAGAAAAAATCTAGAAGAAACTAAAAGGTGCAGTCATTGTAGAATCGTAAAGAATAGATTGGAGTTTTATTACGATAAGCAAAAAAAGACTCAACTATTCATTTGTAGGAAATGTGATAACAAGAGAAATTCTGAAAACAAAAAGAAACGAGGACACTATAGTTCTAATCAGTTTAGAGCTAGGTTATTAGTTCATACATCGGTTAAAAGGGGAATTTTAGTAAGAAAACCTTGCGAAGTCTGTGGTGAATTAAAAGTACATGCTCATCACTATAAAGGATACGAGAGAGAAAATTGGCTCGACGTTAAATGGCTATGTCCTTTTCATCATAATCTAGTTCATCACCCTATTTGACCCTCCCTATTGTTCTCCCTTTACTAGGGGAGGAGGCTAAAATAATGGGTTACTAAATTGGTTTATTCTTTCCTCCGCGAGTTTTGTGTATTCTTCTGATATTTCCGAGCCGATATATTTCCTTTTAAGAATAAGTGCCATTTTTCCTGTTGTACCGCTTCCCATAAAAGGGTCAAAAATTATTTCTCCTTCTTTTGAAAACTTGTCTACTAAATATCGCATAAGTTCCATAGGTTTTTGTGTCGGGTGTTCTGGTTTTTCCGCCCATAGTTTTGCTCGATGTAAGGTAAATATACGAGTAGGGCAATCAAAACTAGAATAAATAAGTTCGCAATCTGACATATCTAACCCTCTTTGTGCTTTATCCCAAATAACCCAACCTTTATGTCCTCGATTTAGATGCTCTACAAAATAATTCCCGCCACAAATTACTTGATTTTTGCTTATTCTTTCTATTTGTTCAAAAATTTCTTTTGATGGTATCTCAATATCCCAAGTAGAATAGTCGTATTGTTTTCTTATAGATTTACCGTCTTTTATATTAGCTTTATCTCTCGCCATTCCCCCCATATTTATCCCATAAGGTGGGTCAGTCAATACAAGGTCTATACACTTATCAGGTAAGGTTTTCATAAAAATTAGACAGTCCTCGTTTATTATTTGGTTTAGTGGAAGTTCCATATTTCTTTTCCTTTTGGCTCTTTGTCGTGGCATTTCTTACAAAGTGTCAATCCATTATCTATTAAAAATCTACATTCAGGAAACAAAGCAAATGGTTTTATGTGATGTGCTTCTATTCTTAAATAATTATTCTTTGAACTTCTATTGCCACATTTTTGGCAAGTCCAGTCATCTCGTTTAAAAACTTTCTCACGCCACTCTTTATATTCATCGCTAGCCCTTATTTGAAAACTTATTTTTGTAATTCCACCTCGCCAGTTAGGGTTTTTTTCTTTTCTTTTGTCTATCTTTTTTAATATAACTTTGGGCTTACCTCGTTGCCATATAAAATAACAATCCTTTGAGCAAAACTTATTATTGCCATTTATTATATTCGCAGGGCATCTCCAAAATTCTTTCTCACAAATTAAACAATTAAAATATCTACCTTTTCGTTTTGCCTTTGCTCTTTTTTCAATATGTTCCTTTGTTTGTTTGTAGCCTTTTATCATTCCCATAACTCTATTATATCATATATTGAAACTCTAAGCAATCTATGTTGTGTATTTTATTTAGTTCCATTCTATCTTTTCCATTAGTTTTTTACACATTTTATAATGTTGGGTTTTATTACCAAAATAAGAACCCTCATCTATATGCCTTTCTAAAAGGTGTTCTAAAATAGACCTTTCACTCTCTCTAAGTGCGATAACTTTAAAACTACCAGACCTAACACGATAGGGGTCTCCCAAGCGGTCTTTACTATCTCTTGGGCATACACTATCGTCTTCATTTATTACGTCTTCACTAAGCATATTTTACTTCTTTAAAAAATTAGGCTTATAAGTTTCTAGTGCTTCTTTCATTGTTTGCGTACCACGCATTGGATTTTCTTCTGAATTTCCTTTAATAGTATTTTTCTTTTCATTCTTAACATTCTTGTATGTGTTGCTCTGTTGTTGCTTTGGTGTTGGATTTTCCACGGGTTTTTGATAGGTTTTCCAATTTACTATTGTAATTACACGGAATTTTGTGTATTTCTGTTGTTGGATTTGCTGTTGCTTTTCGAGGTATTTCAAAATATCCTCTACTGTACTCTCTGGTATTCCTGTACTTTTTGAGAGTTCTTGACGACCTGTAAGCAGTTGACCCTCTTTAATAATAATCACTTCACTATTCCACATAAATTTACTTTCCTTATGAGTTGCTTTTAATAGTAAGACGAGCCATAACGATAAATAAGAACCTTTCTTAATAATTGGGTTCTCTAGTAATTTTCTGTGGATTTTAACCCACCCTTGTTCCATATGTAGTTTTCCCTATATTCCACCCACCCCTTTTGCGAGTAGGTGAATGGAATACAAGGCGCAAAAGTTAATAAAAAATTCGACAACATAATTATACTACCGCCCCGCAAAAAAGTAAAAGTGGAAAACTATTTGTCCTCCCCCTTCTACTAGTTACTCTTGAAGTGTGAGAGTCATCTAGGATGATGAACTAAATTATGATGAGTAGGACATAACCATTTAACATCAAGCCAATTTTCTCTCTCGTATCCTTTATAGTGATGAGCATCTACTTTTAATTCACCACAAACTTCGCAAGGTTTTTCTTTTAAAGTTCCATTTCTTTTAGCTACGTAAACTAATTTTCTGGCGTAGAACTGATTAGAGGTGTAATGTCCTCGTTTCCTTTTGTTTTCATAATTTCTCTTATTGTCACATTTCCTACAAATAAATAAGTAATTAGAATTTTTTCTATCCCAATAAAATTCAGATACAGATTTTTCTACTTTACACCACCTACACTTTTTAGTTTCTCCCATATTTAATTGTTCTCTAGTCCTGTAACACCGCTTTGCAGGTAGTGTTACGAGGCTAGAGAATGCAAAGCTAATAAGTAACAGTATAGCACGAAAAGCCCTCTTGTTTAGATAGGGGAAGGGGACGGCTTTAGAATATCCCAACAGAAAGTAAAAGGTTTACTAAAATACTTACAATCTATGTTGTGGCACGCACGACATTTAGGACAACTTTGATGCCCACATTCGTCACAAGATTCTTGATAAATTGGTATTGTTTCCATAGTTTGTTTCTTTTACAAGGGGAGAGAAGGACACTTTAGAACAGGTCACCAAACTTTTCACTACGCCTTCTTAGTCAACTGTGCTTAAGGGGACTCGCACCCATCGTCCGCGTTGGATTATGTCAGTAGCCGTACCCTGTTCTAAACTATCTTCCTCATTTTAAATGTTCTATTACTTCTTTTAACGCTTGATTATAACCGAACATAAACGCTTCAAACTTAGTTTTATAATGTACATTAGCTATAGCTTCTCCCCCTAAATCTTCGTGGTCTTCACTGTACATTTCATTCTCTGCCCATTTTATAAGTTCGTCTTTCATCTAACTTTCAAACTGCCAAAAAAGCACTTTCCAAAACTTCCCTTTTCTTTCTGGTATCTTTTACATTGATTTAAAAAGAAATATAAAGTTTGGTTATTTTTTAAATGTCCTAGTTGTACAGCTATTTGTCTACCTGTTACCTGTTTGAATTTTCCTTTTGTTGCGAGGCGTTCGATATTAATAGCGTTTACAAACTCACGGATAATCCATTGTCTTTCACTTGTGAGTTTTTCTTTATTTACTTTATCTAAATTGGGCAACAAATCAAAAAGACTTTTCATATCTAAAATTATACAACTTTAAAAACTTAAGTCTGCTTAAATCTGGGGAAAAGTGTAATAAATACAGAAAGAAGCCCGCGTGGGACTTCCATGTTTCTGTGGCAGACTAAGAGTTTAAGTAAATTGAAAATATTTAGTTTGAGTAGGAGATGACCCGCACCGCTAAGTTGCCTGTTAGCTTGTACATTATACATCACATATACCTAACCCAGTAGATTAAGCCCGTGGAAAAGTCTAGTTCACCTGTAAGACAATACGTGGATTTTTCTTATCATAGTTTTTTACTATGAGGAGCGATTGGATTTGCGAATCGTCTTCCCAAACTATACCCGTGCAGGCATCAAGAACAAGTTTATTAAAATTATCTATGTCTCTTCTTGCTTTGTCACCAAAAAATAATCCTATATGTAAATTAACATCACCAGTCAGTGGTTTTCCTTTCCATTGTGATTTGAGTTGACATTGATAATCCTCTTTCAAGTCCTTACCTATCTTTGACATATACATAGCAGGAAATCTGCCACGGACAGTAATTTTATATATTGCCTGTGTACTTTTCGGATTTCCTTTAAGAGTTAGTTCTGTATATACCATATATGCCGTTTAAACGCTTCAATTCTCGTTTATAGTTAATTACCTTACTAATCGCCTTTAACTCGTCTCCTGAGGCACGTGAGAGGGCAATATGCACGTTTCTAGCCTTGTCTAAGTCGCCATTATCTTGATATTGGTCTACTTCGTGATGTCTAGCACAAATAGGAAGTATCGCCCACTTTTCTTGTAGCTGTTTACCCGCGTAAATTATAGCGTGTTCAAAAGTAATTCTGCCCGCACAACCTCCGTCTATTTCTCTAGCACACCTTTTATAAAAAGGGTTTGCGAGTATTGCTTCAAGTATTTCAGGGGGTATTTTCGACATGACATGCGTGGCAAGTACAATTAGTAGACTTGGTATTTGGGTTTACACTCAGTACAGCCTCCGAATAAATCTCTGAAGAATCGGTTGATTTTTTTACCAATTTTACTTTCTTCTTTTTGTCTTTTTTGAAGTGCATAGATAATATGTTTCTCTATTACTTTTGCTAACTCTATTCGTACTTCGTAAGGGATTTTATTCTTCTGGTTAAACTCTGCAATGCAATCGTAGAGCATATATTCTTTAAGTTCCATATGCTACAATTATAACATTCAGTTCATTTTAAAACTAGCTATATGATTCTTGCTTTCCTGTTTGTATGCTGGCTTATTCACCTTTCACAAGGCGACAATTCAATCAATCATTTAGACAATGATACAAAAGAAAACCCGCCACCTAAGTGACGGGCTTCTTATTTATAGCTATTTAGTGTTCCTCGTCCAAGAGTGAAGTCGGAATATATAAAGTCTAGCACACTATTTGTAAGTTGTCTATATAAGAAAACTCACAGTGGCATGTAAATAATAAGAGAAGTAGACTGCTTGTTATTTAACCTGTGAGCTTGAACTTATACTCGCGGAAAACTTTAAAATATATAGATTTTGATTCCCGAGATGTATGTATTGTATACCTACAGAAAATCCCCGACAAATATAAATGTGGGGATAAACTGTAACAATTCTTCTAATTAACCGCTTAGCGCATGATTATTATACCAGAAACACCGAACCCCGCAAAGTATGCGGGGCGTAGTGTATGTGCTTCGTCGATAGTTCCAGTAAACTTGCCGTATTCAAACTGTCGACACGGGCTTATTCATAAACCAGAACGTCGTCCAAGCTACTTAACTTTAGCTTTTCTTTAAAAATAGTCCATAGATAGTAGACGCTGAACCGAGGATAACCATTGCTGTACCTATAGTCCCTGTAGCCTGTAGAACGTGATATAACGCTCCACCGATAAGAGAAAGGGCAAGGAGCATCAACTTAGCCTTATAGCCTGTCACTGAACCGTAACTAGCCTTTATAAAATCCAAAACCACTGATACAAAACCTCCTACTATAATCATAGAACCTACTAGCATTGTTTCATTCATTGTTATTTTCCTGCAAATGATAATTTAGGCGAACGACTTATTTTACGCCTACTTATATGATAATCCTTCATTCTGCAACTGTCACTACAATACCGACTGTATCGAGTGATAGTAGCTAATACACATGCTTTACGAGCACAAGTGGGGTTAGTCATATTTTTCTACTGTTCATGTATTCTGTTTAAAGCTTCTAATGTTTTATCGCCTACAATCATACCGCGTAAAACAGTCTTTTCGTAGGTATTTAAGTTACATTCTTTAAGCTGAAAATTAAACACTGCCTGACGGGTTATATTTCCATAATAACCAAGCGGTACTTTCTGTGGTGGCATATATCCATTACGGATAAGGAGAGCTTGAATCTTTGCTACCTCTGAACCTCTGTCACCTAGTTTTATCTTAGTTTTAAATTCTTTCATAGGCTCAAAATATGGCATAGGATTTATATATCCACCATATCCATTGTTAGGATTGACTGTTTGGAAAGCCCAAAGTTCTGGGCGTACTTGTGGAGAAAGACCATAATGTAAGTGCGTTCCAGTTGAGCGACCTGTGTTATCCGCACCTCCCAAGAAATCTCCACGCTTTACTTCCTGCCCTGCAGTAACCTTTATCGTACCAGTCTTCATGTGCCAATAAATAGTTTCTGCGTAGGCTTGGATAATGTTAGCGGGGTCACGCTTTAACGACTCGTCTGTTGAGATAAACTCTTGCTTTACAGTGTCGTAGGGGTGCGTTTCTTTCGTTCGCAGACGTACACCAAGCCCCCTAGCTCCTTCGTAAGATACACCAGAAACACGCCCGTCATGAGAGGCGTAAATGGGCTGTCCGTCATAAGCAGATAGGTCGACTCCTTCGTGCCCTTTTAATCCTGCTTGTGCATAGAACTCATTAGCGTTCTGTGCAAAGCCCTGATTTAAATACATCGTCTTTAACGGGAACTGTAGCTTTAACTTTTCCATAATGTGAATAAATAAATAATAATCCAGCACGATAAAATGAATAAATAAAACTTATACATAGGTAGTTCTATGTCTTTTTCAAACCATTCTTTAAGCTGATTTCTTATATTTTGCATTTTAAACCCATCTATTGGTAAACCAATGATAGATACCAACAAATATCGACCCGACAGCTCCTATTAATATAATACCTTTTAATATCCACGCACCTATCGAAAAGAAACTTTGCATACTTTTCATTACTTCAATAGAAGGGGTAACTGATTTTTTCCACTCTTTATCTTCATTGAAATGCCTATCAATTTTCTCGTTTAAGTCTTTAAACATCTCAATTGTTTGTGGTGCGGGTGTTGTATGTAAAGATGCTTCCTGAATTGAACTGTGAATAAACATCTTGAGTGCATACAGTCTCTCTGGTGTATCTCCATACTTTTCTATAAGCTCTTCTTCTGTTTTAGGCGGTATGTGTTCCATATTATTGTCCTACTCCTAATAATCCTAAGCGTCTGTAAACTGCACCACCACCACTTGCGGGTTCAAAAAATGAGACAATTACCGCAGCAGACCACGCTCCACCAGTCGAAGTCCATGTTACGTTTTCTGCGGTTGCTGTGGTCTGAATACTGTATGAAGACGCTCCTGATTCAGATGTACTTGTTGGGATAGCAAAACCTGTTGGGATTGTGAAGTGAGCCCCACCAGAAGTCATTGAAGGGGTGGTTCCAGGGTTGAATCCTCCATACCCTGTAATGACTAAACAGTTGTTAGCAGACGGTGTTATGGAACCTGTCGCGACACTTGCAGCGTTAGCATTTCCTCCGTTTTCTTGGTCGTATGGTGAGGTTGCTGTTCGAGAACCTGAAAAGGCGTAGGCGAAAATGTTACTAAATCCTGTTGTAGTTGAAAAAGTATGCCCAGTACCCACGTTTGAACCAGGAGTGCACCAATATATACGTACAGTATCGGGGCCACCTGTTTCAGTACGTTCTAGTGTCCACGAATTACCTTTAGAATCACTCAAAGGAGTTGCCCCAACAAAACCGTTGTGATAGTTCACTACAACAACAAGAAAATCCGCACCAGAAGTATCTACAGTACCAGTAGTACCTCCAGTACTTCCGAATGTTCCTGCTTTTGTATTTATAAGCGTATACGCCATATTATCCTTCTAGCTCTTTAATCCTAGCTTTTAATTCTGCTACTTCTTCATCACGCATATCAAGACCATAGCCAATCCAGCCGATTGCTTTACCGCCTTCTTCAAGTGGAACGACTGTTGTAACATAATCGCCCGCTTCTTGTATGTATTGTTCTTTTGTTTTCATATATTTCTATACAGCTTTGTATCCTACTGCGGATACCTTAGTTGAAGCACCTGTTGTAACGTTTGCACAGTAAATTGCTGTGTTTGTTGTTGGCTGTCGAAGTGGTGTCGGAAGTGTAATAACAGCACCACCGTAAAGAGCAGCGGCAGGAATAGTGAGAAGGGTTGTACCACCAGAGCCGTCTTGGATTATTACGTCTGTACCTACAGTTCCATGAGCATTGGAAACAATGATAGTTGTGATGTAGTTACGAAGACCAGAGCCAGGGGCTGCGACAAGTGAGGTTGAAGTTGTACCAGTCATAGCGGAAGTAATTGCCCCACTCACTGCACTTTCTGGTATTGCGTATGGCAAAACTACCTGTTTTCCTAGAAGGTCAAAAAGAGCGTTTACACGGTCGGCTGTTGCAACTGCTGTCGGGTCGGCACTCAATCCTTTACCACCAATTTTTACAGGTTCCCCTGCATCGGCTGAATCGTGTGCTACGTCACCAGAGACTGAAGCACCATCGGAAGCAGCGTTATCCCAGTCATCAAGAACTGAAAGAGAAGCAGTTTGAGTTTGTTGTTCTGCGAGAGTGGCAGCACCTGTTGGAAGGGCAGAGGACAAGACATCTACTTGTAGCTCTGTTCCTGCTACTGTTGTCGCAAGAGAATAAAGATAGCTCTTCATATCTGGAGAATTTTCGTCTATAACCCATGTTGCCCCGTTTTGGTTTGTAAGTAAGGAAGAATAATCTCCGTCAGAATCTGTTTGAGCAGAAAGTATATCTTTTCGGACTGCAAGTATATGCAGCCCTTTATCTCCGTCTGCGTGTACGGAATCTTCATTGAATTGTTTTACTTGGTCGTATGCCATATTTTTATATTTTAACTATTAAATTATCCACCAATTTGACCCGTCAGAAATAATATCAACAGAATCTTCGGGTTGAATATCTATACTTGAAGCAAGTTCTATATTTTGCCCCAAAGAAGTATTAACAATAATCGGGTCTACATGATTATTTTTAATGGTGTACCTATTTGAATTATTAATAGCTGTGGGCATTGTTATTGTATGTGTACCTGATACTAAATAAACATAATCTGTTCTCGCAGTTGCCCCAGCCGTTATACTTCCTGACGTTATAATAATCAACCTAATAATTCCTGATACTAGAGATTCAATCTTATCGTAGACTGCATTTTTTGTAGGTACTTCGAGTGAACCGTCCCAACCTGCACCGTATGCTTCGTCTGCTACTGAAAGGTCAAATGAACCGAGGTCTACACTTGCTGTTGCACCTGTATATGGGACATAGCCTTCAATTACACCAACATTATCTAGGTTATATCCGTCTGCGTCGATGTCGGAAGTCCAAGGGGTTTGAGAGCCACCACCGCCCGCCGAGTTCTGCCATAATTGAGTTGTTGAGTTATATGCTAGTACTTGTCCGTCGGTAGGGTCAGTGATATTTACATCGTGTAATTGATACAGGTTTCTCCATCCTCCACCGTTAGCTTTAATCTGTTCGGGAAGATTTTTAATATGAGAAGCGTCTATTTTAAGTTTATCGTTATCTGTAGGAAGTTCGTTGATTTTCTCTACGATTTCCTCGCCTTCATCAAGTTCTACCTCTTCTTGCTTCGGAATAAGGCTTAAAACCTCGTCTACAATGTCTTTAGGGTTTGGTGATATCCCGTCTATACCATCAACACCGTCTTTTGCCTTGTATACTTTGATGGCTTTGATTTCTTTAAGGAGTTTTTTTGCTTCGGTTATGTTTTCAGAAAATTGTCCTTTGACATCTTTAATATCTGAAACAATTTTAGAGTTTACTTCTTTCTTTTTTTCTTGAATGAGGTCTGTGAGTTCTTTTTCTACTATTCCTCGTTTTTTTTCTATGAGAGTGAGAGCCTCGGCGACTGTTTTTAGATTTTCTGATGAGATGTTTTGAAAGTTCTCTTTAGCAGTCTTTACAAATTGGAGGACAACAGACAAAAACTTCTCAACCTCTTTTGGGGTGATAGTATCATTTTGAGAAAGTTCTAATAGTGCTTTTAGCTTGTCGATTTTGTCCATATGTGGTATAGTTAGGGTATGATTATATTGACTATCTTGTTTTGGTGGATTGTTATTGGAGTTACTGTTGGTACTCTTAATTCATATCTATCGAAGTAATGCTTGCAGTGCTTTTTTCTTATTCTCGCTAGAAATACCTAGTGATTTTTCTGCTCCAGTAGCAAGTAATTCACCTACTCCTTTAATTGGATTTCTTACACCCTCTATTACTTTTTGAGTTCCTTTTACAGCTCTGCCTACTTGTCCTTGTAATGATGTAGTAGCTTGTGTTCCGTATATATCTTCAAGGATTTCAGTAAATAATGCTTGGTCTACTAGACTATCTTTAAACTTACCTCCGTAATGCTTAGATGTAGAATCAAGAGCATCAACTAATTTAAGAACTCTAGGTCGTTGGGTATTATTTGAGAAAACAGAACGTAGTAATTGACCTCCCCTTTCTTTACCAATACCAGTTTTTTTACCAAACAAATCTCTAGCTTCGTCTAAAACAGATTTTGTAATTCTAAAGTCAGTATTCGCTTGATTGTACGCATCGAAAGAATTATCTAATACACCATCAGCACTACTTCGTAGAGCTTTGAGGATTCTTTCAGAGTTGCCTTTAAGACCCTCTCCTTTTGTTCCGTAGTCTACAAGTTCGTCAATAGACTTTTTAAATATATGTACATCATAGGCATCTGCCTGACCTGTTGGAACTTCTGCCAAAAACTTTGTCAATTTCTTTTGAATTTCTGGTGTGTTTTTGAATACAGAATTAGAAAAATCAAATTTACCTTCTGTTGTTTTAATAATACCCAAATCATCTATCAAATCGTCAGCTCTTTGAGCGATAGCGTTTGCGTCTACAGCTTGTCCCCTTAGAAGTTTAGCTACTTCGTTTACTTTTTTACCAGCAGTACTATTTTGTGATTCGATAAATTTAATTCTTTTTACCATCGAATCTCCAACTATATCTATAGGTCTTTCGAGGATTCTTTTATCTGTAGATGCTTTCTTTGCGAGTTCAACCATCTTATTAGCTGTAACTCTATCAACAGGTTTCATAGATTGGATAAATGAAATATCTTCGTCTAAAATTCCTTGTTGTTTTGCGAGCTGAGTAGTTTTTGCTTTTATTTCTTGTGTTATTGGAGTAGTTTTTGCTCCAGTTTTTATTTGATTATCTAAAATTTGATTTCTTAGTTTGTTTGATTTTATCCCACCACTAATACCCCCTGTTACAGTTCCTAGAATTCCTCCTGTTATTCCACCAAATAAAGCACCATATAGACCTTTTTCTGCGATTTCACCACCAGACAAATCTTCTCTAAGTCCTTGAGCTATACTTGATGCACCAGTTAGTCCTGCACCCGATACAATACCAGTTTTTAATCCTTGTAATGCACCTTGTCCAACTCCGATACCTTTTGTAAGTCCAGTAGCTATCTCTGGTACACCTTTAGTGAGAAGTGGTACTTTACCGAGTACTCCACCGTATTTTTCTGCTTGTGTAGCCCCTTTCACTGCTTTTAATACATTCTCGCCAGATTTTAATGCTTGCATTCCTGCTTTTGCCTGTGTTCCTACTCCTGCAAAAGACCCTGTACCCGCAAGTGTCGTTCCCAACTGCAAAGCACTACCAATAACCTGCTTGCCTGTCAATTCGTTTTGATTAAGTAGTTTTTCTGCACCTTCTCCTGTTGCTAGTAAGTCTTCTGTAATAAGAGCAAGAGCATTCTCAAGACGTGAAGTATCTGCACCGAGTGCTTTCTGTTCTTTAATTTTAGTAAGTAGATTTGTCTGAATATCAGTCTGCATTTTTTGAGTTTCCTCTATTCCTTTTGAGATTTCTGGCTGTGCAATAGCTTGACCCAGACCTTGGGCTAGCTCCTTTCCACCTGTGAATGTAGCTATCTTTTCTGCTACTGATGGTTTTTCTACTACTGGTTCTTGTTGCTTGGGAATAGCTCCCTTTTCCTGTAAGAAAGAAAATATCTGGTCGTCGGGTACACCATTCGCTCGTTGAGAAACTATGAAATTTTTTACTTTTTCTTTATCCATATTATTTTGTTAGATTGTCTAGTGTGGAAGTAATGTTTTGTGGCGAGAGAGATGCTCCCCACGCTCCCTCAAGTTTTGCTTTATTTTCTGGTGTAATCGGTGCGGATTCAACAAAACCAAGCTCTGATTTTAGTCTAGCGACCTCGCTTACTACATTGTTGTAGTCTTGATAATATCCTGAGACATCATTTTTAGCTTTCGCCTGATTTGCAAGAGAGATAGCCATACTACGTCCGATAACATCATAGGTTGCGAGTAGAGCGAGTTTGTTTTGCTGTTCTGGCGAAGTTAGGTTCGGGAGAGTTTTTTTATAATTTGAAATATCTTGGTCAGTAAGCACGCCAACTTCTTTAAAAATACCACGAGCAAGTCCAGGGACTGTTCGCTGTATTTGAGCGTTAATAGCAGAAGCATTTGCATAATTAGATGAAAATTTCCCAAATAAAGAAGCAATATTACCTTTGACCAATCCTGTACCTCCTTGCTGGTCAATGAGTTTCTGTAGTTCTTTTACGTTTCCTAGAGCTACCCCTGCTTGTGTAAAATCATCTATCCATCCTGCTGATGGCTGTTTACCAGAATATGCGGAAGACCCCAGAATTAAATCGCTGGTTATATCTCCTGTTGTACCACCTATTTGTGTTCTTGCTTTATTGAGTTCTCCAATAGTTTTTGCATAATCAGCACTGTCTTTAGCGATACCTATTCTAAGTTTTTGCAACTCAAGCTCGTCTTTAGGAGATACAAGAAATCCTTTACCTACCTTTAAGATATCCTCCATCGTTCCTGCAGAATTTATAGCAGAAATTACTGATTGAGGAGCTTTATTAAGAATTGCATTGCTCAAAGCGGTCTTTTGGAAATCAGAAACTTTATCAATCTCCTTTAGAGCCAGTTTTGTTTTAAGTTCTAGTGCTGATGCCTCTTTTTTCTCTGCCGCGTCAAGAAATGGCTTGATTGCTTCAAGTTGTGCTTTACCTATCGCTATTTGGTCTCTGTAAGGGGCATACTTGAGGTCTACAGCCTCTTTAGCTGTTTCTTGGGCTAATGCTATATCTCCTTGCTTTCCTATCGCTAGAGCGTTTAATACGCCTATTTCAGAGTTCTTTAAAGCTCGAACAATCTGTGCATCTCCAGCAAGTTTAGCTTGCCCCATTTGAGCAAAAGGTAACAATGTATCTCTGCGTTCCTCTGCTCGCATATTAGCTACTAGCTGAACATCGTCTTGCCCAATTTCCGCTTGTTTTTTAAGTATTTGAGAGTTTAGAGTTTGGAGTTCTTGCTTCTTTTGATTCACACCTTGTTTTATATTCTCATCTGCTAGTGCTTTAGCTTCTCCACCTAGTCCAGTAACAGCTTCAAACTGTTTAGCGATTAAATTTGACCATACTGTTTTAGCACTATCTTCTGTTACAGTAGTTTCATAGTTTTTTAATATGTTATCTACCGCACTTGGTTGCGGAGTCGTAGGTGTAGGTGGTAATTGTGGAGGAACTTCTATTTTTGGAGTTGGCGTGAGACTTTCCGTAGTTATTGCATTTGATTGAGGAGCAGGATTCTGAACAGGGGGCATCGCTGTCGGGATATTCAAAGAAGCACCAGCAAAAATCTTGTTTACGTCTTTTATGTTGTTTGCTTTCGCAAGAGTAGCAACATCAGTATTGTTTGCCTGTGCAATCTTCGAAAGTGTGTCTCCTTTTTGAATAGTGTATGCCATTTTATATTTAAAATTATCGTTATTATACCATTTTTACCTTATCAATCCTAAAGTCTGTAATTTAGTTTCAAGCTCTGCTACTCTAGTCTTTAAATTATTTATCATAGCTTGTTCTGTAGCTGTGTATGTAGCTCCTGCTGTTGAAGTTGTTCCTGTTGTTAAAGCAGATTGTGGAGCAGAAACAACTGAATCACCTAAATATAATTTGGGGCTATCTTGGTCATTATGGGTATGTGGTGTGACTTTTTCTAGTGGCATATATTTACCAAATTTTAACTGAGATTAGTTGCATGTTGTTTACGAGGTCTGAACTCGCTAACTCAATTTTTAATTGTATATATTCAACTCCGATAGAACCAAATTTGTCTTCAAAAGAGGCTATTGAACCTATCTCGGTTGTATCCCCTCCTACTGAATTTCCCCAAGAACCAATCGAAACCCAATCCTCGGAAACTGAGGAACGATAACTAATTGTTATAAATTGAGAATTAGTTAAAGCAGAAGCAAAATCAAAGCCGATAAACTCAAAAGTTTTCTTCCTGTTATATCCCCCTACTTTCGTTAGTTTGGTTTCTATGATTCCGTTATATCCATTCCCGAGATACGGAGCAGTACTATCCACGCCAAAATCTTCCCCTTGCTGGTATCCGATACTTAAAGTTGAATTATCCTGTTCAAGGAAACCAATAGAAAATGTAAAGTCGGGGGAAGTTACTTGAGAGCCTAGAGTAAAAAAAGACACTGGATAAGATGGGTCATTTATATCTACCTCGTATACTCCATATCTTGCTCCTGTAGACGTTCCTACGTTTAAGGCACTAAGCCCAATTAAGAGAGTCCCCCGAGAAGATATAGCCATCGCGTTCGGATAGACTATTGACGGGTCAAAAATCGTATTCTCACAATATGGTAACGATGTAATTTTTACATAATTAGTAGAATCGGTCATGTATATGTTTCCTGATGTTCCTGCAGAAACATATAGCTTGTTTTGATGAGATAGAACAGAATTTATCCTTGTTTCTTGGAAAGGTACTGGTAAATCAGCAAGACCTGGATTGCCTAAAGTTCCTGCTTGTCTATTCCACCCATAAAGTTTGGCATTTATAGCGGATGAAGAACCTTCTCCCTCAGTTCCTATGACTATTTTAGTTCCGTATTCGTCGATATCTCTTGTGTATTGACCGTCTTTTAAATCTAATGTCGTATTTACTACAACTGTTGGAGCGACAGCAGGAACTCCGAATGCTGTAACTTCTAATTTTACTACTTCATTACCACTGCCTGAAAAAAGAAACGAGTCTTGTCCAACTATTATTTTACCGTACCCACTTAAACTAAAACTAGTTAAAATCCCACCAAACCATTGCGGAGCGTCAGATATTGGACCATAAGCACCTAAGTTAGCCCCATAACGTACCCAAATATAGTCCTTGTACATGACCATATCGTAAGCATTAGTTAATCCAGTAGCTAAAACAGACCCATATCTGGTAAGGTCTCCACCCGTACTGTCGCCTGTTAAATAAAAATCTTCTACTTTAGCTACTGGAAAATGAGAATAAGTATAAGAAGAATTATTATTTGCTACAAAATTTTTAAGACTAGCAATTCCTTTATTTTCGAAGACTTCGACATTCTGAAGTAGCCCGTTTCCATATATAGGGTGTTTAGCTTGTCCTTTCTGCCAATCTTCAAATGTAACTGAGCCGTCTTTTTCCATATTATCCTTCTACTTCCCATAGAAGTGTATAACTTCCAGCAGGATTACTATTTTTAGTCCATGTGATTATTAAGTTTGTTGCATCAAAAGTTAATACGCCAGTAGAATGACCATCAGTGCTGACAGCT
>CXWK01015139.1_pt2 | contig 15806 bp, 14 predicted proteins | sample 590851 | NCBI WGS metagenome assembly CXWK01 (sample SAMEA3498364, study PRJEB10139) | wastewater metagenome | biome: wastewater treatment plant; material: activated sludge | place: Denmark | collected 2014-08-01 | reverse complement strand
GTTGCCCTGTTAGGATTTTTTATTGTAAATAATTTTATAACAAACGAGCCTAAAGTGGAATATTATACTTTTACAAAAGAAGGTGAATTAACTTTTACAGATTCACTTGGGACATTAAAATCTAAAATAGATCTTGAAATTGCTGATACGGAGTATGAAAGAGAATTAGGTTTAATGAATAGAAATGAAATGCAGGAAAACCAGGGTATGCTTTTTATTTTTTATAGTGACAGCATGAGATCCTTTTGGATGCGCAATACACTTATTTCTCTTGATATGATTTTTGTTAATTCAGAAAAGAAGATTGTGACAATCCATAAACACACAAAAATACTTTCAGAACAAAGTTATCCATCTTCTAAACCTGCTATGTATGTTGTTGAAGTTGTTGCAGGATTTACTGATAAAAATAATATTCAGGTCGGAGATAAAATTGATTGGATAGGAACGAGATTGGCAAATCCGAATTAAGAATTTCCAAATAGCAAATTTTAAGTTTTGGGATTTGAGTTTTGTCTATTGTTATTTAACCATACAGTTTATCTTCAACAAGTTCGCAGATAATGTGTGCGATAGTTATATGTCCTTCTTGTATACGTTGCGTGTTCGATGAAGGAACAACAATCGGAAGATCTACAAGTGAATTTAGTTTACCGCCGTTTCCACCAAGTAATCCAATAACTTTAATTCCTTTTGCGTGGGCTGCTTCAGTAGCTTTAATAATATTTGGCGAGTTACCGCTTGTAGAGATTGCTAATAAAACATCTCCGAGTGAACCAAGTCCTTCTACATTTCTCGCAAAAACATTTTCAAAACCAATATCATTGCCACCTGCAGTAAGATTTGATGAATCAGTTGTAAGTGCTATTGCAGGTAAAGCCGGGCGCTGAATGTGATGACTTAATCTTATCATAAACTCTGTTGCAATGTGCTGGCAATCGGCTGCGCTTCCGCCGTTTCCACAGAGTAAAAGTTTGTTGCCGTCTTTATAGGAAGCAACGAGAATCTCAACAGCTTTAATTATTTCTTCGCTAAGCTGATCTTTAATTTTAAGTTTTGTTTCAGAGCTTTCGTTCAGTGAATCAATTATAAATTTTTGTGCGTCCAATTTTTTATCCTTAAAGACAACGGCACCCAGATGACGCAGATTTTTCTGATCAGCGCTGATCTGCTTAATCAGTGTCATCAGTGTGCTATTGAGTTAAACTAAAATACTTTGTTTAATATGTACAGCAGAAGCAAAATCTTTTATCAAATCCCAATTATTTTCATCTTCAAAATAATTTCCGGTTACAATAATTGAAGCGCCGTTTTCAACTTTTTCTCTTGCTGTTTGTGGATTTCGAATTCCGCCACCAACTATAACAGGAATTGTACACTGAGAAGAAACAGCTTTTATCATCTCATTAGGAACAGAATTATCTGCTCCGCTACCTGCTTCAAGATAAATTAATTTCATTCCGAGATACTCTGAGGCAAGAGCAGTTGCAGCGGCAATTTCAGGTTTGCTTCTTGGAATTGGTAAACTTCCACTCATATAAACAGCAGTTGTTGTTGAACCTGAATCGACTAAAATGTAGGCTGTTGAGATTGGTTCAATTCCGGATTTTTTTATCGATGGAGCAGCAAGAACGTGTTTGCCGATTAAATGTTCAGGATTTCTTCCGCTTACAACAGATAAGAATAAAATTGCATCTGCAAATGATGAAACTTGTGTAATACTGCCGGGAAAAATTATAGAAGGAAGATTTGTGTAAGTTTTTACTTTTTCTATGAAAGATTCAAAATCACCATTAACCATTAAACTACCGCCGACTAAAAATCCATCAACACCTGATTTTTCGCAATGCTTTAAAAATCCCGCAAGTTTACTCTCAGGAAGTTTATCAGGATCGAGCAGAACTAAATAAGCAGCTCCCTTTTCCTTTATAGTATTTAATAGTTGGTTGTAGATCTTCATAAATGTTGATTTATAGCTATTTCAATATAGGAATTTAGGTTTAGAGAAAAAAGGAAGGATTTTCAATGATTATTCATATTCTTTATATAATGAATTCCAACAATGGTTTTTGCATCAGTTATTTCTCCATCAGCAATCATTTCCTCAATTTCACTAATTGAATATTCAAGAATTTCCATTCCATGTTCGCCTTCTTCGCGGTTATGATTTCCAGGAATTAATCCAAATGCAGAATAGATATGAAGTACTTCTGTGCAGTAACCAGGGGCAGTATAAATCTCACCTAGTTTTTTGATTTCTTTTGCTGTGTATCCTGTTTCTTCTTCAAGTTCACGAGTTGCACAAACTAATGGATCCTCACCTTTATCAAGTTTACCCGCTGGTAGTTCAATCAATGTTTTTTGCAGCGGGTATCTGAATTGTTTAACTAAAATTATTTTTCCATCATCTTTAACAGGAACAACAACTGCTCCGCCGGGATGTATTGCAATTTCTCTAATTCCTTTATTGCCGCTTTCGTATTCAATTTCATCAACCTGATGATCAAATACTTTTCCTTTGTAACGTATTTCTGATTTTAGCAGTTTGTATTTCATAGCTTAAAGGATAGTCATTGCGAACGAGTCTTCGAGTGAAGCAATCTCATAAATACTTAAGAATGAGATTGCTTCGTCCCTAAAGTGGGACTCGCATTGACATTTTGTTTTTACTTTCTGTATTTATCATCATAATATGGAATTAGCTCGCTCCCAAGATATTTGATGAGGGCAGTAATGACTCCAAGATCATCAAGATATCCAATTAGCGGCGCGATGTCCGGAATAGTATCAATTGGAGAGATAAAGTAAATCAATCCCATTACTACAATTGCTTTGCGATGCCAGCTAACGTAGGAATCTTTCATGTAATTGTAGAGAGCAATTACATCTTTTGCGAAAGAAATTTTCTTTCCTACACGTTGAACTTTACTCCATAAATTTTCTTCAACGTAGTTTGATTTTTCTTTGTAGTCATCTTCAATTTCTTTTTCTGTTCTTCCGCCTGTTCTAAAAGCCCCAAGATCGCCAAGGTTTTCAAAAATTTCATCGTCGGGAGTTATAATCTCAAAATCTTTATCTTTCATTGCCTCTCCTATTTTTGATGCGATTTAAACCAATCAAATACTGTGTTCCACCACAACTTTGCATTTTGCGGTTTAGAAACAAAATGGGTTTCATCAGGAAAATACAAGAACTTACTTTCAACTCCCAATCTTTGCAGAGTTGTAAAAGCTTGAAATGCCTGCTCTTCAGATAATCTAAAATCAAATGCACTGTGAACAATTAACATTGGTGTTTTAAAATTCTTTGCATATTGATGCGGTGACCATTTTACATATGCTTCGCGATTTTCCCAGGGAGTTCCATTTACATCCCATTCAGGAAACCAAAGTTCTTCAGTTGTACCCCACATACTTTCAAGATTAAAAGTTCCGTTGTGACAGAACAAAGCACTAAATCTATCCGTGTGTCCTTCAATCCAGTTGATCATATATCCGCCGTAAGATGCACCTGAAGCAAAAGTATTTTTAGGATCGATGTATGAGAAATTCTTTAAAGCATAATCGCATGAGTTCATCAAATCGGTATAAACTTTTCCTCCCCAATCTCCGGATATTTCATCTGTAAACTTTTGTACGTATCCGGTTGAGCCGCGTGGATTTGGTGCAACAACAACGTAGCCGGCACCTGCAAACATTTGAAGATTCCATCTGTAATGAAAATTGTCTTCCCACGCTCCTTGTGGTCCACCGTGAATTAAAAACATCATTGGGTATTTTTTATTTGGATCAAAGAATGGCGGCTTAACTAAGATTGATTGAACTTTATCACCATTTGCGCCTTCACACCAAAAAGTTTCCACAGGATTCATTTCAAGTTTTGAAAGTATTTCTTCATTTGTAAAGGTGATTCTATTTAAAGTGTTTTTTCCATCTATGCTTTGTGAAAATATTTCAGCTGGTAAATCTGTTCTTTGTTTTAAGAAGTAAAGAGTTTTGCCATCTTTTGAAATTTGAATGCCTGTGTTGTAATTATCTTTGTGAAATATTTCAATCTCTTCTTCCTCAATATCAAGTTTATAGATGGAGTTATAAATTTCATTCCCTGCGATGAAGTAAATTACTTTTGAGTCTGGGGCCCATACAATTTCATCAACTGATTTTTCAAAATCTTCTGTAAGATTTATCATTTCACTTGTTTTACGATTAAACAAAATCAAATCTTTTTTATCTGCTTCAAATCCTGCACGTTTCATTGATGTCCAGGCAATCCAATTTCCATCAGGTGAATAAACAGGCTGGCAATCAACACCTTTACTTGTTGAAATAAGTTTTGGAGTTGTGGGTGAAGTTAAGCCGAGAATATAAATTTCAATGTTGGTGCTTGTTGCTTTTGTAAATTCGGGATTTTGTGAGTAAGCAATCTCACTTCCATCATATGAAAAATTAAAATCATTTGCCGAACCTAATGCAAGCGGAGGAACATCTTCTTTATTGCCTTCGTTTAAATCTTTATACTCACCAGTTGCAACATCGAGTAAAAACAAGTGGCTGCGTTTATGTCCGCGCCAATCATTCCAGTGGCGATACATTAACTCAGTAAAAATCTGTGCCTTAACTTTACTTTCTTCATTAGCTTTATCTTTTTGCTCATTGCAATCCTGAGTTGTGCATTCAGGATAAACGGATGAAACAAATAAAATTTTCTTGCCGTCATTAGACCATTCAAAATCCGAAGCGCCTGTATAAATATCAGTTAATTGTCTTTCATTTGAACCATCAAGATTGCATTGCCAGATCTGCCCACCGCGAGTAAACGCAATTGATTTTCCATCTGGAGAAAACTTTGGTTCACCTTCATTCTTATCTGAATTTTTTAAGACTCTTAAATTTTTTCCATCAGCATCAATTAAATAGATATCGGTGTTGCCTTTATTTGCCTCAAAAGTATAAGAGGTTAAAGTATAAGCAAGTGTTTTTCCGTCAGGGGAAACAGAATAACTTCCAATACGTTTCATTGCCCAAAGATCATCAACAGTAATTGCTCTTTTTGTTTGAGGAAAAATTTGAATTGTAATTAAAAGTGATAGTATGAAATATTTATTTGCGCTTCTTAACATTTGTGCTCCGATGTGTTCTAATTGTTAAGCCAAAAATAAAGCAGTTGGCAGATAAAGACAAAGTAAAGATTGCTGCCGTGTTATAAATTCAATCTTAAACTCATTATGAGTAACTTTGCTCACATTATTTTAGGATACGATGAAAGAAAGCCAAAACATATTCCTGCCCGGCGGATTCAAGCAATTCAGGATTCTCAAAACGAAATACGTTCTTAATGATAAAAAAGTCCTGATTATCGGTTCAGGAAGTGAAAAAATTGCTGAGAAAATGATTGAATCCGGTGCAAGTTCTGCCACTATGATTGTAAATGATTATGATTCATTGATTAACGCACGCTTAAATCTTATCAAAGACAGTAAAGTTTTAGTTAAGATGATGGATTTTGATAACACAGATTTTGATGCAGAAGAATTTGATCTTGTTTATGCACAGGCCTCAATTTCTTTGTTGAACAGAAATAAAATCGTGAAAGAGATTAAACGAATTCTGAAACCCGAAGCAACTTTGTGTGTGGGAGAAATTACAGCACTAATAAGTGATTTTCCTCCATTTGTAAGGAATATTTTTGATACCTCCGATATTTTAGCCTTAGTGAGTGATGAATGCGGTGCTTATTACACAGAAAGAAATTTTTCCGTTTTATATGAAGAAGATTTATCATCATCTTTACAAAGTTTTTATGAGCACACTGCTCAAGAGTTAGATGATAAAATTTATAAACTTACGGATAAAGAAAAAAGTTATTACAAAAAATTATTAAGTAAGATTAGTCACGAATCCAATGCCTACTTAAAACTTGGTGCAGATAGATATATTGGATTTAAAATGTTGATATTGAAGAAAACTCCAACTGTCATTTCGAAGTCCGCCGCGGCGGACTCGACTGAGAAATCTGTAGAATTATAAAACAGATTCCTCACTAACTGAAGTTGGATTCGGAATGACCAACACAGAAAGAAAAATGAATATAAAAAAAGGCGACGTAGCAGAATTTCAAATAGAAAAGTATGCATTTGAAGGGAAAGGAATTGCAAAGGTTTCTAAGAATGAATTGCTTGGCTTAACTGAAGAAAACGGCAACGAAAAGAATTACGTTGTATTTGTTATTGGCTCTTATCCCGGCGACACAGTAAACGCTCGTTTACTAAAAATTAAAAACTCTTATGCCGAAGCTTTGGTTATGGAGATACTTACTCCATCCAGCGAAAGAGTGAAAGCAAAGTGTAAATTTTTTGGAACCTGTGGCGGCTGTAAGCAACAGGATCTGGATTATGATGTTCAAGCAAAATACAAGCAGCAGCAAGTTGAAGAAATTTTTAACAAGCTTGGCGGATTTTCCGATTTTGAAATTGAACCAATTATCCCTTCACAAAATGTTTTTCATTACAGAAACAAAATGGAATTTTCTTTTAGTGAAAAAAGATGGCTGACTAAAGAAGAAATTTCTAAAGAAGGAATACTTGATAAAGATTTTTCTCTTGGACTCCACATCCCCAAAATTTATGATAAAGTTCTTGATGTTGATGAATGTTTTCTGCAATCTGAATCCAGCAACAAGATTTTAAACTTTACTCGTGATTTCTTTAAGAAGAGAAACACTTCAATCTATTCAACAAAAACTCACACTGGATATTTGCGTAATCTTGTAATCAAGCAAGCTTCTCTTACTAATGATTTAATGGTTAATCTTGTTACTTCAGAAGAAAATGATGAATTGGTTAATGAATATTGCGATGAGTTACGAAAAGAAATTCCACAAGTAACAACCGTAATAAATAACATCAACAAAAAATTTGCTGCTGTTGCCGTTGGCGATTACGAAAAAGTTATTTACGGTTCTGGTTTTATTTATGATGAAATCGGAAAACATAAATTCCGGATAAGCGCAAATTCTTTTTTTCAAACAAATACTTTGCAGGCAGAAAAACTTTATCAAACCGCACTGGATTTTGCTGAACTAAAAGAAAATGAAATTGTTTATGATTTGTATTCCGGTGCAGGAACGATAACAATTTTTATTTCTGATAAAGCAAAAAAAGTTTATGCTTTTGAAGCTGTGGAATCAGCAATTGCAGATGCAAAAGTAAACGCTGATCTGAATAATATTCTAAATGTTAAATTCTTTGCTGCTGATCTTTATAAGTCCTTTCTGCCGATAGTTGATAAATACAATATCCCAAAACCTGATGTAATGATTATTGATCCGCCAAGAAGCGGAATGCACCCAATAACAGTTGATGATGTAATCAAACTTTCTCCAAACAAAATTGTTTATGTTAGCTGTAATCCCGCAACTCAAGTACGGGACATTAAATTGATGGTTGAAGCTGGTTATAAATTAATTAAGATAAGACCTGTTGATATGTTTCCGCATACTTTTCATATTGAGAATGTTGCATTATTAATTAAGAGTTGACTAGAATAGCATTCCTATCGATATAATAAATGGCAATTCGGGAAAACTCTTTTGAACAGAAACTGAAATTGCTGATTTTTCAAAATCAAAAACAATGTATTCAACTTCAAACATTGATAGAGGACTTATGTATCCAAGAGTAGCAAGACCTAATCCTCCCTTTATAAAAAATTTTTGACTACCAATTTCTAATGGATAACTTAAATATCCGTTTAAGGAGATAGCTCCTTCGTTACTACCAATAGTTTTATAAATTAGTAAACTTCCACCGAGATAAAAATATTTTGAAATTTTATGCTCATTAAAAAATGTTCCGGAAACACCGTCTTCACTAAAATAGCCACTGTAGTGAAATCGTCCCAGCTTTAAACCCCATATAGATTTATTGTCTGTAAATCTTGTTGTAGTTGAATCAATTTGGTTGGCATAATTAGAATTATAAAAAAGGGCAAATACTATATAAAGAATATTTTAATGATTTCAATTTATCCCCTACTCGTTTGTATTCCTTAATATCAACACAAACTCCCCCTTAAGATTTTCTCTTTCAACAGCGTTCAAAATATTTTGTGCATTACCGCGATAAAATTTTTCTTTTTCTTTAGTTAACTCAAAGGCAAGAACACAGGGAATGTTTGGACCAAGAAGTTTTACAATATCTTCCAATAAAGTTTTTAATCTATATGGAGTATCCATTAACACAATTGTTTCTTTTCTTTTTCTGAGATCGAGTAATTGCTTTCTTCTTATATCTTTTTTTGGGGAAAGCCAACCGTAGTAGTAGAACTTTTCAAAATCTAAAGCACTTCCAACCAAAGCCGTAAGTAAAGAACTTGCACCCGGAACAGGAATAACATCAATCCTGTTTTGTAATGCTAAATCAACTAGTAAATGCCCGGGATCAGAAAAAAGCGGTGTTCCGCAATCAGAAATTAGTGCGGCAGTTTTTCCTTCAAGCAATTTCAGGATTAATTCATTAGCGCTTTCATTTTCGTTGTGCTCGTTAAGCGGAAAAAGTTCTTTTTCAATTTTATAGTAAGATAAAAATCTGCGTGCTTCTTTTAGTTCTTCGCAGATAATAAAATCACATTCTTTAAGAATCCTTAAAGCGCGCAATGTAATATCTTCATAGTTGCCTATTGGTGTGGAAACGATGTACAGTTTTGATTTATTCATAAAATTTATTTAGTCCACCCTTCGACTTCGCTCAGGGTGACAAACGATTTTTGTGTCATACTGAGCGGAGTCGAAGTATGACACTTTCAAAAACACTTAATAATTTGTTTGAAAACTCTGGTTATTTGTGCTTAAATTTAAGCATAAATTTTATAATTAAATTCAGGCTTATGAAGCAGCTTATAAATTACTTCATCACAAATTTTCTCACCTCGAAAAAATTAAATTATCCAATACAAAACTAACAGGTTATATTTTATGAAGACACGTTTTCTTTCCCTCATTTTATTCCTGCTTACAATTTCAATCGTTGCGCAGGAAAATGATCAGACTTTTCTTTCATTAAAAGATACCGGCGTTGAAGAGTTTATTAAACTTCATCCAGAGTATGATGGAAGAGGAACAATTATTTTAGTTCTTGATACCGGCGTTGATATGGGAATTGATGGATTGACAAAAACATCAACCGGAGAAGTTAAAGTAATTGATGCGCAGGATTTTACGGGACAGGGAGATATGCCTCTTGTTGAAGCTGATCTAACAAGTAAAGATGGAAAAGATGTTTTTGAAAATGATGGAAAAGGGTTTTCAGTCTTTGCCGATAAAAATAAAATGTTAAAAAGTGCAGATGATATTTATTGGATAACTGTTTTGAATGAAACTCATTTAATGAATTCAGGTTCCGGGGCACAGGATTTAAATGGCAATGGCGTTAAAGATGATAAATATTTTATGGTAACTTATAAAACGACTGAAGGTTACTGGGTTGTTTACTTTGATAAAAATTGTAATGGTGATTTATCCGATGAAACTCCTATAAGAAACTATAAAGAAAATTATGATGCATTCACAATTCCAAATCCAAAAGGTTTAACTCCTCTTACATTTGCGTTAAACATTTTCCCGGATGAAAAACTTATATCACTTTATTTTGATGATGGTTCACACGGGACACATTGTGCAGGGATTGCTGCCGGATTTAATATTGGTGATGCAGGAATAAACGGTGTTGCGCCAGGTGCAAAAGTTATCGGATTAAAACTTGGCAATAATAATTATCCTGGTGGTGCAACAGTTACAGAATCGATGAAGAAAGCTTACTTGTACGCTGATAAAATTTCAAAAGAAATGAAAGTTCCTTGTATAGTTAGCATGAGTTTTGGCGTTGGAAGTGAAATAGAAGCTCGTTCTGAATTAGAAAAATTTCTTGCAGATCTACTGAGTAAAAATCCTTATTTATATGTAAGCACAAGTAATGGTAACAATGGTCCCGGAATTTCATCTGCGGGATTGCCTTCATCCAGTAGTTTTGTTTTTTCATCCGGCGCAGTTTTAACACAGGAAATTGCACGCGATAATTACGGAAATTTACTTCCTTACAATATGCTTTTGCATTTTAGTTCACGCGGCGGAGAAGTAAGCAAACCCGATGTAATTTCTCCGGGAGCTGCAACTTCAACTGTTCCAAATTTTAGTGGTGGAGATAAATTTTGGGGAACAAGTATGGCTTGTCCTTACACTTCAGGTGTTATGGCTTTATTACTTAGCGCTGCTGAAAAAGAATTTCCCGGAGTAAAAATTCCTTCACAACTTCTCTTCAAAGTTATAAGAGAAGGCGCTGTTAAAATAGATGAATATACTCCAATTGATCAGGGCGGTGGATATATTAATGTTATGAACTCTTATGAAATTCTTAAAAAATATTTGAAGAACAATGAGATTTCAAAATTTGAGACTTATACAGTTTCATCATTCGCACCAAATCAACCGGATAACAAATCAAGAAATCTTTACATTCGTGATGGATCATTTTTAACTGGCGATGAAGTTTTTTCCTATGTTGTTAAAAGAGATAACCTAGTAAAATCAGATAAGTTTTACAGAGTTTACAATTTAAAGTGTGATGCTGACTGGTTAGCACTTGTTCAGAAGAAAACTTATATAAGAAACAATCAAACCGCAACTGTTAATGTTAAGATTGATAAATCAAAAGTTAAAGAACCTGGAATGTACACTGCTAAAATCACAGCTTACCGCGATGATACAAGTAAAACTCCTGAATTTGAATTACTTGCAACGGTTGTAATTCCTTATGAAATTAATTCATCAAATAATTATAAGATGAACTGGAAAGATCAAACTATAAATCAAGGAATGATAAAAAGATATTTTGTTAAAGTACCTGCAGGGCAGAATAGTATGAAGATAACATTAAGCAGAGATGCTTCATCAAGCAAATACTCACGCTGCAAGTATTTTCTATCAGATAATAATGGAATTCAGATTCATCAATCGGCTATTCTATATTCTGTAAACAAAGATGAGAAAATTGAAAACTATTATTACGATCTTGAGCCGGGAATTTATGAAATAGATATGGATGGATTTTTCTTAGCTTCTGATCCATCAACTTATAATCTTGCAGTTGAATTTTCATCGTTAAAAGTTGTAGATGCAAAGGAAGTTTCATCAAATGATACACGAATCGAAATTGTAAACTACTTTAATGAAACTAAAACTTATAACATTAGTTCAGAAATGCTTGGATATCAACGCAAATACAATTTAACAGTTAATGGAAACGGCACTTACAAAATGCCTTTCACAATTACAAAAGGCGAAGGGTCAAAAGAATTTAATTTTTCTTTAACAAAAGAAGATTTTAGTAAGATCACAGATTTTGCTTATCAGATTTTAAATGAAAGTGGAAAAGCAGTTAATAAAGATGGATTATCATATCGCACAGGAAATATTACTGCTGATTTTTCCGGTGATAAGGATACAGTGAAATATGTGTTGGAAATTATTCCTGCTTTTGTAAGCAAAGGATTAAGTGCAAATCTATCCGTTAATGAAATAACTTATTTTGATTCTCCTGTTTCTGTTGATATTAAAAATGCTGGTAAAACTTCATTAACACTTTATCCAAATAATATTAAGTATCTTGATTTTAGTTTTTCAAAACCTGAAATCACGATTCCTGTTGATGCAAAAGTATACGGCAAAGTTTATTTTAAATCTCCATCAACAAGTAAAACAGAATATGAACTTCCAATTAACTTTAAATTCTAAAAAAGGAAAATAATATGAGCGAACATCACGCCGGAAAAATTGAAGGGCTTCCTGAGAATGCTTACACAGAGCTAAAGCCCGGTGAAGAATACAAACCTTTGATGCCTGCAAATAGCAATCCGCAGGAAATCACGGTTTACTCTGTAACAATGGGTCTGCTAATGGCAGTGTTGTTTTCGGCAGCAGCAGCTTATCTTGGATTAAAAATCGGTCAGGTTTTTGAAGCTGCCATTCCAATTGCAATTATTGCCGTTGGAGTTTCAACTTTGCTGAAGAAAAAAAGTGCTCTCGGACAGAATGTGATTATTCAATCAATCGGGCAAAACTCAGGTTTGATTGTAGCCGGTGCAATTTTTACAATACCCGCGTTATACATTCTAAATCTCGAAGCACAATTCTATCAAATATTTTTAGCATCAGCTTTTGGCGGTGTGCTGGGAATGTTATTCATAATTCCTTTTAGAAAATATTTTGTAGCAGAAATGCATGGCAAATTTCCTTTTCCTGAAGCAACCGCCACAACAGAAATTTTAGTCGCTGGTGAAAAAGGTGGCAAGCAGGCATTAGTACTTGTTGTAAGCGGGTTAATAGGCGGTTTTTATGATTTTATAATCGCAACCTTTGGATGGTGGAGCGAAACATTTACAACTCGTGTAGTTGGTGTTGGCGAAATGCTTGCTGATAAATTTAAACTTGTTTTCCGTTTAAATGTTGGCGCCGCTGTTATGGGTTTGGGTTATATTGTTGGATTAAAATATTCTGCAATCATTGCTGCAGGCTCTTTTGTTTCCTGGTATTTGCTTGTTCCGGTTATTTCTTACATTGGTGCTGGTTTAACAGAACCATTCGGCACCGGTGCATCAAAAATTATTGCGGCAATGAGTGCTGAAGAAATTTTCAGACAATATGTTCGCCACGTTGGTATCGGCGGAATTGCAATGGCCGGTATAATTGGGATCATCCGATCATCAAAAATTATTCGTGATGCTGTTTCTCTTGCCTTCAAAGAAATCTTTGAAAAAAAATCCGCAGAAAATACTGCCATCAGAACTCAGATTGATATCTCAATGAAAATAATTGTTGGCGGACTTGTAATAACAGCAATATTGCTTTTTGTCTTCTTCCAGATGGGTGTTGTTCATAACCTTGGCTGGGCCTTAGCTGGATTGCTTATCGTATTGATCATCGCGTTTTTATTTACAACTGTTGCCGCAAACGCAATTGCTATTGTTGGAACAAATCCTGTGAGCGGAATGACTTTGATGACTTTGATTCTTTCATCCATTGTTCTTACTTCGGTTGGGTTGAAAGGCGAATCAGGGATGATTGCTGCACTTATAATCGGTGGTGTTGTTTGTACAGCTCTTTCAATGGCTGGTGGATTTATTACTGATTTAAAAATAGGTTACTGGCTTGGTTCTACTCCACGTAAACAGGAACAATGGAAATTTTTAGGAGTTCTTGTTTCATCTCTTACTGTTGGTTTTGTTATCATGATACTTAATGAAACTTATGGATTTGTTGGTGAAGGTTCACTTGTTGCGCCTCAGGCAAATGCAATGGCAGCAGTCATTCAGCCGCTTATGGATCAGCAACCAGCACCATGGATTCTTTACATTGTTGGAGCAATCTTAGCTTTGGTTTTAACAATGATAAAAGTTCCTGCTTTAGCATTTGCACTTGGAATGTATATTCCACTCGAACTTAACACTCCACTTTTAGTTGGCGGATTGATCGCTCATTATGTTTCTACTCGCAGCAAAGATGAAAAAGTAAACACTGCAAGAAGAGAACGCGGAACATTAATTGCATCCGGATTTATTGCCGGTGGCGCATTAATGGGAGTTATCAGTGCTATCTTAAGATGGCAGGGATTCAACTGGGTTAATCCTGAATGGGCAGAATCTCACTCAGCAGAACTTCTTGGTTTTGTAATGTTTGCACTTCTATGTGGATACATGATTTGGGATTCTTTAAGAGGAAAAGTGGAAGAAGATTAAGAAGCACCATCTAAGTCTTCCCCTAAGGGGAAGACTTTAGGAAGACTTGAAAAGACGCTCTATTATGAGCGTCTTTTTTTACTGTTGAGGCGGTATTCTGATTACAATATGCTCAAAATTCATTTACTTTTATGATTAATCATAATATTTTACTGTTATAGCAAGATTTTTCTTGACATTTCAATAATGCTTATCTATTTTTCTTACGAAACAAATTTTATTACTGTTATAACGGTAAAATATGACATCAATCCAAATAGGAAAAATAATATTCTTTCATAGAAAGAAAAGCAAGTTAACCCAAAAGCAACTTGCTGATTTAGCAGGAGTTGGTAAAACGGTAGTCTTTGATATCGAAAAAGGAAAAGAAACAGTGCAGATAAACTCATTATTGAAAGTGCTTTCGGTTTTAAATATCAAATTTGAATTGAGGAGTTCTTTGATGCATTTGATGGGGACTGAAAATGAAGAAAGCTAAAGTTTTTAATTTTGGAATTTACGCTGGCGATTTAATTGAATTAGAAAAAAGTAAAAAGTATCAATTCATATATTCTGATGATTATAATGGTTCGCCGATTTCACTAACACTTCCAACCAAACAAAAAGAATATGTGTTCGATGAATTTCCTCCGTTCTTTGAAGGCTTATTGCCAGAAGGAATTCAACTTGATGCATTGTTGCGACAAACAAAAATAGATCGAAATGATTTCTTTTCCATTCTGTTGATAACTGGTAAAGATTTGGTTGGTTCAGTTACGTTGGAGGAGGTTGAATGAATATTTGTCCAATAACATATCAACCTTGCGGCGATAAAAAATATTCAGATAAAGGATTAAAACTTCTTTCAAGAAATTTAACTCAATTAAATGACTTGCCTTTAACACAGGAAGAACAATTAAGAGAAGCTGCCATTCGAGCAGATAAAATGTCTATTCAAGGTGTGCAGCCAAAACTAAGTGCAAAACTAAATGTAAAAGATGAAGTATTTGATATTGTGGATAGAGGTGGAGAATATATTTTAAAACCACAAAATAATTTTTATCCTGAATTGCCTGAAAATGAATCTTTAACAATGAAGCTGGCTGAGTTAATTGGAATTGAAGTTCCAATTAGCGGTATGATTTATTCATCAGATATAAAATTTACTTACTTCATTAAAAGATTTGATCGATATGGAAGAAACAAAAAATTATCTTTAGAAGATTTTGCACAGCTTGCTGGAAAAAGCAGAGAAACAAAGTATGATTACAGTATGGAAAAACTGGTAACTCTTATTGATACTTTTTGCACATTTCCTGCAGTAGAAAAAGTAAAGTTGTTTCGGTTAACAATCTTTAATTATCTAATAGGTAATGAAGATATGCACCTAAAAAATTTCTCTTTAATTACTCGCGATAATAAAGTAGAACTTTCGCCAGCTTATGATTTACTTAATACTACCATTGTTGTTCCAAGAACACAAGAAGAAATAGCATTGCCAATTGCTGGGAAGAAAAGAAATTTAAGTGTCAAAATTTTGATTGAGTATTTTGGTGAAGAAAGATTAAAATTAAACGATAAAATAATTTCTCAAGTGCTAAATAAAATTAATTCGCAATGGAATAATTGGGAAAATCTTGTGAACATTAGTTTTCTATCTAATAATATGAAAGAAAAATATTTGGAGTTATTAGAAAAGAGAAGATCAACATTAAAATTGTAGAGACGCATTGCGATACGTCTCTACTTAAAAACAACTATCCCAACAACTCCTTAACCTTATTCATTAGTTCACCCAATTCAACATCAAAGCGTTCACCGGTTCTTCTTACTTTCACTTCGCATTTGTTTTCATTTAGCTTCTTCTCGCCAACAACAACCTGGATTGGCATACCAAGTAAATCAGCATCGTTAAATTTAAATCCTGCAGTAACATCGCGATCATCAAACAGAACCTCAATTCCAGCTTTATTTAAATCATTATAGATTTTCTCACTTGCATCAACAATTTCCTGCTTCTTCAAATTCAAGCCAAGTAAGTGA
>CXWK01002015.1_pt1 | contig 15811 bp, 9 predicted proteins | sample 590851 | NCBI WGS metagenome assembly CXWK01 (sample SAMEA3498364, study PRJEB10139) | wastewater metagenome | biome: wastewater treatment plant; material: activated sludge | place: Denmark | collected 2014-08-01 | reverse complement strand
GGCATCACCCCGCAGGGGCAGCCCTACCTGGTCATGCGCCTGTTGCGCGGCGGCACGCTCCACGAACGGCTGGCGGCGGGCAAGGTCACCCAGCAACAGTTGTGGGCCATCCTACGGCAGGTGGCCGCGGCCCTCGACTACGCCCACGACCGCGACATCGTCCACCGCGACATCAAGCCGGTCAACGTCCTCTTTGACGAGAAGGGCAACGCCTACGTCTCCGACTTCGGCATCGCCAAGGTGCGCGACGCGACGACCAACCTGACCGGCAACGCCATCGTCGGCACGGCGGCCTACATGAGTCCGGAGCAATTCATGGGCGCGACCGTCGACGGCCGCTCCGACCAGTACAGCCTGGCTATCGTCGTCTTCGAGGCCCTCAGCGGGCGCGCGCCATTCGTGTCCGACACGCTCCACGGCCTGATGTTCCAGCACATCAACGAGCCGCCGCCGGACGTCCATAGCCTCAACCGCGCGCTGCCGCCGGCCGTGTCGGCCGTGCTACGCCGCGCGATGGCCAAGAACCCCGGCGACCGCTTCGCCAACGCCACCGATTTCATCCAGATGCTGGAAGCGGGGGCCGGGGGCAGTCTGAAAGTCGCCGAAGCCCCACATCTGCGCCAACTGCAACAGGATTACGACACCGGCCTGAAGGCGTACCAGCAGAGCGACTGGCCCACCGCGGTCGACTTCCTCGGCCGCGTCGTCGCCCTCGACACCGGCTATCGCAACGCCGCCCAGTTGCACGAGACGGCCCGCTTCCGGCTGCAAGAGCAGCGCCGCGCCGCGCCGGCCACCGAAGTGGTCGGCGGGACGACGAGCCGCCTGCCCACCCAGGTCGTACCCGGCGCGGGCGGCGTGGCCCAACCCGCGCCGCGCCAGAAGAGCCGCTTGCCGCTGCTGCTCGGCCTGCTGGCGCTGCTGGTCGTCGGCGGCGTGGCGGCCTTTTTCCTGCTGCGCCAATCACCGGAGCCGACGACGCCCGACGACGGCGCGACGGCCATCGCCGTCGTTGCCCCATCGGTCGCGGCGGCAGACACACCCGAACCGCCCACGCCCACACCCACGCCGTTGCCGACCGTACCGCCGCCGGTGGCCGGGGCGGCGCTGGTGGTCGAGGTTGGCTCGGCCAGTGTGTCCACCGATGGCGGCCGGGCGCAACCGCTGGCCAACGGCGCGGAGTTGCCGTTGCAGGCGGGCACGCAGGTGCGGCTGGCCGTGGACGAGGGGCGGACGCAACTGGTCATGCCCAACGGGGCGCGCCTCTACCTGGACGCGGGCAGCGAAGCGAGTCTGTCGGTCGATGACGCCGGCGCGCCGCTGATCACGGTCGAGCGCGGTCGTCTACTGGCCTGGAGCCACGCCGAGCCGGTGGCCATCGCCAGCGCCTTCGACGGCCGGGCCACGCTGCTGGGGGCGGGGCTGATGGGCGTCATGCTCAATCCCGGCGCGGTGCGCTTCGAGGTGTCCTGTCTGGAGGGCAGTTGCGACGTCAACGGCCCGAACGATCCCCAGGCGCTGCGCCTGCGCAACGGGCAGATGTCGGTCATCGGCGCCGACGACTTCGCCGACCGGCCGACGGCCGCCGTCCGGGGGCCGTTCGACGCCCTGCTGGCCGATGAGGCGGTGGCCGTGGCCGAGGTCCCACCGACGGAAGCGGCGACCGCCGCCCCGACCGAGGAGCCGACGGCCGCGCCCACCGCCGCCCCGACCGAGGCGCCGACCACCGCCCCGGCGGCCACGGCCACCCGCAGCGGCGGCAGCGCCACCAGCGGCTCCGGCAGCAATACCGCCACGCTCGGCCCCGCGGCCCTCGATTTCGAGGCTTTCGGCACCTGGCGGCGCGGCGACCAGGAGAACGGCACGCTAACCCAGTCCACGGCGCAGGCCCAAAGCGGCAGCCGTTCGGCGGCGCTGGCCTACGACTTCCCCACCGCCAACAACGACTTCGTTGTCTTCACCCAGGAGCACGACATCGCGGGCGAGCCGAACCTGTTGCGCCTGTGGGTACATGGCGATGACTCCGGCCACTTCCTGAACGCCTGGATCGTCGATGACGAGGGGCAGACCTGGCAGGTACCCTTCGGCCGGGTGACCCACCGTGGCTGGCAGCAGATGGAAGGGCGAATTGCGACCGGCCAGAACTGGCCGTGGACCCACATCAGCGGCCCCAACAACGACCAGGTGGACTACCCCATCCGCTTCCGCTCCTTCGTCCTGGACGACTCGCCCGACACCTTCACCGGCACGGGGACGATCTACCTCGATGACCTGAGCGTGGCCACGGGCCAGGCCGGCAGCGCGCCCCAGCCGACGGCCGCGCCCGGAGCAACAGCCGCGGCCGGTGTCACGCCGACGGCCGCCGCGCCGGCCGGCGGGGCCGGCGCCATCCTCTTCACCGCCGGCGACTCGCTGCTGACGGTTGATCCGGGCGGCCAGCCGCGCATCCTGGGCACGGCCACGCGCAACACCTGCTCCTCGCCGGCCGAAGCGGGCGGCGTCAGCTACAACCTCGTCGCCCCCGGCCCCGGCTGCGCCGCCGTCGGCGACGGCCAGGCCAACTGTGCCTCGCCCAACGGGCAGTTCCAGGTACTCATGGGCCGCCCCGACGGCGGCACGCGCAACGTCTCACTCGTCTCCCCGGCCAACCCCGCCGGCGACTTCATCTTCAACCGGGCCGTTGATCCGGCGGAGGGCATCCTGTGGTCGCCCAATAGCAACTCGTTCCTGATTGTTATCGGCGATGAGGTCGTGCAGGTCTTCACCGATCTGAGCTTCCGGGTCGTCGTCAGCAGCGTGCCTGCCTTCTGCCCGCGCTGGTCGGCCGGGCCGTAGGAATAGCACACGGATGACGCAGATTTTCGCGGATTGACGCGGATAAGAACGAGATTCTTATCCGCGTCAATCCGCGAAAAGCCGTGTTATCCACGTTCCATCCTTACAGCGCGCGATCTCTGCTATACTCTCGTCTTCATCGCAATCTGCGGGAGACAACCATGACCAACCCAATTACCATCGAGCGCATCGCCGATCACGTCGGCCAGCGCGTCACCATCCGCGGCTGGCTCTATGACCTGACGCCCAAGGGCAAGCTGCTGTTCCTGCGCCTGCGCGACGGCACGGGCCTGACCCAGGGCGTGGCCTACCGTCCGGAAGTGGGCGACGAACTGTTCGAGCGGCTGGCCCATCTGGGGCAGGAGTCATCGCTCATCGTCAGCGGCACGGTGAAGGCCAACGACCGCGCCCCCGGCGTGCCCAGAGGGTACGAGATCGCCGTCGAAGAGGCCGAGGTGCTGCAAGACGCCGTCGGCTACCCCATCACGCCCAAGGAGCACGGCGTTGAGTTCCTGATGGACAACCGCCACCTTTGGCTGCGCAGCAGCAAGCAGTGGGCCATCATGCGCGTGCGGGCGACGATCAAGCGGGCCATCATCGACTTCTTCGACAGCCGAGGCTTCCTCAACATCGACACGCCCATCATCACCCCCAGCGCCGCCGAGGGCACCAGCACCCTGTTCGAGGTCGGCTACTTCGACGACAAGGCCTATCTGGCCCAGACCGGCCAGCTCTACAACGAGGCCAACATCATGGCCTTTGGCAAGGTCTACTGCTTCGGCCCCACCTTCCGCGCCGAGAAGAGCAAGACCCGCCGCCACCTGGCCGAGTTCTGGATGGTCGAGCCGGAGATCGCTTTCTGCGACCTGGAGCAGCTCATGGCGCTGGAAGAGGAGTTTGTCAGCACCGTGGTCGGCCGGGCGCTAGACGAGCGGGCCAACGAGCTGGCCGTGCTGGAGCGCGACGTGACGGCGCTGCGCAACGTCGTCGCCCCCTTCCCCCGCATCAGCTACGACGAGGCCGTGCAGCGCGTCCAGGCCATCCGCGACGCAACCGACGACCCGGAACTGAAGGAGCAACTGGCCATCGAGTGGGGCGACGACTTTGGTTCGCCGCACGAGACGGAGCTGACCAAGCAGTTCGACCGGCCGGTGTTCGTCTACGGCTACCCGACGGCGGTCAAGGCGTTCTACATGGAGCCGTGGCCCGGCCGGCCGGAGGTGTGCAAGAGCGTCGACCTGCTGGCCCCGGAGGGGTACGGCGAGATCATCGGCGGCAGCGAGCGCATGAGCGACCCCGAAGTGCTGCTGGCGGCCATCCGCCGCCACGAACTGCCGGAGGCCAACTACCAGTGGTACATCGACCTGCGGCGCTACGGCAGCGTGCCCCACAGCGGCTTCGGCCTGGGGTTGGAGCGGACGGTGGCCTGGGTCTGCGGTATCGAGCACATCCGGCAGACCAGCCCCTTCCCGCGGACACTGAACCGAATGACTCCTTAGCGAAAGAAATTAACGCAAAGACGCAAAGGCGCAAGGACGCAAAGATTTTTTTCTTTGCGTCCTTGCGCCTTTGCGTCTTTGCGTTGACTTCTTATCTCCAGCCCCAGAGATGCCGCCGAATAGGGTCGGCGGCGGCGGCATTATCGAGCCAGAAGTCGGCGTCGGGCAGGGGCGGGCCGGGCAGGTCGGCCGCGGCCAGGGTGACGGTGTGGACGCGATAGGTGGTCGGCAGGCCGGGGTAGGAGGGGGAGTCGCTGGTGTGTTCATAAGGGGGCGCGTCTTCGCATAGCGTTCCTTCGGGCACAACGAGGCCCAACTCCTCGACCAGACAGCGCCGCGCCGCGCTGAGCGCATCCTCCCCGCCCTTCAGCTTCTCCGACGGCGGCCAGCCCCGCGCCCGGCGGCGGCCGTCGAGCAACTCCTGCTCGATCTCCATGAGCGTCTGTTCGCCGCGCCGGATGAGCACCTGCACCACCCCGACCGCTCGCCGCGGCGGGTTGTCGCGCAGCGTCGTCTCGCCGCAGGCGATCTCCGTCCACAAGTCGGCCACGCTCTTGGCCCCACCCACGCCCCAGCCGGCCGGCGCCACGCCGCCCGCCGCCAGCCAGGCAGCCAGCGCGGCTTGGTTCTCGAATGTCAGAGGAGTGGGATGATCGGCCATGGTCTTTAAGAGGGACGCTGAGAGACGCAGAGAAGCGCGGAGAGACGCAGAGGAAAAGATAGGCTATTCCTCTTCCTCCGCGTTTCTCTGCGCCCCTCCGTGTCTCTCAGCGTTCCTCTCCTCTTCATTGGCTCAAAACCTCTTCATACTGGGCCAGCGCCGCCGCAAAGCCAACCCGCCCAAACCCAAAGCGCACGCTGTGGTCGTCCGCGCCCAGGCAGGGGCCGGGCAGCAGCAGCACGCCGGCGTCGCGGGCCAGGGCGTGGCAGTAAGCCGTGGCCGAGGGCGTGTCTAGCCCGACCAGCGCCACCGAGCCGGCCCGCGGCGGCCGCCAGTCGAACCGCGCCGCGTGGCGGGCAAAGAACGCCTCGGCCAGTTGCAGATTGGCGGCGATGATGCCCCGGCTGCGGGCCACCAATGGCGCGTGGGCCAGCAGCGCCGCCGTCGCCAGCAGTTCCGTCGGCGCGGGCGGGCAGATGGTCGTGTAGTGCTTCCAGTTGATCAGCGACGCGCGCAGGGCCGGGTCGCGCACCACCAGCCACCCGGCGCGCAGCCCCGGCAGCCCGTGGGTCTTCGACAGCCCGGCCAGGACGATGGCCCGTTCGTAGCGGTCGGCGGCCGAGGGCAGCCGGTCGCCCGCGTCGCGCTCCAGCCCGCGATACATCTCATCGCACAGCAGCCACGCGCCGCGCCGCCGGACGATGGCGATGAGCGCCGCGAACACGTCCGGCGGGGGCAGGTAGCCGGTCGGGTTGTGGGGGAAGTTGACGATGACCAGCCGCGTGTCGGGCTGGATCAGCCGCTCCAGTTCGGCCGGGTCGAGCGCCCAGCCGCCGGGCACAGGCCGCACCGGCCAATGGCTGACGTTGCCGCTGATGTGCTCGGCCAGGTTGAGCAGCGAGTCATAGGCCGGGGTCAGGGCCACGACGTGGTCGCCCGGCTCCAGCAGGGCGCGCAGGGTCAGGTAGATGCCCTCTTCCGGCGCGCCGAGCAGCACGACGGCCTCGGGCGGCACGTCTTCGTAGAGCGCGGCCACGGCCGCCCGCAGCGCGGGGTCGCCCTGGGACTCGGTGTAGCTGAGGCGCTGGCCCAGCAGGTCGGCGGCGTCCAGGCCGGCCAGCCGCAGCAGTTCGCCCGTGGTCAGCGTCTCGCAATCTGAGGCGCACAGGATGTGGGGCGTGATAAACTCATAGCGGGCGAAGTACTGTTCCGTAGCGAAAGGTCGAATGTCCATCGGTTGCACTTAAGCCCATTCGTAAGTCGCCGGTGTTTGAATGCAGCGTAGGGTGGGGACGAGCGACAGAGTTGCGCTCAACGCCCCGAACAAGCCTTACCGCCTGAGCCATTCAGACCCGGAAAGTAAAAGCACGTATGTCCATGCTAAACGTTGATACCGTGGCGAGCACTGCCACACAGGCCACTGTACCCGATATTCCTCTGACTAGCGATGATTTTCGGTTTGTTTACTATCGCAATCCCGACCGCTTCTTTCGCGCCGCGCCGAAACAGTTCCGGGTCGTGCAAGCGCCACCCGCACTGCGGACTTACACCAACGTCATCTACACCCCGGCGACGCGCCCCTCTAAACCCTTCGATGGCTGTCTCTATGATAGCGAACTGAACCGCCTGGATGCATCCTGTGTGCGCCGCCAGCGCGCGGAAACCCTGCTGAGCACCGAACCGGAGCGTTACGCGGGCAACCCCAACGAACTGCCCGTCTACGACCGGCCCGTGCTCTACCTGGGACGGATGCACCGTCATTACGGCCACTGGCTGCAAGAATCGCTTGGCTCATGGTGGCCGCTGGCCGAGAAGCCCGATGGCATCGACCGCTTNNCTGTCGGCGATGGGCGTGGCTCCCGATAGCCTGTTGCACTTCGACCGGCCGACGCTGCTCCGCAACGTCATCGTACCCGACCCCGCCCTGCGGCTCCACAGCAGCATCAACCTGAAGTATCGCGACTTCTCCCACAAGCTGGCCGCCGCCCTGGGCGCGGAGGACGTGACCCCGACCGACCAACCCATGTATCTGTCCAAGCGGCTGTTGGATGCCGGGGTACGCCGGTTCGATGGCGAGGATGAGTTGGAAGCCTACCTCGAGCAGCGTGGCGTCAACATTGTCTACATCGAGCAACTACCGTTCCATGAGCAGGTGCGGCTGTACAACCGCCATCGCACCATCCTGGGCATTACCGGCAGCGGGATGCTGACGATCAACCTGGCGCTGGAGCCGCGGACGACGATCTACTTCGCCGAGACGCCGCCCATGCCCTCCTGCCTCATGGTCGACCGCTGCTTCGAATCCGATGCCACCTACCTGAACGTCTGCACCAATGAGAGCGCCTGGAACTCGATCCAGCGCCGCATCAAGAAGAAGCTGACGGGCAATGCGCGCGACAAGCGCAAGAATGGTTTCAAGATGCAGTACGAACTGGACTATCAGCGGGCTACGGCGTGGCTGTCATCGTCGGGTTACCTGTAAGCCAGAGTGCTGCGCGGACGGATTCACTGTTGCCCAACAAGCCCACGACACACGGAGAGATGGGGATGGCTCAAGCGAGCATTCACACGTCGCGCCACGCCGGCGTCACCGCCACGAGCAGTATGCCGCTGCCGAATTTCATCATTGCCGGGGCGCTCAAGGGTGGCACCACGTCGCTCTACTACTTCCTCAGGCAGCACCCCGAAGTATTCGTGAGCAGCCTCAAGGAGCCGCGCTACTTCGCCTATGAGCCTGACAATCCCCTGCACGCCGATGGCGCGGGACTCCACTTCCCGGTCAAAACGTTGCCGGAGTATGCCGCCCTTTTCGACGGGGCGACCGGCGAGAAGGCCATCGGCGAAGCGTCGCCCCACTACCTAATCAGCCCTGTCGCTCCATTGCGCATCAAAGAACTGCTACCCGATGTGAAGCTGATCTTCAGTCTGCGCGACCCGGTAAAACGGGCCAACTCCGTCTATTGGCACAACTTTCGACTGGGGCAGGAAGATCGGCCGATTGAGGCCGCTTTGACCGGCGCGGACTACGCCGTCCAGCATGGTTTCTACTACCACTACCTGCGTATCTGGTTCGACCTGTTCGATCGTTCCCAAATCAAGGTCATCCTGTTCGACGATCTCCAGCGCAACTCGCTGGCCACGTCCCAGGAAGTTTGCCGCTTTCTCAACGTGGACGATCGCTTTGTGCCCGACCTGGCCGTGCGGAATAAGGGCGGAACCCCGCGCCACAAGCGCTTCGGCCGCCTCCTGGAGCGCGTCAAGACGCATCCCGTCCGGCAAGCAATTGACCCCCTCGTGCCCAAACCGTTGCGTCGGCTGCTACTCGGGGTGCGCAATCGCAACCTCCAAGAGACGCCGCCCATGCCCGAGGCCCTGGCTCGCCGCCTGCATGACTACTTCCGCGACGATATAACCCAATTGGAGGGCCTGTTAGGTGTCGATCTGGCCGCCTGGCGCGGCTAGAGCAGTAGCAAAAAGGGCGAGGCCGGGAGATTGCTACGTCCCCCGGCCTCGCCCAATGACATGAACCCGGTTGGCAACGGCCATTGGCCGCAATGCTAACGACGAACTTGAGCCGCCACCGGCTTCACCGTCGCCTCACTTACCTCCGCTTCGTCAATCGTCTCATCCTGATCGCTGGGGTCAAACCAGAACAGGGCGGTGCCGTCAATGGTGGCCAGATTCTGCTCCACGTCATCAATGTCGGCGAAGTTCAACATGTGAAAAGGGTCTTCGTGCCAAATGACCACGCACCGCAGGTCCGGATATTGCGTTCCGTAGGCCAACACCTGCCGCGGCTCCGAGCGAACCAGCACAAAGCGGCGGAAGGAACCGGGCACCGTCAGGCTTGTTTCCTCGGTCACGGCGATCAAGTCGTCGCGCGTCAGCGAGTCGCTGTTGCCGTTGCTGTCCGTCACAGTCAACGTGACGTCATAGGTTCCGGCGCTGCTATAGGTGTGCGAGGGGTTGACCTCGGTTGATGTGTTGCCGTCGCCGAAGTCCCACAGATAGGCGACGACAGGCTGGGCCGCGCTGCTCTTGTCGGTGAAGTCAACGGTGTGGGGCGTTTGGCCCGCGCCCTGGGCCGGGCCAATGCTGAAATTGGCGGTGATGTTGCTGACTTCCCCGTCGTACTCGTGGGCGCCGATGTCGGGCGAGTTGTCGCGGTTCGCGCCAAAGAAGTCCTTGCCGATGTTGGGCGGCTGGACGCCATTGGCCGGCTGGCCCTGGCTGGCGCGGCCGATGGCCAGCGCGCTGCGCTCTGTCAACCGGTAGTTCTGCGGGTCGATGTTGGAGTTCGGATTGGGGAAGTTGTCGCGCAGGGCGGCCGTGGGATTGACCAGGTTGGGGTTGCCGATCCGGTCGTCGTTGCCGCGCATGGCGGCCACGGGTTGTTCGCTCCACAGGTTGTTGCGGAAGGTGACGCCGCTGATGTCGCCGGTGGCGTTGCTGATGCGGTCGGCCCCATAAATGACGTTGTTCTCGATCAGGCTGTTGCGGTGCGCCCGGCCCTGCAAGTTGCCCGTTATGCTGATGCCCTGTTCCGTCTTCGACGCGCCAATGAACGTGTTATAGCCGACGTAGCAGTTGACGAGTTGGGTGTCGTAGTTGATGGCATTGTTGCGCACCCCAAAAAGCGTTCCCAGTCCCACGACGATGTTGTTATAAACCTGCCCGCCGCTGCTATGAACCCAATTCCCCGGCGCGTTCTCGTCGCCAAAGGCGATCCCGCCCGGCGGCCGATCTTCGTTGCCCACGAACACCGGGATATACAGGTGGTAAACCAGGTTGTTGCGCACGGTCACGTCCACCGAGCGATTCACGTAAATGTGAACGTGGTTACAGGTGTGGACGATATTGCCTTCCACCAGCGTCCGATAGCTGGCCTTGCCGATGTTGATCCCCTCGCCATGCCCATAGGCGCAGACGTTGTTGCGGATGACACCGTCGCGCGTCTGCCCCATCTTGATCACCCCCGCCACGCTCTCCGGGCCGGCGCCGCTGCGCAGGGGGTCATAGAAGCGGACACTGATGCGCGTCAGGATGTTGTTTTCGACGACGACGTTGTCGATGAAAGCCCCGGTCGGGTTGACGGCGATGCCGCCGCCGTAGATGAAGTCCAGCCGGCAGTTGCGCACCACGCAATTGCTTTCGCTGACCCCGATCCCCTTGGCCGCCGAGTTCTGCACCGTGAAACCGTCGAAGACGACGTTCGCCGCGCGCAGGGTAACGAGATTGGTGTTGTTGTCCGGCAGGTAGCCGGAACCCGGCTCGGGGTGGGGCAACGTCTCGTCGTTGCGAAACAGCCCGTCGTGATAGCCGCCATCGATGATGGGCGTGTGGCCGGTATCGGCCTTCCAGGTGGTGTTGGCGACGCGAATCGTCAGCACCTCGCGATAGGTTGCCGAGCGAACCCGCACTTCGTCGTTGGGGTTGGTCTGATCAGCCGCCTTGCTCAGCGTCTTCCACGGGCGATTGCTGCTGCCGTCGCCCGAATCGTTGTTCGCATTACCGTCTACGTAATAGGTTGCCATTTCAATCCTCCTACCATTCCATACATAACTTACGCTGCAAGTTACTGGCGTCGATCCCTAAGAAACCTCTAAAGGATCGACCCAGATCAACTGAACCTGTTCCTTCTCGCAGGTACGGCGCATATCATCCAGATCGCTGAAGACCAACATATGAAACGGACTCGCGTTCCAGGCGACAGCACAGCGCAAATCTGGATATTGCAAACCAAAGCCCACCGCGGTCGAGGTCGCCACGTTCACCAGAACGAAACGGGCAAACTCCGGCGGCAAGGGCGGAATGGGCGAAGCGACGACGACGATGTACCCCTCTTTTATCGCTTTGGCCGTGTTGCCGGCGGTGTCGGTGATCGTCAGGCTGACGGTGTAGACGCCCGGCGTGGTGTAGGTGGTGCTGGGGTTAGGCCGGTTAGAGGTCTGGCCGTCGCCGAACTCCCAGAAGTGGCTGGCGATGCCGGCCGCCGCCGCACTGTCGGAGGAATCGAACTCGACCGTGTGCGGCGCGACGCCCTGGGCTGCGCCGGACAGCAGCCCGAACGCGGCTACCACCAAGCTCTCGTTGCCCGCGCCGGCCTCGTAGTTGTGCACCACCTCGGCCGCCGTCAACGCGCGGCCATAGACGGCCGCCAGATAGTAAGTCCCCAACCACGGCCGATCTTCGCTCAGTTCGTTGGCCATGAGCAGCGGCATGCGCTCGTCCCAACTGTTCAGCGCACCGCCGACGTTCAGGACGCCCCGATCCTGGCCGTTCACGTACAGCGTCGCCCGCCCATCCGCCCGCCGCGTATAGGCCACGTGCGTCAGCGCCGTCGTGGCCGCGCCGGCCGGCGTGACCACCGCCGGCAGGCCGTTGGTCGACGTCTGCGCCGTGCGCAGCCGCGCCACGTACACGTCCGGCGACTGGTCGCCATATAGCCCCTGGCCCAGGGTGGCGTTGCGCTCCGTTTTACTGGCGGAGATGGACAGGATGCGCGCCGGGCCGTCCTGGCTGATGTTGGCCGGTTGAACCCACGCCTCCAGCGTCAGCTCGTTGCTGGCGCGACAGGCGTCGATGATCTTGCGCGCCGGACTTTCCGACGTGATGAGCGTCGCTGCCTTCACCTCCAGCCCGGTGCTCGACCAAGCCACGCGGCTGGCATTGGCGATGCGCAGATTGAGCGGCTGTCCCACGCCGCCCACATCGCGCACTTGCTGCCCCTGCCCTTCCTTAAAGGTGTAGAGCGTCTGCAACCCCACCGTCACCCGCACGCCCGGCGCGGGCAGGTCGGGGTCGTCGGTCGGCTCGTCGCCCGCGCCACCCGGATACTCGTTGGCCCCCAGGTCGGGCCGGCTGTCGCGCGTGGCCCCCCAGAAGTCGGTGGCCAGATGATGGCCGTTGTTGTCGATCAGGCCGCGGTTGATGGCCACGGAGGTCGCGGTCAGCTTGTAGGGATCGGCCGACACTTCGCCCGGCTTCAACGGCGCGGCGATGTTGACCAGGCCGGCGTTCTCCTCGACCACGTCGCTGGCCGGGCTATAGACGCCCTGGCCCGGAAACGACGACCACAGATTGTAGCGCCAGACGATGCCCTGCCCGGTCGGCACGGCGGCCATGTCCCCGCCGTTGTCGGAGGCGATCAGGTTGTTCTCGAAGTAGCTGCTCCGGTTGCGCTCGCGCCCGCCGATGTGGATAGCTTCGGCGCTGCTGTTTAGAACGGTGTTGTGGCTGAACAAAAACTCGTTCAGTGGGCCGCCGTCCCGTTTCGCCTGGAACCCCACACCGCAGCCGACGACGATGTTGTTGGTGATCTTGAGCCGGCGCGTGTGCCACGTACCGGCTTCGCGATAGGGGAAGCTGTCACCCTTGGTGATGCCCGGCCCGCGCCGCCCCTGCAAGTCCAGGTGCGCCGCCCGCCCGGTGTGGTAGCACAGGTTGGCGTCCACGGTTACGTCCAGCGAGGAGATGACGCCGATCTGTCCGTTGCGATTGTCGTAGCACGTGTTGCCGCTGGCAACCACCCGCTGGCAGCCGGTAGCGATGAGGATGCCGCGCTCCGAGTTCTCATAGACCCGGTTCTGGCGTAGCGTTACGTCGCTGGAGCGCTTCACCAGCAGGGCCACGTTCAGTTGCCCCGCGCCGTGGGCCAGAAAGCGCTGCGCGCAGCCGTGGATGGCGCACTTCTCCACCAGTAGCGTCTCGCACTGGTTGGCGTGCAGCCCGCCGGCGTAGCACGCCTCAATGACGCAACTGCTCACGCTGACGCGGCTCGACTGGTTGACGGCCAGCCCCCGGCCGCCGGAGTTGCGGATTGTCAGGCCGCTCAGGCTCACGTCCTGGCTCTGCTGGACGGCCACCAGCGCCGCGTCTTCGGCGATGCTCAGCCCCGCGCCGTCAATGACCGGCTGCTCCCCCTCATAGGCGGCCAGGCGAATCGGCGCGTCGGCCGTGCCCGGCTTCTGGATGTAGACGCGCTCGGCATAGCTGCCGCCGCGGATCACCACGCTATCGCCCGCTTGCAGCTTATTGACCGCCGCCTGAATGGTGCGCAGCGGCTGCGCCGGGTCGGTGCCCGGGTTGTTGTTGTTTCCGTTCCCGGCGGAAACGTAATAGGTTGTGGCCATGTCTCCTCTTCCATGTGGCCTGCGCCGGCGCGGCGACATCCGGCCCAACGGCCGACGCCGCCCGCCGTTCGTCGGTCGTCACGGAGGTAAACGAAAAGAACCGCCGTCAATGACCGGCGCCCAGCGCGGCATATTCGATTGATGGAACTTCTTCGTCTATCTATCCTCTTGGCTGCCTTTCCGCGTCGCCGGGAAAGGAGTGACTCGAAAGCGGCTCCACCCAACAAGCTGATGAGCCGGACGGTCGGCGCTCACTGGTGCGCCGCGCCGTCGCTGCTGCTCGCAAAGTCCAGAGGCTACTCGATGAAAGCATTATAAAAGGTGAACTACCCCTATACAAGTATTATTGAGCTATTACAACACTTCTCAATGTAAAAAGATCGCTTTTTATGGAAAGTTGCCCCAAAACGCCCGCCCTGGGCCATCCGACCCCCTTAACTCAGGCCGTAAGGTGAGCGGCCTATCATGGGCAAAGGTCGAGCTTAGACCCGCAGTGAAGAAACCGTTAGAGCGTTCGTAAGTTACCGATGCTTCAATAGGTGTAGAACACACAACGCTGGCCCGCATTTCCGAACGATGTATTGGAACCTCCCGTAAACAAGGAAATTGAGCGAAATGGAAGAGCAAGAAGTCTTACAGTGGTCGGTCGGCCCGGCAATTGGCGCCCATCAGGACGCCGCGGATGAGCTGTACTTCATTGCCAAGCGGGTTATGGACCTGGTTATCGTATCGTTGTCACTGGTCTTCCTGCTGCCGTTGATGGCCTTCATGGCCCTGCTGATCAAGTGGGATTCGCCCGGCCCGGCCATCTTCCGCCAGGAGCGCGTCACGGCCCGCCGGCGCGTGCGCAACGGCCAGGTGGTGTGGGAAGAAACGCCCTTCACCATCTACAAGTTCCGCACCATGCGCACCGACGCCAAGTCCACCCTCCATCGCCAATTCATCGAAGCTTACATCGCCGGCGACGACAAGCGCATGGCCGACCTCCAATCGGCCCAGCAGGCCGAGGACGCCAAGTACAAGCTGGTGGCCGACCCGCGCGTGACGCGCGTCGGCGCTCTCCTGCGCCGCACCAGCCTGGACGAGTTGCCGCAACTGTGGAACGTCCTGCTCGGCCACATGAGCCTGGTCGGCCCGCGCCCGCCCATCCCTTACGAAGTGGAACTCTACCAGCCCCACCACCACGACCGGCTGCGCACCACCTCCGGCCTGACCGGCTGGTGGCAAGTCAAGGGGCGCAGCGCCACCAGTTTTGAAGAAATGGTGGGCTTGGACGTAGAATACATCCAGAAGCAATCGCTCTGGTTGGACATCAAAATCATCGTCATGACGGTTACGACCGCCATGAACGGCAAAGGTGCTCGCTAACATGACTGACCTTCGCATCGGCGCCATTGGCTGCGGCTATTGGGGCCCGAACCTTATTCGCAACTTCGTCGAAAATCCCGGCGCGTCCGTCATCGCCGTCTCCGACCTCCAGGTCGAGCCGATGAACCGCATGCGCCAACGCTTCCCGGAGATCGAGTATGCGGTGCGCGACTACCGCGAGATGTTCGACATGAACCTCGACGCCGTGGTTATCGCCACCCCGCCGGCCACCCACCACGCCATCGCCCGCGACTGCCTGGAGCACGGCCTGCACGTCCTCGTCGAGAAGCCCATCACCCTCAACAGCGAAGACGCCATCGACCTCATCCACGTGGCCGAGGCCAACGACCGCATCCTCATGGTCGGCCACACGTTCGAGTACAACCCGGCCGTCCGCGCCCTGAAGCAGATGATTCGCAACGGCGAACTGGGCGACATTTACTACATCGACGCCATCCGCGCCAGCCTCGGCCTCTTCCAGACCAAGGCCAACGTCGTTTGGGACCTGGCCCCGCACGACATCTCCATCCTGCGCTATCTGCTAGGGGCCGACCCCATCAGCGTCAGCACCCACGGCTCCAGCTGCGTCCAGGAAGGCATCGAGGACGTAGCTTACACAACCCTGGCCTTCCCCAACAACGTCCTGGCCCACATCCGCTCCAGTTGGCTCGACCCGTCGAAGCAGCGGCGCATCACCGTCGTCGGCAGCAAGAAGATGGTCATCTACGACGACGTGGAACCGCTGGAAAAGGTGAAGATTTACGACAAGGGCGTCAAGGCCATCCGCCACACCGACACCTTCGGCGAGTTCAGCTTCGCCTACCACTACGGCGACGTGGTCATCCCCTACATCCGCTTCGAGGAGCCGCTGCGCGTCCAGTGCCAGCACTTCATCGACTGCGTGCGCGAAGGCAAGCAGCCGCGCACCGACGGCTATAACGGCCTGCGCGTTGTCCAGGTCGTCGAGGCCGCCCAGGCCTCGCTGCGGCTGGACGGCCAGACGGTCGTCGTCTCCACCGACGGCCCCCGCGTCGCCCAACGCCGCCAGGAAGAGGAGTTGGTCCATGCTTGAGGCCATTGACCCCATCATCGTCGAAGAGCCGCAAGCGATTGACGAGTCGGTTACGGTCGGCTATCCGACCGGCCGGCCCATCGCCGACCGCGCCCTGCGCATCGGCGGCGGGGCCAACCTGCGCTCCGGCACCGTCGTCTACGTCGGCACGACCATCGGCCGCGGCCTGCAAACGGGCCACAACGTCGTCATCCGCGAAGAGAACGTCATCGGCGACAACGTCGGCATCTGGAGCAACTCGGTC
>CXWK01005843.1_pt1 | contig 15861 bp, 11 predicted proteins | sample 590851 | NCBI WGS metagenome assembly CXWK01 (sample SAMEA3498364, study PRJEB10139) | wastewater metagenome | biome: wastewater treatment plant; material: activated sludge | place: Denmark | collected 2014-08-01 | reverse complement strand
GGCGCGGTGCGCACGCCGGGCGAAGCAGTGGCCGCGCTGGAAGAGGCCATCCACGTCATTCACCTGCTGTGGAGCGGGCAGCGGGGCGTGCGCTACGACGGCCGCTTCTACAGCCTGCATGGCGCTCACAGCGGCCCCGTGCCCGCCCATCCCATCGGCATCTGGCTCGGCGCGCTCGGCCCCAAAATGCTGAACCTGACCGGGCGGCTGGCCGACGGTTGGGTTCCGTCCTCCTCCTACGTGCCGCCCGACAAGCTGCCGGAGATGCAGGCGCGCATTGACGAGGGTGCGGCCGAGGCCGGGCGCGAGCCGTCGGCCATCCGCCGCATCTACAACGTCATGGGCCGCATCGGTGATAGCCCGTCGGCCGAGCCGTTCACCGGCCCGGTCGCGCAGTGGGTCGACGAGTTAACCCACCTGGCGCTGGAAGTCGGCATGGACACATTCGTCATCGGCCTGCCCGAACCGCCGGGCGATCAACTGGAGCGCTTCATGGCCGAGATTGCGCCGCGGGTGCGGGAGAACATCGCTGGCGTTGGCCATTCCTGAGCATCTGCCCAATCTGCGGCTTCCTCCTCTTTAGATTCCGATCAATCATGTCTGGCTGTCTGCCCAACCCAGGCTAATCCGTCCCCGCTCCTTATCCACCGCCAGCACGTTCACCACAATCACGTCGCCCACTTGCAGCGCCGTTCCCGGCGGCATGGCCCGCTTGTGCAACAGCCCGTCCTGCTTCACGCCGATGTCCACGAACGCGCCGAAATCTACCACGTTGCGCACCGTGCCGTTGAGCGACTGGCCGGGCGTCAGGTCGTCCATCGAGACCACATCGCTGCGCAGGAGGGGAGTGGGCAAATCGGCGCGCGGGTCGCGGCCGGGCCGCACGAGCTGGTCGAGGATATCGCTCAGGGTGGGGACGCCCGCGCCCAGTTCGGCGGCCAGCGTCTCCAGCGGCACAGCTTCGCATAGCGACTCGATGGCCGGCTGCGTTACCGCTGGCGGCGCGCCAGGCGGCAACCCCAGCCGCGCCAGCAGTCGCTTGGCCACGCCGTAACTCTCCGGGTGGATGGCGCCGGCGTCCAGCGGATTCTCGCCGTCGCGGATGCGCAGGAAGCCGGCCGCCTGCTCGAACGCCTTGGCCCCCAGTCCGGCCACGTCGCGCAACGCCCGCCGGCTGCCGAACGGCCCGTGGGCATCGCGGTGGGCCACGATGTGGTCGGCCAGCTTCGGCCCGATGCCCGATACGTAGCCTAGCAGGGCGGGCGAGGCGGTATTGACCTCGACGCCGACCTGGTTGACTACCGACTCGACGACCGTCGTCAGCGCCCCGGCTAGGTGCTTTTGGTCTACGTCATGCTGGTAGAGGCCGACGCCAATGCTCTGTGGATCGATCTTCACCAGTTCGGCCAGGGGGTCTTGCAGGCGGCGGCCGATCGACACCGCGCCGCGCAAGGACACGTCCAGGTCGGGCAGTTCGGCGCGGGCCAGCTTGCTGGCGCTATAGACGCTGGCCCCGGCCTCGTTGACCATGACGTAGTGCAGGTCGGCCCGCTCGCGCGTCAGCCCGGCCACCAGTTGCTCCGTCTCGCGGCTGGCCGTGCCGTTGCCAATGGCGATGATCGTCACGCCGTGGCGGGCAATGAGCGCCAGCAGCGTGCGTCGCGCCTCGTCGGCCCGGTTTTGCCCCAGGGTGGGGTAGATCGTTGTTGTTTCCAGCACCTTGCCCGTCGCGTCAACGACGGCCACCTTGCAGCCGGTACGGAAGCCGGGGTCTAGCCCCAGCACGGTGCGCCCGGCCAGCGGCGGCTGGGTCAGCAGGGCGCGCAGATTGCGGGCGAAGACCTCAATGGCGTGGCGCTCGGCGGTTTCGCTCAGGGCGCGGCGGGCGTCGCGCTCCACCGCCGGCAGCAGCAGCCGCTTGGCCGCGTCGTCCATCGCCAGTTGCAGTTGCTCGGCCAGCGGCGATGAGCGGTCGGGCCGGAAGGCGATGCGCGCCGCCAGCAGCCACTCCGCCTCCGGCACGGCCACGGCCACGCGCAGCACCTTCTCCTCTTCGCCGCGGTTGATGGCCAAGACCTGATGTGGTCGCAAGCGGGGCAGGGGCATCTCGAAGTCGTAGTAGAGGGTGTAGACGCCGCGCTCGTCAGCCGCGCCTTCAATGCGTGTCGCGCGCAATAGGCCGACCTGCATGGCCCGCTGGCGCAACCGGCCGCGGACGGCGGCGTGGTCGCTGATGGCCTCGGCGACGATGTCGCGCGCTCCGGCCAGCGCCTCCTCGACCGTCGGCGCGGCCTCGCTGACGTAGGGTTCGGCCAGTTGCGCCGCTGTCTGCGCCCCGCGCGGCTGAGCCAGGATGAGATCGGCCAGCGGGGCAAGTCCCTTTTCACGAGCGATGCCGGCCCGCGTGCGTCGCTTGGGGCGATAGGGGGCGTACAGGTCTTCCAGGGCGGTCATGTTGGCCGCGGCTTCGATCTGTGTTCGCAGTTCGCCGGTCAGCTTGCCCTGCTCCTCGACCGAAGTCAGCACCGCCGCTCGCCGCTCGTCCAGGGCGCGCAGCCGCTCGATCTGCTCGGCGACGTGGCGCAGTTGCTCTTCGTCCAGCGTGCCCGTCGCTTCCTTGCGATACCGGGCGATGAAAGGGATGGTGTTGCCGTCGTCCAACAGGGCGACGGCCGCGGCGACCTGCTCAGGACGCACTTGTAGCTCGGCGGCGATGTGACGTTCGTGTTGCATAGTGGTATTCTCCGATTGCGTAACGATCATACGCCGCATTTGTCGCCTGTCCAGACACATGCGGCCGGAGAACGGGGTTATTGGGAAATCAGTAAGACCTCACGCAAAGATCGCCAAGGTCGCTAAGAACGTAAAGCAGATTTCTTCTTTGCGTTCTTTGCGGCCTTAGCGATCTTTGCGTGAGGTTCTTATCACGTCCACAATCATCTTGTGCCGGAGAAGGAATAGCCGTCATGCCCTATCAACTCCTCATCGTCGAAGACGACGAGACTCTACGCGAGACGCTGGAGTATAGCCTGCGCAATCAAGGCTACGAGGTGATCACCGCCGACAATGGCTACAAAGCGTTGGAGTTGGCCCGCGGCCGCCAGCCCGATCTGCTACTGCTCGACCTGATGCTGCCGGGCATTGACGGCTTCGAAGTTTGTCGCATCCTGCGTAAGGAGATGAGCCTGCCTATCCTCATGTTGACCGCGCGCACGGAGGAGGTAGACAAGCTCATTGGCCTGGAAGTGGGCGCCGACGACTACCTGACCAAGCCCTTCAGCATGCGCGAACTGCTGGCGCGGGTCAAGGCGCTGCTGCGGCGTGTCGAACTGATCCGCGAAGACCTGGCGGCCCAGGGCGACGCTCAGGCCGACGCCCGCCCCGCGCTCGACGCGCCACGGACGCAGACGTTCGGCAACCTGGCCATTGACGAGACGCGGCGCGAGGTACGCCTGGACGGCCGTCCCATCCGCGTCAAGCCCAAGGAGTTCGACCTGCTGCTCTTCCTGGCCCGCCATCGCGGCATCGCCCTATCGCGCGACCTGATTCTGGAGCGCGTCTGGGGCTGGTCGTTCGACGGCAACAGCCGCACGGTGGACGTTCACATCCGCTGGCTGCGCGAGAAGATCGAGCCTGACCCGGCCAACGCCACGCGCATCGTCACCGTGCGCGGCATTGGTTACCGGTTTGATGGATAAGATGATCGTACCAGTCTTTCGTCGCATCGCCATTCCGTTTGCGCTGCTGGTGGTGGTTCTGGCCTTGGGCTTCGATTACTACGTCACGCGCTCCGGTTGCGCCAACGTGCCTGGCTGTCCGCCGCGGGCGCTCTTGGCGGTCACACTGCTGGGATTGACCGCTGTGCTCGTGTTGGCCTACCTGGTGGCGCGGCGCACGGTTCAGCCGATGCAGCACGTGGCCGAGGTCGCCCGTCGTATGGCCGCCGGCGACGATATGGCGCGTGTTCTACCCAGCCGCCGCGACGAATGGACGCCCTTGATTGACGCCTTTAACCTGATGGTCGAGAGCCAGCGGCAGCGCATCAACGACCTGGCGCAGGATCATCAGCAATTCTCGATGGTGCTGGAGCATATGGCCGACGGCGTTCTCATCACCGACCACCTGGGCCTCGTCCGGCTCATTAACCCGGCCGCCGGTCGACTGCTGAAGACCAAACCGGACGAGGCCCTCGGCCGCCCTTTCGCCGCCGTTGCCCGCCATCATAGTCTGATCGAACTGTGGCAGCGTTGTCACGTTCAAGACCGCGAGCAGGTCGAGGCGGTTGATCTGGGGTCGGAGTTTTTCGTGCAGGTTGCAATTACGCCGTTCCAGGAGCGCGGCGCGGCCGGCTACGTGGTCATCTTCCAGGACTTGACCCAGGTGCGCCGCCTGCAAACTATGCGGCGCGACTTCATCAGCAACCTGTCGCACGAGCTGCGCACCCCGCTGGCCTCGTTGCGCGCCGTCGTCGAGACGCTGCAAGACGGCGCGCTGAACGACCCGCCGGCGGCCGAGCGCTTCCTGCGTCAGGCCGAGAACGAGGTCAACACCATGACCCAGATGGTCGAGGAGTTGACCGAGTTATCGCAAATCGAGTCGGGGCAGGTGCGCTTACGCCTGGTTCCCGTGGCGGTTAGCCGGCTCATTGACGTTCCGCTGGAGCGTTTGCGCTCACAGGCCGAGCGGACTGGGACGACCGTCAGTGTCGAGATCGCCGCCGGCACACCGCTGGCCCTGGCCGACGAGGAGCGCGTTCAGCAGGTCATCACCAATCTGCTGCATAACGCCATCAAGTTCACGCCGCGCGGCGGCAGCATCCGCCTGATCGCCGCTCCAGCCGACGCGCCGGGCCGCGAAGGCGAGGTGCTGTTCGAGGTGCGCGACACTGGCGTCGGCATTGCCAAGGCCGACCTGCCGCGTGTCTTTGAGCGTTTCTACAAGTCCGACCGGGCGCGCACCCGCGGGCAGGGGGGCACCGGCCTGGGCCTGGCCATTGCCCGTCACATCGTCGAGGCCCATGGCGGCCGTATCTGGGTCAAGAGCAAGGTCAGCAAGGGCAGCAGCTTCTACTTCACGCTGCCTGCGGCCCAATGACGCTCGCAGCCGGCCACTTCAACCAGGCCGGTATCTGTTAACACGTTGTTAACCGAACCTTAGCCGCCCGTTAACAGCACGGTGACTTATCCTTAATACCCCTTTGTTACGCTTCCTGTTAGTGGAAGAACGTCAATCTGCCCCTTACTAGTTCGGCCCAGTTTTGCCGCGGCCGACTTATTCCCGATTAGCGCCGATTTGCCCAACGGGTGCGCCTGCCTGGCGTGGGGAGCCGATGGGGTAGATGACTTAAGCTCTAACAGAGGAGAAAGAAAAAACCATGCGGATTAAGTTATTGGCTTTGCTTGTGTTGGTCGCCCTTCTGGCAGTGGCCTGTGGTGGCACGACTCAGACGACGGAAACTGTCGCCACGGCCGAGACGGCTGGTGAGGAAGCGTTGGCCACCGTCGAGACGGGCGTCGAAGAGGTTGAACCGACCGCGGAAGCGGAAGCGACTGAGGAACCAGCCATGACCGAAGGTGACGGCACGATGCCGATGGCCGACCCGTTGGCGGTCTCGGGCGACATCGTGACGGCGGGCAGTTCGACGGTATTTCCGCTGACGGAGCGGATGGCGGAGCGGTACCAGAGCGAAGGGTACGCGGGCCAGATCACGATTGACAGCATCGGGACGGGCGCGGGCTTCGAGCGATTCTGCGAGGCGGGCGAGACGGATGTCTCGAACGCGAGCCGGGCGATCCGGGAAGAGGAAGTGGCGTTGTGCGAGGCCATTGGCCGGACACCGCTGGAGTTCCGGGTGGGCACCGACGCGCTGGCGGTGGTGGTGAACCCGGCCAACGACTTTGTGACGGATCTGACGCTGGAGCAGTTGGCGCTGGCGTTCTCGACGGCGGAGACGTGGGCGGACGTAGACCCGTCGTTCCCGGACGAGCCGATTGCGCGCTACAGCCCGGGGACGGACAGCGGCACGTTCGACTACTTTGTCGAGGCGGTGTTCGACGAGGATGATGCGCCGATTCTGTCTTCGACGAACACGCAGTTCAGCGAGGACGACAACGTGCTGGTGCAGGGTGTCGAAGGCGACACCTACGCCATTGGCTACTTTGGCTATGCCTATTACATCGAGGAGTCTGACCGGCTGACCATCCTCAGTATCGAGGGTGTGGAGCCGACGGCCGAGACGGCCGAGAACGGCGAGTACCCGCTGTCCCGGCCGCTGTTCATCTACAGCGACGCGACCGTCATGCAGGAGAAGCCGCAGGTCGCCGACTTCATCAACTTCTACCTGACCTATGTCAACGAGGAAGTCATTGATGTCGGTTACTTCCCCGCCAGTGAAGCCGCGCTGAACCAGGCCCGCCAGATTTGGCTGGACGCAATGGGGCAGTAACAGCCATTCGGTCCGAATAACAACCCGACGGGTAAGCGAGACCCAAGATCGCGCGCCCGTCGGGTTCGTCTATACTTCATCGAGCCTAAATTCCTGCTAAACTAAGCCTGAAAGAGTTTACGGATTTGGCCGATCAGAGTGGCCGCCGCGGCCCAGCGCCCGGCTATACGGCCACAGGGAAAATGGACCTATATGGAGGAGGAAAGCCATCGCATGGGTAGCGAAATTCTGGCTAATAAGCAGGTTGTCCAGCCGACGACCGACGACGACGTTGCTCGCAGACTTGCCAAACGCCCCCGTGTTGGGGAAACGATCATCGAAGCTGGTCTTTTCCTCGCGGGAGCTTTATCAATCCTGACAACACTGGGCATCGTCTACATTCTTGTGCGCGATGCGCTGGACTTCTTCTTGTTGCCTGAGGTAACCCTGATCGAATTTCTGACCGGCACGACGTGGCTGCCGCAAATTGGGAATTTCGGCGTGTGGCCCCTCCTGCTTTCGACGCTGATCATCAGTTTCATTGCCATGCTGGTCGGCGTCCCACTAGGTTTCTTCACCGCCGTCTATTTGAGCGAGTACGCCTCAGCCCGATTTCGGGCTTTCCTGAAGCCGGTGCTCGAAATCCTGGCCGGTGTTCCAACGGTTGTCCTGGGGTACTTCGCGCTGACCTTTGTTACCCCGGCGCTGCGCGGCGTCCTGGGAGATGATGTTGTTAAGATCTACAACATGGCTTCGGCCGGCATCGTTGTGGGTATTCTGACCATCCCGCTGATTGCTTCCTTGAGCGAAGACGCCCTCCACGCTGTTCCTGACTCCCTACGGCAGGCGTCCTATGGGTTGGGCGCGACGCGGATGGAAACGAGTACGCGCGTGGTAGCCCCGGGGGCTCTCTCCGGCATTTCCGCGGCCATTGTCGTCGCTGCCTCGCGGGCCATGGGCGAGACGATGATCGTTGCCCTGGCGGCGGGCGCGGGGCCAAACTTCACCTTCAATCCCTTCGAGTCGGCCGAAACGATGACCGGCTACATGGTGCGCATCAGCGGCGGCGACCTGAGCTATGGTTCGATCGACTACCAGAGCATCTTCGCCGTGGGGCTGGTTGTCTTCACGCTCACGCTCTTGCTCAACATCGTCAGCCAGCGTATCGTGCGCCGCTTCCGCGAGGTATATGAATGATCGGCCAGGATTACATCGCCAATAAGGTGGAGGCCGATCTTTTCCCGCAGGGAGAAGAGGCCAACAAGCATGTTGCCCGGCGCCGCCGCAAGGGAAGCTTCTGGCGCGGCGGTTTTCTCGGATCGACGATCGTGGCCATCCTCATCCTTTCCATCCTGCTGCTCAAGATTTTGAATGACACGTCAGGATTGGTGGCCGAAGAGAGCGAAATCCCGGAACGTGAGCTGCTGCTCGCCTTCGGTGAGGCCGAGGTCATCGGCGCGCCCAATATTGTCCTGGCCAGCGAGCAGGACCTGGAGTTGGCGGCGGGCGTCGCTGAGGATGCCAACGGACTGGGGTTTGTGCCCTGGAGCGCCTATCTATCCCAAACTGGCAATGTCCGATTGCTTGCCGTTGACGGAGTGCAACCGGGCGCTGACACAGTTGAATCGGGCGCCTACCCGTTCACCCGCACCCTCTACGTCTACGCCGCCTCATCCGTCCTGGAGCAAAAGCCCCAGGTTGCCGCATTCCTGTCCTACTACTTGCAGAATCTGGACGAGGTGGTGGGCAGCGCCGGCTACTTCGCGGCTGATGAAGCAGAGTTGGCCGAGCAGGCCTCGGCGATTGCCGGCGCGCTCGGCGCGGAGCGCCTGCCCACGATCAATCCCGCGGACTACGAAGGCAAAATCGTGATAAGCGGCAGTTCGACTGTCTTCCCAATCACTCAGGCGATGGCCGGCCGATTCATTGCCGAAGGGTTTCGGGGGACTATCACGATTGACCCGGTGGGAACGACGGCCGGATTTCGCACTTATTGCATTGAAAACGATCGGTCAATTGACATTGTCAACGCCAGCCGGGGCGTGCTGCCAACTGAGTCCACTGCCTGCCGCCAGAACCAGCGATCGCTATCGGAGTTCCTGGTTGCTCGCGATGCTCTGAGCATCATCACTAATAATGCCAACGACTTCACCGAGAGTGTAAGCCGTGAGCAAGTGCAGCAGCTCTTTACAACCGCTGTTACCTGGAATGAGGTTGACTCAGCCTGGCCGGCGGCAACGATCAACCGCTACATCCCATCGGCCGACAGTGGCACAATGGACTTCTTCGTCGAGGCGGCTTTGGCTCTAGAATCCCTCGACGATCTGCCTTATGAGTCCCTGGTCGCCATGTATGCGGCCAATGTCTCGCGGGGCCGCTGCCGGGCTGTGGAGCGGGAGCGGCGGTTCTTCGAGGATACTCTAGTCTGTGAAGACCCCGAACTCTTTGCCGAGGTCTGCGCCTCCGAAAACCCGCCGACTGCATGTACCCTTGAACCGCGCAATGCTGTGTCTGTGCAGCAACTCATTCAGTCGGACGTTGTTCAGCCTCGCGTTTTGGCGTCGTGGAACGCATTGGAGTCAATCCTCAACCGGGAGGAAATACTGCTTGAGGCTGCTGAGCGTTATCCAAACGCCGATGTCTTCTTCAAGAACTGGCTGACGCTGGATTTCATCACCAGCCCGCAATCCAGCTATCCGGAAATCGCCGGCATCCGGACCGCGATCTATGGCACACTGTGGGTGGTCGGTATCGCCGTCCTGTTCAGCTTCCCGCTGGGCGTAGCGGCCGCTATTTACCTGGAAGAGTATGCCAACCGGCAAAGTCGCCTGACACAGATCATCCAGACCAACATCAACAACTTGGCCGGCGTGCCGTCAATCATCTATGGCTTGCTCGGTCTGGCGGTCTTTGTGCGCGCCCTGGAGCCAATTACCAGTGGGGCCATATTTGGCGTGGTGGACGCCGGAGCAACGGCCAACGGTCGCACGGTCCTCTCGGCCGGACTCACCCTGGGCTTGCTGGGCCTGCCGGTCATCATCATCAGTGCTCAGGAAGCGATTCGGGCCGTGCCTCCCTCTCTTCGGCAAGCGAGCTTTGGCCTGGGCGCTACCCGGTGGCAGACGGTGCGCTATCACGTTCTGCCAAATGCCATTGCCGGCATCCTAACCGGGGTGATCTTGTCTATGTCGCGTATCATTGGGGAGACAGCACCGCTCGTCGTCGTTGGCGCATCCACGTTCATTACCACCGATCCCACTGGGCCGTTTTCCAAGTTCACCACGCTTCCCTCACAGATCTATCAGTGGACGGCCCGGCCACAAGACACTTTCCGTGACATTGCTGCGGCTACTATCGTCGTGCTGCTGGTACTGTTGCTGTTGCTCAATGCGACGGCCATTTTCCTGCGCAACCGGTACAGCAAGCGATTAGGTTAGCCGACTCGAGGTTTTGCAGAAATGACGACTTCTTACTCCGGCGCGGATGGCAGCTTTGCCATCGAAGCGCGCAACCTGAACATTTACTATGGCGCTTTTCGCGCCGTAAAGGATATAAACCTGCAATTCCAGCCGCGCCGGATTACGGCCTTGATTGGGCCGTCTGGATGCGGTAAGAGCACCGTATTGCGCGCCTTTAACCGCATGAACGACCTCATCCCGTCGGCGCGAGCCGAAGGCGAAATCCTCTTTCATGGCAAGAACATCTATGACTCCGATGTAGACCCGGTTGAAGTGCGCCGCCGGGTCGGAATGGTCTTCCAAAAACCTAACCCCTTCCCTAAGTCAATCTATGAGAACGTGGCCTGGGGCGCACGCATCAACGGCTTTAAAGGCAATAAGGCGGATATGGACAACCTGGTCGAGCAATCATTGCGCGATGCTGCCGTCTGGGACGAAGTGAAGGACAAGCTTAATCAGAGCGGCCTGTCGCTGTCGGGCGGGCAACAGCAGCGTCTGTGCATTGCCCGCGCCATTGCCACGCGGCCGGAGATCATCCTGATGGACGAACCTGCCTCGGCCCTCGATCCCATCTCGACCCTGCGCATCGAGGAACTGATCCAGGAACTCAAGAAGAACTACACCATCCTGATCGTTACCCACAACATGCAGCAGGCAGCGCGCGCGTCGGACTACACCGCCTTCTTCAACATGGACGCCGATCGCGCCGGCTACTTGGTAGAGTATAACCAGACCGATGAACTGTTCACCAGCCCCAAGAACGAGATGACGGAGCAGTACATCACCGGCCGCTTTGGCTAGGCGGCGCGCGGCAGGAGACAAGCCATTATGCGAGAATCATTCGACCGCGAATTGCGGCGGCTGGAAGCCGAAATTATCCGCATGGGCAGCGAGGTAGAGGAGCATCTGACTCAAGTCACGGCTGCCTTTGTCGAGCGCGACCAGGTGACAGCCAGCCGGATGATTGCCGCCGATCAGGCCATCAACGAGCGCCGCATCCAGGTCGGCCTAGACGCGCTGAGGCTCATCGCCACCCAGCAGCCGATGGCCCGTGACCTGCGCCTGATCGCCGCCATTATGGAGATCGTCGGCGAGCTTGAGCGCATCCACGACTATGTCAAAGGTATCGGCAAGATTAGCCTGAACGTTGGCCCAAAGCCGGTGCTGCCGGCCATTGCCGCCCATATGCCAGAGATGGCCGAGACCGCGCGCGAGATGCTCCATCTGTCGCTCAAGGCCTTCGCCGAACGAGACAAGGAGCTGGCCCTGCGCGTGCCGGCGATGGACGACAGGGTTGACTTTCTCTTCAATCACCTCTACGCCGACGTGGTGGCCTACGTTATGGAGCACCCCCTAGAAACTGCTCACGCCAATTACCTGGAGTGGGCGCTGCACAATCTAGAGCGCTCGGCCGACCGCACCATCAACATCTGCGAGTGGGTCGTCTACATGATCACCGGCGTTTACCGCGAGATGAGCATGGGGGAATATGAGTCGCCCCCGGCCGCCTAGAAGAAATAGCATCCACAGATTTCACAGATTAGTTAAGAGTCAGTCTGTGTAATCTGTGGCTGCTTTTTGCCAGAGGAGAAGCACCGATGACGGCGACAATCGAGATCTTCAAATTCGAGAAGAACGTTGACTACTACGATGCCGGCGAGACGATTTTTGAGGCTGGCGACGAGGGCCACTGCATGTACGTCGTCCAGGCGGGCGAGGTGGACGTGATGGTGGGCGATGCGCTGATCGAGACGATCAGTCCCGGCGGCATCTTCGGCGAAATGGCCCTGATCGACAAGTCGCCCCGCAGCGCCACCGTCGTCGCCCGCGCCGACTGTCGCCTCGTGGCTCTTGATGAGACGAAGTTCATGCAGCACGTCCACCGCACGCCATTCTTCGCCATCCAGGTCATGCGCATCATGACCGAGCGATTGCGGCGGCGGATGCAGGTCGCCGGTCAACCGGCATCCGAGTAGACGCCGTTTACTTTGCCGCTGTTCTTGGCATTGTGCGCCGTGCCCGCTAGGATCGCGCCATGATCGTTCGCACGCGGCGCTCGTTGTTGCTTCTCAGTCTGGTTCTGGTGGGGGGTGCTCTCGCCGGTTGTGGTTCGTCCGATGGTTTGCCGCCCGTCCTCTACCTGCGCGCTGACCCCACCGGCCGTATCCAACTCTACCGCCAGGACACGGCCGCAGCCGCGGCGCAACAACTCAGCGGGCAGTTCGCGGGCGACGTGCTGGACTTTGCCGCTGCGCCCGACGGCCGCCGGATCGTCTACACCGTCAGCGATAGCTTGGTTGGAGAGTTGCGCATCGTCACTCGTGACGGGAATGGCGACCGCCAACTGCTGGCCTGTCCCGAGGCTGAGTGCAGCGGCCCGGTCTGGTCGCCCGACGGCGCCCGTCTGGTCTATGAGCGGCGGCCTTCAAGTGGCGATGGGGTACTAGGCTCGTCGCGCCTCTACTGGCTCGACCCGGCTGACGGGGTGACGCTGCCCCTCGTGGCGGGGGAGGTCATCGGCTACGGCGCGCGCTTCTCGCCTGATGGTGTATGGCTCAGCTACGTTTCGCCCGCCGACGAGGGGGTGGTGCTCTACCGGCTGGCCGATGGGCAACAACGCCTGCTAAGCAGTCGCGTTGGCCGCCCGGCCGCCTTCAGCCCCGACAGCGCTCAGGTTATCGTCAGTGACATCACCCTGGAAGGTAGCCCGACTGCACCCGATGGCGACGTGCCCGCGCCCATCCAGGAGTCGTCGCGCGTCTTTCTCTATCGCGTGGTGCTGGCTGAAGAGGGACGCGAGCGGCTCAGCGCCGATTTGCCCGTGGACGACAGCGCCCCGGCCTGGTCGCCCGATGGCGTGTGGGTTGCCTTTGGTCGCGCCCCGGCCGACGCCGCGTCGGGCCGGCAACTGTGGCTTATGCGCCCTGACGGCGGCGACGCCCGCCCCTTGACCAGCGAACCAAACCTGTTCCACGGCCCGCCCGCCTGGTCACCCGACGGGGCGGCGCTGGTCTATCAGCGTTTTGACCTCAGCGATCCGGCGGCCGCGCCCGCAGTGTGGATCATGAACCTCGACGACGGCACGCAGACCCTCGTCACCCCCGGCGGTTATCTGCCCGCCTGGCTGCCTGGCGACTAGCAAAGAAGAAACCACAGATTACCCAGATTTACTCTTAAAATCTGTGTAATCTGAGTAATCTGTGGTTTCTTCTCTTAGAAAAGCAGCAGATACGCCAGGATGGCCAGGACGGCTAGAGTGAGCAAGACCAACAGCACCAGCAAAGCTCTCAGCGCGCCGTTGCCCTGTTGCCGGGGCGGCGGGGGCGGGGGTGTTGTGGGGCGCGGCGCGGGCTGTGGCGCGAGGGGCGGCGCGAGGGGCGGCGCGGCCACGGCCGGCGGTGGGGCGAGGGGCGCGGTGACCGCGACCGGCTCAGGTTCATAGACGGCTGCGGCTTCCACCGGCGTCGGCGCGGGAGCGAGCGGCTGCAGCCAATCAGCCACTTGCTCCGGCTCGTCCGCGGGCAAAGGCTCGGCTTCGACCGCCACCATCTCAATAGCCTCATCGGCCGCGGCGACCGGAACCGCCACCGAGACAGGAATCGGCAGCACGGCGCTGGCCGCGGCCGGCAGCGCGCCGAACTCCGCCCGCGCCCGCTCGTGAGTCGGGTCCAGAGCCAACGTCTTGCTGAGATAGGCCGCGCGCCGCCCATCGGACTCGACCAACTGGCTCAGCAGATACCAGGCATGGGCGTCGTCCGGGTTGTCTTGAATGACCTCAGCGGTCAGCAGTTGGGCACGCTCGGTGTCGCCGTTGCGAACGGCGGCGATGGCTTCTTGCAGGGTGGCGGTCATGACTTTCCTCGCTTCGTGCGCTTGATGACCGGATTGTAGCCTGCCTGAGACGGATGGCAAACCCGCGCCGCCGAGAGGGAGTTCACCCCTTTCCCCGTCGCACAGTCAGAACCAGGGCTGCCAGGAAGGCCACCCAGCCCAGCACCGTCGTCCCCAGCACCAGCCCATAGGCGGTAACAACGCGAATCACGTCCGCTGACGGCGATAGCGCCGCCGCCAAGGTGTAGACGGCCACGGCCGCCGCCGGCATCGCAGCCAAAGCCAACAGGTTACGCGGGCGCACCGGCCCGGCCAGGTCGGCCAGGGCACTGCCCGGCAACTCATGCCGCTTGTTGACAGCCAGCGCTCCCAGGGCGGCGCCGGCCAGCACCGCCAGCCGCAGCGGCGCCCACGGATAGACCGGCAATACCAATGTAGCGAAGAAGAGTAACAGCCCGGCGGCGACGAGCGTAATCTCTACCCGCGACGGCCGGAATGACGCTTGCCAACCGCCACGGCCGAGCAGCCCGTGGGCCGCGGCCAGCAGCCCGGTGAAAGCGATGGCGTGGCGGGCAAAGTCGGCGAGCGGCCAGCGGCCGAGGCGCGCCCCCGCCGACAGCAGAGCGGGGTCGGCGGCGTTCTCCGGCAGCCACCAGGCCATTGCCCACACCCCCCACAACACCCCCACGGCGGCGCAGCCCAGCGCCACCCGCCGCGCCCGCCCGGCTACCAGCTCCCGCCGCAGCCACCACCAGCCGAAGACAACGCTCAACGGCGCGTGCCAGGCCAGCGGCGTGTAGCTGGCGCTGAACCACGCCAGCGGCCCACCCTCATAGAGCGTGTTGGTTAGCATCCCTTCGGCCACGAAGCCGAAGACGGCGGCGGCCAGAAAGAGCGGGGCCAGGCGGCGAACGCGAAAGGCATCCACTACCCAGATCAGGACGAACGCCGGGAAGAAGTAGCCGAGCAGCAGGTCGAGGAAGCCGTAGCCGGTGACGTACCAGAACAGCTTCTCGGAAAAGATCAGCAGGGCAGCCGCCGACAGCAGGGCGAAAGCCAGCCGACCGAGAGCGGGGCGGAGGGCGGTCATGTTGGGCTATACGTGAAAGGGTTGCCCCGTGGTGCGGAAAGGAACGCAGGCCGACACAGCGGATCACAGAGAAACGCGGAGGAAGAGGTTCTCTTTTCTTCCTCCGCGTCTCTCCGCGTTTCTCCGCGTCCCTCTTACCCTGCGGCCAGCTTCTGCAACAGGGCCGCCAACTGGTTGTAGCTCTTCTCCGTGCCGTCCTCCATGCCTGACTGGTACATGCCCTCCAGGTCTTCGACGTTGTCGAACTTTTCCACCGCCGTCAGTGTTGTCCGTCCGTCGTGCTCGGCCAGCGTCATCGTTTCCAGGATGACGTGACCGGCCATCGGCTCATACTCGAAGGTTTGCACGATGCGCCGTGGCGATTCGATCTCGCGGAAGACGCCGCGGAAAGCGTACTCGTTGCCGGCTGCGTCGCGCTCCACAAAGCGCCACTCGCCGCCCACCCGCAGGTCATGCTTGTCCACGCTCATGGGGCTGCCCGGCTGGCCCCACCACTGCGCCAACAGCGCCGGCTCCGTCAGCGCCCGCCACACCACCTCCAGCGGCGCGTCGAAGTCGCGGGCGATGGTGATGGTCAGATTCGGCCGGTCAATGTCCAACCGTACGTGCCTGGTGACGACATTCGCCAGCTTGTCGAGCGACTCGTTATAGCCCGCCGCCGTCATCTCGCTCTCCGGCCCGTCCGGCATGTCGCTGAAGACGGTGCGCATCTTCGTCCGCTTGCCCAGGTCTTCGAATGTCACCGTGACTTTGATCGCGGTCGGGAAGGCGTCGCTCATGCCATAGGCGCTGGGCGGGATAATGTTGCCATCCTTGTCGGCGAAGCTGTCGGTGTAGACAAGTCGCTCCGGCGGAACGACTTCCAGAAACGCGCCGGCCGAGTAGTAGTCATTGCCGTCCGGGTCGCGCATGCTCCAAACGTAGCGACCGCCGGGGCGTACGTCCATCTGGCACGTGGGTGACGTGAACGTGGCCGGCCCCCACCAACGCATGAACATCTCTGGGTCGGTCCAGGCTTGCCACACGAGCTCACGCGGAGCGTCGAAAACGCGCTCGAT
>CXWK01000120.1_pt1 | contig 15863 bp, 21 predicted proteins | sample 590851 | NCBI WGS metagenome assembly CXWK01 (sample SAMEA3498364, study PRJEB10139) | wastewater metagenome | biome: wastewater treatment plant; material: activated sludge | place: Denmark | collected 2014-08-01 | reverse complement strand
GACGAGGCGCTGCTGGAGCGCATCGGCCGTTGCGACCGGGCGGCGCTGGCCGCGCTCTACGACCGCTACGCCGCGGCGGTGATGACCGTAGCCACCCTGGTGACCGGCCGGCGCGCCGCGGCTGAGGCCGTGGTGGAGCAACTCTTCTGGTCAGTCTGGCGTGGCGAGCTCGCCGCCGACGGCCGCGTCCGCCACCATCTGATGCTGGGCGCGCGCCAACTGGCCCGCGCGCGCGTCGCCTTCCCGCTGGGCGGCTAGGGGGTCAGCTTGGGGCGCTGCATGTAGCGGTCGGGCGCGACCGGCTCGAAGCCGTACTGCGCGTAGAGGCCGTGGGCATCCTTGGTCGCCAGCAGCAGGCGCACCGCGCGCAGATCGGGATGCTCCTGCACCGCCCGCACCAGCGCCTTGCCCACCCCTTGCCCGCGATACGCCTCCAGCACGAACACGTCGGCCAGCCAGCCAAAGGTGGCGTAGTCGGTGACGACGCGGGCAAAGCCGACGAACTGCCCGTCGGCAAATGCGCCGAAGCACAGCGAGTTGTCAATGGAGCGCTGCACTACCTCGCGCGGGCGGCCGATGGCCCAGTAGGCGCTCTCCGATAGGCAGCGATGGATCAGATCAATGTCCAGCCGGTGGGGATCGGTTGAGATTTCCAGGTTCATGGGAACCATTCTACCAGCCGCGGTGTATAGTGGTATGAATGAGCTTGATGGACGCGGCCGGCGCCCCCGGCGAACGGCCCACGGCTGACCCGGCGGAGGCCGAGCTTGTCCGGCGCGCTCGCCGGCGGGACGAGGCTGCCTGGGAGGCGCTCGTCGGCCGCCACCAGGAGCCAGTCTTCCGCCTGGCCTACCTGATTCTGGGCGATGCCGCCGAAGCCGAGGACGCCGCGCAGGAGGCGTTCGTTCGCGCCTATCTGGCCCTGGCGCGCTTCGACGAGACGCGGCCGTTGCGCCCCTGGCTGCTCAGCATCGCCGCCAACCTGGCCCGCAACCGGCGGCGGGGGCTGGGGCGCGCCTGGGCCGCCGTGCAGCGCGCCTTCCTGAGCGAGCCGCGCCACCACGACCCGCCACCCGACGGCACGCCGGCCAGCGACGCCCGCCGCCTGCGCCAGGCGGTCGAGCGGCTGCGGCCCGACGCCCGCGACGTGGTCTACCTGCGCTACTTCCTGGGGCTGTCGGAGGCGGAGACGGCCGCCACGCTGGACATCCCGCCCGGCACGGCCAAGTCGCGCCACAGCCGGGCGCTGGCCCAACTGCGCGCCGTCATCGCCGCCGACTTTCCCGACCTGCGCCAGGCTCTGGGGGACGATTAGATCAGATGGAACAGACACACGACACCCGTTGGGAGCGATCCCTGGAGCAAGTGGCGCGGCGCTTCGACTACCCACCGACGCCGGCAATCGCTGCCAACCTGCGTAGGCCGACGGCCGACAGCCGACAGCCGACAGCCGCCGGAAGAAGAGTCGGCGGTCAGCGGTCGCCCGTCGGCCGTCGGCTGGCCCTGGCGCTCCTCCTGGTCGCCTTCGCCGCCGCCCTGCTGGCCGCGCCCCCCACGCGGGCGGCCATCCTGGCGTTCTTCGCCCGCGTGGGGGCCATTGAGATCTTCGTGGACGAGACCGCCCCCACGGCCGCGCCGCCCACAGCCCTACCTACGACTGCCCCGACCAGCGCGCGCACGGTGAGCCACTCTCTGGCCCTGTTCGACCTGGGCCAACCGACGACGCTGGCCGAGGCGGGGCAACGGGTGGGCTTCACGCCCCATCTCCCCGCGACGCTGGGTGAGCCGGACGAGGTCTACCACCACCGCGTTGATCTGCCGGCCATCACCTACGTCTGGCGCGGGCCGGACGGCGCGCCGCTGTCGCTGACGCAGATCGGCATCGCCGAGTTCGCCCGTAAGATGGTCAGCGAAGGGGGCGTGCAGGAGACGACGGTCAACGGCGCGACGGCCATGTGGCTGCCGGGGCCGCACACGCTGCAACTCTTCGGCGATTGGTCGCCCAACAGGATTGGCATCGCGTCCAACGTACTGATCTGGACGGCGGACGGGTTCACCTTCCGGCTGGAGGGCGGCCTGACGCTGGAAGAGGCGGTGGCTATTGCCGCGTCGGTCGCCCCGACGCCCACACCGACCGCTGACTAGCGCCATCTCTAGAGAGAAAATCGGCTATAATATGTTATAGGCCGTTACTTTAGCGGCGGCGGCGTCACTCCATTGATAGTGACGGCTGAATCAGGCCGCACGCGACGAGCAGGGGGTGAGCTTCATCCGTGCCGTCGGCAACCCACGCCCCGTTGGCTTCCAGTCATCGAGGACAAACGGAACCAAGGAGAGTCATCCCCCATGCCAACCATCTCTCCCCCACTGCCCGGCGCCTGGCGGCGGCTAAGCCCGCTTGCCATGCTGGCGGCTCTGCTGTTGGCGCTCATCGTTATCCCCACGGCCCGCGCACAGACCGGCCCACCCGCCTATCAACTCCAGTACCTCGGCCCCGGCTCGCCGGTGGCCATTAACAATAGCGGCACCATCGCCGGCGCCCGCCTGAACGGCAACAACTACGAGCCGTTGGTCAGCGTCGGCGGTGGCGCCTGGGCTCTCTTGCCCGTGCTGCCCGGCGCGGTCAGCGTCTTCCCGACCGACATCAACGATGCGGGCGTCATCGTCGGCGTCTCCTATAACGCCGCGTTCAACGCTGTCGCCGTGCGCTGGTCGCCGGCGGGCAACGCCTACGCGGTCCAGGAGTTGCCGCGCCTGCCCGGCGACCCCTCTTCCTACGCCACCGGCATCAACAACCTGGGCCAGGTCGTCGGCGCGCGCCAGGCGCTTGGCTACATCCCGGCGGCGACAACGGGCTGGCTCTATAGCGACACGCTCGGCGTCGTTGACCTGTTCGCCACATATAGCTGGGCGATCGCCCCCCGGGACCTGAACGACAACGGGATCCTGCTGGGCAGCAACGAGCGGCTGAATCTCAACACCGGTTTGCTGGAGTCGATCCCCGCCGGGCCGCCGAACTATCAACCCATCGCCGCCGTGGCCATCAACAACAACGATCAGATGGTCGGCACGGCTGCGCTCAGTTCCGTCTCGCTCAACGTCGTCTCGGTCTTCCGCTATAGCGGCGGCGCGTGGAGCTTCATCGCTGGCACGAGCCGCTACACCACCGCCTCCAGTATCAACAATCAGGGCGATATCGGCTACGGCGAACTCGGCGCCGGGCTATACCTCGAGGGACTGGGCACGTATCCGCTGGGCGGGCTGCTCGACCCGGCTGTGGCCGGCGCCGGCTGGGCTATCACCGGCAGCGGGGCCAAGATCAACGACAGCCGCCAAGTAACTACCTTGGCCCGCAACAACGTTACCGGCCAGACGGGCGCCGTTCTGTTGACACCGGCCGGCGCTTTGCCCCCACCGCCCGCGCCGGCCAACCTGGCCGGTGTAGCCCATCCGGCGACGAGCGCCGAGCCGTTTAACGCCATCATCCTGACGTGGGATAGCGCCGGCCCCGCGGCCCAGTCATACAGCCTCGAGCGGCGCGTGTCGCCCGGCGGCAACTGGACGCCACTGTTGCTGGTGCCGCCCGGCCTGAACACCAACCACACCGACACGACGGTCGCAGTCGGCGTGACCTATGACTACCGCGTGCGCGCCGTCGGTCTGGCCGGCAGCGGCCCATGGTCCAATATCACCACCGTCACGGCGCCGGCCACACCGCTGGACACGACGCCGCCGGCCGTCACGATCCTCAGTCCGGCCAATGGCACAACCGTTTCGGGCGTGGTCGCCGTCTCGGCCCAGGCGACCGATAACGTTGGCGTGGCTACGCTGGAGCTAAGCTACTGGAACCAGTATCTAGGGCAAGAGATTATCCTCGGCTCGGTCAGCAACAGCGGCGCGCTCTCCGCCAATTGGGACACGCGCAGCCTGACGCCGGCCACCTACACGTTGTGGGCCACGGCGGCCGACGCGCTCGGCAACTGGACGCGCGCCGAAGCGACGGTAACCGTCACGACGGCGGGCAAGGTACTGCGGGTCAGCGATATCACCCTCAGCGGCTCGGTCAAGGGCAGCAAGGCAACGATCACCGGTCTTGTCACCGTCAAGGACGGCAGTGGCCAGAACGTGGCCAACGCCACCGTGACCGCGCAATGGACCTTGCCCAACGGCAACGTGACGACGATGACCGCCAAAACGAGTAGCGCCGGGCGCGCCCGGTTCGTGGTGACAAGCACGCGCGGCACGTATACGCTGATTGTGACTAACGTCACCCGGAGCGGCTACACCTTCGATGCCGCCGGCAGCGTGCTGTCGAAGAGCATCACCAAGTAGCGTCCCCAACTTCATAGTCACCTCCTTCATGAGGGAACCTGGCCGGCCCGGCCGGTGTACTGTCTGCAAGACCTACACCGGCCGGACCGGCCATTGTTTAGGAAGGAGAAAAATAGGATGACGCGAAAGATCGGTTTGCTCCTGTTACTGGTACTCCTGTTGGCAACAGCCTCGGCCGCGCTGGCCGGCGGCTGGGCAGTTGTTACCCTCGACGCGCCGCCGGGCGAGATACGCGCCGGCACGCCGTGGACGGTGGGCTTCACCGTGCTGCAACACGGCCAGACGCCGGTGCATGGCTTTGCGGACGGCACGCCCGTCGAGCCACTGCTGGTGGCCCGCAACCTGGACGCCGGGCGGCGGGTCGAGGTCTTGGCTACGCCTACTGAGGAAGCCGGCCACTTCACGGCCGAGGTGACGTTCCCGGTCGAGGGGGAGTGGACGTGGACGATCCTGCCCAACCCGTTGGCCGGTGACGCCGCCTTCGAGCCACTGACCGTGCTGCCCGCCGTGCCGCAGTTGAACGGATCGGCCAGCGCTCAGCCGCCGGTCGCGCTCGCCACGCCGGCAGTACCAGCCGCCAATGGCCTACGCTGGGCCGCGGTCGGCGTGGCCGGACTGGCCGCTGTGGTAGCTCTGCTCCAGGCCCGCAAGCGCGTCGCGGTCAAGCCGCNNCTTGCTTCTGCTGGCTCTGTCGTTCGTCGCCCGGCCGCCGACCGGCGCGGTCGTCATCGCCACGGCCGCGCCGACACCCACCCCAAACCCGGCGGACCTGGGCCGGGCGCTGTTCCAGGCCAAAGGGTGTACAACGTGCCACCGCCACGCGGGGCTGAGCATCGCGCGCGTCGAAACCCGCGCCAAGGTTGACCTCGATCTGGGTCAGGCTCTGGGCGCGCCCGACCTGACCCACTACCGGCCCGACGCCGATTTCGCCCGCCGCTGGCTGCGGAACCCGGCGGCGGTGCGGCCAGAGGCGGAGATGCCCAATCTGGGCCTGAGCGACGCGGAGATTGAGGCGCTGCTGGCCTTTCTGCTGACAAACCGCTAGCCGGCCAGACCCCCTTGTCGGAAAGAACGAAGCGCCGCGCCCCAGAGGGAGCGCGGCGCTTGCCCAAACGTATCCAATCCTGTGTGGTTTACTTCGCCATCGCCCGGTTCTTAGGCCCACTCAGGTGCCCGCCGAAGAGCGGCGCGAAGACGCAGAAATCGAACAGCCCGGCCAGCAGCGGCACGGCGCCAACGACAGCGACGATGATGCTCGTCGCACCGCTCAGCCCAAGAATGGCCCAGGCGATGAGCGCAATGCCGGCAACGACGCGCAGGGCGCGACCGGCGGGGGATACCATGAACTTCACGAATGGATTCATCTCAACATCTCCTTCACTATTCGGCGGTGACGATCAATATGCCAACAGTGTAGGCGATTGGGATGGTCGTGTCGGTGACAAAGTCACATTGTGGCCCGACTTTCCAAACCGGCACGGTCAATCACCTCGATTGCTCCCCGCGCCCGGCGGATGAGGCCCTCGCTCTCCAGATTCTCTAACAGGCGGCTGATCACCTCGCGCGAGCTGCCCAATTCGGCGGCGATCTGCTGATGCGTGATGATGATCGGCCCCACGCTGCGACCCTGTTGGAGCAGGAGTTGGGCCACGCGCACGTCCAGCCGCCGAAATACGACCTCGTCCACCGTAGCGATGAGGCTGGCCAGGCGCTGGGAGAGGAGCGAGAAGGTGAAGTCGCGCCACAGGTCGTGGCGGCGCACCCAGTCGCGGAAGGCGTCGGCCGGCACCATCACCGCTTCCGCCTCTTGCTCCACAGTGGCAATGGCCGGGAATGTCTGCCGGCTGAGGATGACGTTGGCCGTCAGGATGCAGGACTCGCCGTTGCCGAAGCGGTAGAGGGTGATCTCGCGGCCGTTCTCACCGATCTGGTAGACGCGCACAACACCGGAGAGAAGCAGGGCGATGGCCTCCGCGTGGTCGCCTTCCACAAACACGTCCCGTCCAGCCGGTATACGGGTTAGAAAGGCCGTCGCCTGGAACTCGCGCCGGGCCGGCGCGTCGGATCGGCGCAAAAACGGCAGAGCGGTCAGGATGCGTTCGTATTGCCAATCGTCGATCATAAGGTCTCCAGCGGCGTTTCTAGCAGCTTCTGCGTGCGCGTCAAGCAGTCATCACGGACTTTGGCCGTGGGGAGGAGCCTGCCTAGCCCCCGAATGAGCACTCATTGAACAGCCATTGGGCGCGATTATGGCCCATTCTTAAGTATAATAAGGTTGAGGGATTGACCTATCAGAAAAGAGAGTCCGCAGATTTCACAGATTACACAGATAAAACGGTGCCCGAAACCTGTGTAATCTGTGGATGGTTTCTACTCAAGCCAGGACAGACGCCAGTGACCGACTACCCGACCGGAACAGTCACCTTCCTGATGACCGACATCGAGGGCAGCACGCCCCTGTGGGAGCATCACGCGGCGGCGATGGGCGCGGCCACGGCCGGCCACGACGCGCTGATCGAGGCCGCCGTGGCCGAGGCCGGCGGTCTGGTCGTCCGGCCGCGCGGCGAGGGGGACAGCCGCTTCGCCGTCTTCGCGCAGCCGGCGGCAGCCGTCCGTGCCGCGGCGGCCATCCAGCACGGACTGGCCGCCGGGCTGGGCGACTACCCGTTCGCGTTGCGCGTGCGCATTGGCCTCCACACCGGCGCGGCTGACTGGCGCGGCGGTGACTACTACGGCTCGGCTGTCAACCGCTGCGCCCGCGTGCGCGGTCTGGCTCATGGCGGCCAGGCCCTTCTCTCGCAGGCCACGGCCGAGCTGACCCGCGACGCTCTGCCCGCCGGTCTGCGCCTGGTGGAACTGGGCACGTTCCCCCTGAAGGGGCTGAGCCGCCCGGAGACGGTCTACCAACTGTGGCTGCCCGACCTGCCCAACGACTTTCCGCCGCTGCAAGCGCCGGCCGAGTTCGCCGGCAATCTGCCCAGTCCACCGACGCCGATCATCGGCCGCGACCGGGAGTTGGCCGACCTGCGCCGCCTGCTGACCGGCGACGAGGCGCGCCTGGTCACGCTGACCGGGCCGGGCGGCACGGGCAAGACGCGCCTGTGTCTAGAGCTAGGCCACGCCCTACGCGCGCGCTTCCCCCACGGCGTCTTCTTCGTTGACCTGGCCCCCATCACTGACCCGGGCCTCGTCGCCTCGACTATCGCCCACACGATGGGCATCCGCGAAGGCGGCGGCCGGCCGGCGTTTGACAATCTGAAGGAGTATCTGGCCGATAAGCAGGTTTTGCTGCTGCTCGACAACTTGGAGCAAGTGGTCAGCGCCGCGCCGGTCGTCGCCGGGCTGCTGGCGGCCACGCGCCACGTCGTCCTGCTGGCCACCAGCCGCATCCCGCTGCAACTGCGAGGTGAGCGCGAGTATCCGGTAGACACGCTGCGGGTTCCACCGGCGCGGCCGCTGTCGCCGGAACAACTGTTCGACTACGAGGCGGTGCGATTCTTCGTGCGCCAGGCGCGGGCGGCGCGGCCGTCGTTCGCCCTGGCTACCGACAACGCCACGGCCGTGGCCGGCATCTGTCGCCGTCTCGACGGGCTACCGCTGGCGCTGGAGATCGCCGCCGCTCGTGTGCGCATGCTGCCGCCGGCGGCCATTCTCAAGCGGCTCGACCAGAGCATGACGCTGCTGACCGGCGGCGCGGCCGACCTGCCTACCCGCCAGCAGACGGTGCGCAACGCCATTGACTGGAGCTACACCCTGCTGACGCCCGACGAGCAGACGCTCTTCGCCCGGCTGGGTGTCTTCGTCGGTGGCTTCACGCTGGAGAGCGCTGAGGCCATCGGCAACGCCGACGGCCACCTCGACGTGTTTGCGGGGATCGAGACACTGCTGCGCAATAGTCTGCTGCGCCAGGTCGAAACGGCTGACGATGAGCCGCGCTTCGACATGCTGCTGACCATTCGCGACTACGCCCTTGAGAGGCTAGAAGAGGCCGGCGAGCTGGCCGCGCGGCGAACCGACCACGCCGCCCATTTTGTGAACCGGGCCATGCAGGAATATGCCGCTATCTACAGCGAGCAGGCGTTGCGCATCATCCTGGGCGTCGAAGCCGACCACGACAACTTCCGCGCGGCCATGGGCTGGAGTCTGGCCGAAGGGGGCGACCCGCTGGGGGCGGCCTGGATCGTCATCTTCCTGATGTGGTTCTGGTACCGGCGCGGCTATCTGCAGGAAGGCCGAAAGTTGACCGAGCGCGTCATTCAAGCGACCGAATCCATTGGAGGCATCCCTCATGGCATGGCCCTGAACGCGGGCGGGATGTTGGCTCTGTGGCTGGGGGAGAGCGAGCTATCCATTGAGCGTAACCATGCAAGTCTGGCCCTGGGGGAGCAGAGCGGCTTTCCGCTGGGTATCATGATGGGTCACTTCACCTATGGCGTCTCTCTGCTCAACGGCGGCCGCGACAAGGAGGCCTATGGCCACCTGACAATGGCCGCCGAGATGTTCGATGAAGTCGCCGATAATTGGGACAAGGTCAACACATTGATCCATCTGGCCAACGCCTCGTTGGGATTGGGCGAGACGCAACAGGCCGAGACCTGGCTGTGCCAGGCGATGCCAATGGCTGAAAGTGTTGGTGACCCGTGGCAGATCGCCTTTTGTCACAACAACTTCGGCGAAGTCGCTCGCGTCCAGGGCAACTATGAGCGGGCCAGGGGGTACTATGAGCGCTCTGAGGCCCTCTACCGTGAAGCCGACGCCCTGGGCGACCACGCCCGGCTCGTCCACACCCTGGCCTACCTGGCTCTGCACGACGGCGACGCAGCGCGGGCCGAGGAGATGTTCCACGAGAGCCTGGCCGCGTTTCAGCGGTTGGGCAACAAGCGCGGCATGGCCGAATGCCTGGGCGGGCTGGCCGCCGTGGCCGCCGCGCGTGGCGACGCAGCCTGGGGCGCGCCGCTGCTGGCCGCGGCCGACGCCCAGTTCGCCGCCTCCGGCGCGGCCTGGTGGCCGGCCGACCGGGTGGAGGTGGAGCGGACGCGGCAACAGTTGTGGGCGGCGCTGGGCGAGGCGGAGTTTGGGCGGCTGTGGGAACAGGGGCGGGGAATGAGTTTGGAGCGGGCGATTGGGTATGCGACGGCTGGGTAAGTGGCGTGAGATTCAGGGGAACTTACGGTAAATCTCCCGGCGATGGAGAATGCGCTCAAACTCGATCAACTGAACTTCGGTATCGATTCGCAAGCCGACTCGATAATCACCAATTCGGATTTTATAGTAGTGGGAGTAACCGCTTAACTTTTGTGTCCGTCCCGCCAGAAACGGATCACGCTTGATATCCTCGCCAAAAGCGATACTCTCGACACGCTTCCGCATGGAAATAGGCAGCTGCGCTAGCTCTTTGAGGAAAGTGCGCGCGTAACGAATCTGCCAAGTCATGATTGAGAGTTAGGAAGAAAGGATTGATAAGCATTCCATGCCGCTTCGCCTTCAAGCTTCTCGTCGTCCTCAACCTCATCCATTAGCTGACCAAGCCGTGCGTCCTCGTCTACTTCCTGCAACAACAGGCGTAGAGTATCCCAGGTGGCTAGATCAAGCAGCACGGCTGTCTGTTGGCCATCCTTGTCAACCACGTACTGGACTGAGTCTAGTATTGCGTCTACGCTCATCTTGCAACCTCTTTCTTACGGCTTGCCCAATTATATCATAGCCCTTTAGCGGAAAAAGAAAGCTGCCGCGACGACGATTGGGGCGTTCTATTCATTGGTTGCGCGATAATCGGCAAGTTGCGCAGTCTGGCCTTGTGCCACCTCCAACCCGTCCTTCGTCCGCCGGCGATAAAGTAGGCCAAAGAGCGGCCCGGCAATAAGCCCGCAGAACGCACCGATGATTGCGTAGAAGGCTATGGCTGATGTGGAGACGGTAGTGCCGGGCGGAACGACCAGGGTGGGAACAGACCCAGCCGTGCCCATAACGCCACCTATCGGCAGCCAGGCCCAGAAGGGCATGCGCCCGTCGTGCATTCGGCCATCAACCAGATTATCAATAATGGCGATGAGAAAGCCAATGACGGCCCCTAGCAAACTAGCCAGTAAGATGGCGGCAATGCTTTGCACGATACTGATCGCGCTTCGCCTTACCGGCAACGACATAGACATAGGCTCTCTCCGTGCTAAAACCGATTAAGCCACTGCCCCGACACGACACTCATCCCCACCCCTTGCCGCCGATACCCCAGGCCGTGATAGAACTTCTCGGCGTCGTCGGTGAAGAGGTAGATGTGCTGCCCCGGCAGGCGGTCGGCCAGCAGATTCATCATCCGCGTAGCGATACCGCGGCGGCGGTAGTCGCTGTGGGTCCACACGTCTACGACGTAGGCGTTGCACACGCCGTCGGACAGGGCGCGGGCCTTGCCGATGACGCGCTCGCCGTGCCAGGCGAAGACGACAACGGCGCTGTTCTCGAAGGAGCGGCGCAACTCGTCGGGGGTGCGGCCGTTGTCGAAGTCGTCGGCCGCCAGGTCGTCCTTCAGCCGCGCCCAGTTGACGGCGGCGGGGTCGTGGGTGTAGAGGAGGGGGAGATCGTCGGTCATATTGATTTAAGAATCCTCTCGCCACGGGTTGAGAATGTTCACGCTCGTGTTGGCAAAGTCTTTCTCATTACGAGTCACCAATTGGAATTGATAGTGTAGCGCCGTCGCCGCGATCAGGGAGTCAATGGCCGGCAACGGCCGCCCCTTGCGCTCTAACTCAGCCACCAGTTGCCCCCAGGTCAGCATCACGGATACATCCAAAGAAAGAATGCGGCCATGAAACCGAAGCGACAGGTCTTGTTCCAACCAACTCTCCAGGGCCGAGCGACGTTTGGAGGCCGGCAAACGAACGATTCCGCGCTTGATCTCACCGATCGTCAACACACTCAGGAAGAGTCTCGTTGCCTCTACACTGTTCATCCATTCTAAAACGACCGGCGCGGGACGGGCGGAGACGAGTTCGGAGATGACACAAGTGTCCAGAAGGTAACTCATAGCGCATCAGGTTCGATGGTGAACGCATCGCGAATGGGGGAGTTATCGCGTGTCAGGTCCAGCGCCACCCCTACGAGCGGTGAGTTGCGGAAGAAATCAACCAATGACTCTTGTCGTGCGGTCAGGCGATGATATTCGGACATGGACAGGACAATGGCCACCTCCCGACCGTGACGGGTAATCACTTGTGGGCCGACAGTAGAGGCTTTGGCAATGACCTGACTGAGTTTGTTCTTCGCTTCCTGTAACTGCCAATTATGCATAGAGTATCTCCGTTGTACATCTGTCTAGACTGTCTAGATTTTATAGATGCTTCTGGATTAGTCAAGCAATACTTTGCTGCTACCTCAGCAGAAACACATGAACGTGATTGCCTGGTCCATCAGTCGTTCCTATAATGTTCCCACTGTGAATTACATCGCCACCATCACCCCCGTCCGGGAACTCATCCTGGCCGGCTCGGCCGACCTGGCTTACTGGCGGGCGCGGCTGGCTGCGGTGGGACTGTTCCCCCACGACGACGGCGGCCGGGCGGCGCTGACGCTGAGCGCCATCAGCGGGCGCTTTCGCGGCCTGCCCTTCCGCGAGTTCTCGGTGGCCGTGGTCGCCGGCCAAGAGGACGGCCGCGCCGACAGCATCTACCTCATCGGCGCGTTCAACTCCTCGCGCCTGCTGGCCTGGTCCGAGCGGGCTTTCTTTCGCACCCCCTACGAGCTGGCTAACATCCAACTAAACGAGCAGCCGCCCGCGCGATTTGAGGTCAGCGACGCCGGGCAGGTCGTCTGCACCGCAACGATGACCGGGGCGACCGAACCGCCGCGCCACGAGGCGCAGGAGTGGCAGGGGCGCATCTATTTGCCGCCACGCGGGTCGCGCCGCGAACTGTTCTACGCCCGGCTGGCCGGGCCGACGGACGTCTATGCCTTCGGCGCAGCCGACTCGCTGACCATCCGGCCGCGCCCCGGCGACGAGGTGCTGGGCTGTCTGGTCGAATCAGGCTTCGCCGGGCGGGAGTGGCGCGTCCGGGCGGCAGCTGTTCATGCCCGCTCGCGGACGTATGGGTTGTAGGGCGGGATGGCATCCCGCCTGGGCGGGATACCATCCCGCCCTACAAGCCGGCGTAGAGGGCGGCCAGGGCCACGCCCGGCTCCCAGCCCGCGCCATGATCCTCATAGCTCCACCACGCCGACAGCACAGCGTGGGCCTCGGCCCAGGCCAGAATCTCCCCCCGCGCCGCGCCCAGGGCCTCGGCCAGCAGGGCCACGCGCCGCGCCTGGAGCCGCCGCAGGTCGTCGGGCGACAGGCCGCGCGGTGGATCGTTGAGGAAGGTGGCCACGTCCCACAGCGGGTCGCCGGCATACCCCTTGGGGTCAATGGCCAGCCAATCGGCGCGCGTGGCCCGCAGGATGTTGCCGGGGTTCAGGTCGCCGTGGATGAGCCGAACAGTGGCCAGGCCGGCGATCAACTCGCCAAACAGCCCCTCGGCCCGCGCCACGCGCTCGGCCGGGAAGGGGCCGCTGCCGCCAAACCTGGCCCGCAGCCGCTCGAAGCCGCGGGCCAGGTGGGTGATGGTGCGGAAGCCGTGCCCCTCCGGCAGCGTCACCCCGTCCAGCGCCCGCAGCACCTGGGCCACGACGCGGGTCTGAGCTTCGTCGCCGGCTATCGCCCGCAGCGAGTCGCCCGGCAGCACGCGCTCCAGCAACAGCACGCCGCGCGCGCGGTCGGCGGCGACGAGGCGGGCGATGCCGCGGCCGGCGAACAGCCGCAGCGCGTCCGCCTCATCCCATAGCTCGCGGTGGGGCACGCCGGCCTTCAGCACTAGCGCCGCGCCGTCCGGCCCGACAGCCGGGGCGACGTAGTTGTAGGACAACTCCGGGAAGGGGGGTAGCACGGTCAGCGACCAGCGCGCGGCCACGTCGGCCAGCAGCATCGGCAGCCGCGCCAGCCACGCGACGCCCGTTTGCCCGTGAACGTCAATGATCTTTTGGGCGCAGCCGGAGGGATCAACGAGGATGGACACGGCGACTAACCAGCGCTGGGGCTATGAGACAGCACCTTGACCTCTCTCTCCAGCCGATCGGCCAGCGCCATCTTAGCCTTCTCGATCTCGTAGTGGGTCTGGATCCCCGTCCAGAACTCGACCGACATGCCGAAGTAGCGCGCCAACCGGAGAGCCGTATCGACGCTGATGCCCCGCTCGCCACGAAGGATCTTACTGATACGCATCGCCGGTACACCGATGTCCTGAGCCAGCCGATACTGCGTGATGCCCATCGGCTTCAGGAACTCTTCTTGTAGGATTTCGCCGGATGGATGGGGGGGGAAATCTCTCATTCTAACTCCCTTATCGGCAATGGTAATCCACTATCGCGACGTTGTAAACGCCGTCCTCGCGCCACTCAAAGCAGATTAGCCATTGCTCTTTATTTGTATTATGTACGTCAACAGACCTTTGGCAATGGCCCTAATCCATGTTGCCGGGCTTTCCAGTAGTCGGCCTTACCATTTAGCGTAGTCGTCAAACGTAGGGGTCAGGCAACCGGGAGAGGTGTCGGCCAATCACCCGAGCCTTGTCTCCCGGTTGCCTGAACCCTCTAGTGCGGGGGCTGTCAGAGGGTCAGGCGGCGAGACAAGGCCGTCTGTTTCACCCGCACCTTTCGCCGCCGCCTGCCCCCTACGACACACAACAACTCTGTGGACTTTTCGTCGCTACCTCCTTCGACCGACTGCTGAAAAGCCCTAGCGATGTTGTGACACAGTTGACAAGCGCATAGTTTTAGTTAGTATTTGGCGACTTTGTTCGGGGAGAAGAGCAACTGTGGCCTATCGTGGCAGCGAACCATCCGACCCCACTGCCCCCGCGCCCATCGGCATCCTGCTGACCAACGTCGGCTCGCCGGCCGCGCCGACGCCGGCCGCCCTGCGCCGCTACCTGGCCCAATTTCTGGGCGATGAGCGGGTGATCGAGTATCCGCGCTGGCTGTGGCAGCCGCTTCTGCACGGCGTCATTCTTAACACCCGGCCGCGGCGCAGCGCCCGGCTCTACCGGCGCATCTGGACGGCTGACGGCTCACCGCTAGTGGCCATCATGCGGCGGCAGGCGGCGGGGCTAGAGGCGGCGCTGACAGTTGACGGCGCGCCGGTGAAGATCGTGGCCGGGGTGCGCTACGGCGAACCGTCCATCCCCGCCGCGTTGCGCGAGCTGGACGCGGCCGGGGCGCGGCGTGTGCTGGTGCTGCCGCTCTTCCCACAGTATTCGGCCACTACCACGGCCACTTCGCTCGACGCCATCTTCGACGAACTGAAGACGTGGCGGCGCGTACCGGAGTTGCGCACCGTCAACCGCTATGGCAATCACCCGCTCTACATCGCCGCGCTGGCCGCGTCCATCCGCGAAGCGTGGGCCAGGGACGGCCGCCCCGACCGCCTGCTGCTGTCGTTCCACGGCATCCCGCGCGATTACGCCGACAAGGGCGACCCCTACCCCGACGAGTGCCGGGCCACGGCGGCGGCGCTGGCCGCGGCGCTGAGGCTGGGCGAGGGGGAGTGGGCGGCCACATTCCAGTCGCGCTTCGGCCCGTCGGAGTGGCTGCGGCCCTACACCGACGAGACGCTGGCCGAGTGGGGGCGCGAGGGGCTACGGCGCGTGGATGTCGTCTGCCCCGGCTTCTCGGCCGACTGTCTGGAGACGACGGACGAGATCGGCCACGAGGGGGCGGAGACGTTCACCGCGGCCGGCGGCGGCGAACTGCGCTACATCCCGGCCCTCAACGACCGGCCCGACCACGTCGCCGCCCTGGCCGCCGTGGCCCGCCAACATTTGCATGGCTGGCTGGAACCGGCGGCTACTCGCTTTCCTTGGTGATGTACTCCACCAGCGCCTCGTTGATGCGGCCTTGCCAGCCTTCGCCGGTGGCGCGGAAGTACTCGACCACTTCCGGGTCGAGGCGAATGGAGACGGGAACTTTGGTGGGCCTCTTCTGCGGCCCACGCCGGGCGCGATAGGCGGCCACGAGTTCTGGGAAAACCTCTTCGGCCGGGCGCGCCTGGGCCATCATCGCCTCGTCCAGTTCAGGCGCGGCGTCGGGGTCTTCGGCGATAGCGCGGCGGATGTCTTCGTCGGTTAGCGCATCCAACCGCTCCAGATCGCTCTTGATTTCATACTCCATACGCTTTTTGCTCCCGCTCATTGGCCTTTCTCCAGGAGATGATTCGATAATTGCCGCCTCGAATGGTGAAAACCAGGACTGTCAGACGACCTAGAAACAAACCGGTGGCGATATAGCGTTCTTCACCATACTCCTGGCGACTGTCTTGGACAATGGTGGCCGTGGCCCAGTCAAACTCACCGATGTCGTCAAAGTCTAGGCTATGCCTGTCATAGTTAAGCTGAGACTTCGCTTCATCCCACTCATACGTTCTCATATTGTATATACAATTTATCCGGTGTCAAGTTACCACTATCCCAGGAACCCTTCTGGCGCACCCACCGCCAATGCCGCCGGCTGAG
>CXWK01000610.1_pt1 | contig 15873 bp, 12 predicted proteins | sample 590851 | NCBI WGS metagenome assembly CXWK01 (sample SAMEA3498364, study PRJEB10139) | wastewater metagenome | biome: wastewater treatment plant; material: activated sludge | place: Denmark | collected 2014-08-01 | reverse complement strand
ACCCTTCACGGGATACCAGAACTGGTCGGCACCCACGAACACGTCGTCACGACCGGAGTACAGGCGCTCGAAACCGAGCACCAAGGTGCGGATCGCGAGACCCTGCAACGCACATTCGGACATCGGCTCGTCATCGCTCTCCGGGTAGATGACGTGGTCGAGCGAACGATCGTCGATCAAAGGCATGGCCATGAAACTACTCCTCTCCATCACGCAGGGGCAGGGGAAGCCGATGCCCGAAACCCTACGGAATGGGCGCGCGAGAGTTCAGCACGCCAGTGCGACATCGAGCCCACGCGCGGCTCGTGGCGAGATCAGCCGGCGGGCACGGAGTCGAGCACCGAACGCAGCGCCTGTGCCGCGCCCAGCAAGGCCGCACTCTCGAACGGCACGACGATCTTGGCGTTGTCGCTCTCGGCGAACTTGCCGAGCGTCTCGAGCTGCAGGATCGCGATCAGCGACGGGTCGGGGTTCGCTTCCCGGATCGCCCTGTACACGCTGGTGATCGCCTGCGATCGACCTTCCGCCTCGAGGATGAAGGCCTGACGGTTGCCTTCTGCGCGCAAGATGGCCGCCTCGCGCTCACCTTCGGCAGCGCGGATGGCCGCCTTCGCCGCACCGTCGGCGATGTTGATGGCTGACTGCTGCGAGCCTTCCGACTGCAGGATCTTCGCCCGCTTCTCCTGATCGGCCTGCTTCTGCAATGCGAGTGCTTCGAGGATCTTGGGGGGCGGCGTGATCTCGACGATCTCGATGCGTGCGATGCGGATGCCCCACTTGTCGGTGACCGCCTCCATCTGCCCTTGCACATCGGTGTTGATGCGCTCGCGCTCCGACAGCGCTTCATCGAGCGAGAGCGTGCCGATGACCGAACGCAACGCAGTACGGGCCAACGCGTCGATGGCAATGCCGAAGTTGGCAACGCTGAACAGCGCCTGCTTGGCATCGACGATCTGCGTGAAGATCGTCGCGTTGACCGTGACCACCACGTTGTCTCGCGTGATCACTTCTTGCCGGTCGCCGGGAACGGGGATCTCGCGCATGTCGACGCGCTGCAGACCGTCGATGAACGGAGCGATGATCACCAGACCGGGCTCGTGCGTCTTGCGGTACTCGCCCAGGCGCTTGACGACACCGACCTCACCCTGTTGCACGATGTTGACCATGTTCTTCAACATCACCAGCAGGACGCCGAGCGCCAGAACGGCGACGACGAGACCACTGATGGTGAATGAACTGAGTGCGATCATGAGAGCTCCCATTGTTCTTCGGCGGCGCGCACGGTGAGCGTGGTGCCGGTGACGTCGGTGACGACGACGGGTGTGTGCGGCGGGATCGGGTCGCCGTAGCCGACGACCGCGAGCCAGCTCTCGCCGAGGATGCGAACATGGCCCGGGTCGCGACCTCCGACTTCGTCGAGGGTGACTCCTCGGGCCGCGATCAGGCCTCCGTGCACTCCCCCGATGCGCACACCGGGCCCGCGTCGGGCAAATGCTCTGCTCATGTACGGCCTACCGGCCACCACCCCGATGCCGGCAACGGCGACTGCTACCGCGATCTGCAACGGGATGAGTGATGGCGCGACGACGGCCACGACTGCCGCCGCGGCGGCGCCGGCAGCACCGAAGATGGCGAAGAACGCGAGGTGATGCAGCTCGACTGCAACCAGCACCACTGCAATCACGATCCACACGATGGGCACGATCAGCACCTCCGACGTGACGCTACGCCGTTGCAGGGAGTTACGCACCGCGCTCGTCGCGCGCGACCTCCCCGGCCTTGATCACCAGGGCGACCCGGGTGAGCGCCGTGATGTCGTCGAGGGGGTTCTCGCACATGCCGATGATGTCGGCGTGCTTGCCTTCGTCGAGTGCGCCCAGGTGATCGGCCTGACGCAGCAGCCGCGCTGCGTTGACAGTGGCGGTGCGAATGCTCTCCTGCGGCGAGAGCCCCGCCTTGAGCGACAACAACACGCACTCTTCCGCGTTCAGCCCGTGGTGGTTGCCGGGCGTACCTGCATCGGTGCCCATGGCAATGGCAACGCCCAGCTGGTGAGCGCGGCGGATGGCATCGATGTGGAGGTCGTTGAACTCGGCCATGCGGGTCAACAGGTGGGGCGGCATGGATGCGATCGCTGCGGGGTCGCGGAAGAGCAGCTCGCCGGCACACACGGTGGGCACCAGGGTGGTGCCGGCAGCGGCCATCTTGCGCAGCACCGCATCGTCGGCGAAGGTGCAGTGCTCGATGCTGTCGACGCCGGCCTCGACCGCATTCTCGATGCCGCGCAACGCATGGCAGTGCGCCGCCACGTGCTTGTGGTTGTCGTGTGCGATCTCGACGGCGGCGCGCAGCTCCTCGAGCGTGAACTGGATGGCGCGAGAGTCCTCCGTCTCGGACGACAGCATCGCCCCGGTTGCCATCACCTTGATCAGATCGGCACCCTTGGCGAGTTGACGTCGGGCTGCGGCCCGAACCGCATCGGCGCCGTCGGCCACCTCGTACATGCCCGGGTAGTACTCGACGGTGGACGTGGTGATGGACAACAGGCGCCCGGCCAGGAACATGCGCGGGCCGGGGATGCTGCCTGAGTTCACCGCGTCGCGCACCGCCATCTCGACGTAGTTCCAGCCGCCCACGTCGCGCACGGTGGTGATGCCCGCGTGCAAGGTGCGCGCCGCCGCACCCGCCGCGTAGAGCGTGATCGCGGCGTCGCTGCGGTTGGCCGAAGCAGCGGGATCGCCGGCGTCGGTGGGCAGTGTCAGGTGCACGTGGCAGTCGATCAACCCGGGCAGCAGCCACAGACCAGTCGCGTCGATCGTGTCGTCGGCGTGCTCTCGTCGGGCACCGCTGCCGACGGTGGCGATTCGCCCGTGCGCGATGCCGATGTCGGCCGTGCGGAACGACCCGGTCGAGACGTCGTAGACCTGCCCACCCATCAGCCAGCGCATGGCGAGAGCGTACGGGCGATCCTCGCGTGATGCCGGCGTTCGCCGGCGAACCGCGGAGGCCAGGTCTACGCTCATCGACGATGAGCAGCGACCTCGAGACCACCGGCCCACCGTCGGCTCACGACCCGAGCGGGCCGTGCCTGGCCTGCGGCACCCCGCAGGCTCGCACCTGGCAGACCGCCAACGGGCTCGCTCGGCTGTGCCCTCCGTGCGCCACGCTGCACGGCATCGGCTGCCCATGAGCAGCATGAGCGCCCGACCGCTCGCGATCGGTGATGTCGACCGCTATCTCGATCACGTGTGTGCAGTCGAGGCAGAGTCGGGCCTCGATGGGGCGGGTCACTCCCACGCCTACACCGACTCCGAGCCATTCGATGTGGAAGCGGGTCGCGACCAGGAGGTGGCTCGATGGTCGACCGAGATCGATGAAGTCGGGTGGCGCCGCGCCTGGGGGCTCTTCGACGAGGACGAGCTCGTCGGGAATCTCTGCCTCGTCGGCGGGCTGCTCCGCTCGGAGCTGCATCGCGCGAACGTGGGCATGGGCGTCACACGTTCGCATCGTCGTCAAGGAGGCGGCAGCCTGCTGCTGGCAACAGCAATCGGTTGGGCGCGGCGCCAACTGCTCATCGACTGGATCGATCTGAGCGTGTTCTCCGACAACCCCGGCGCCGAAGCGCTCTATGCGCGCCACGGCTTCCAGGTCGTTGGTCGGACACCTGATCGCTTTCGTCTTCACGGCCGGTCGCTCGACGACATCGCGATGACGCTGCACGTAGCTCGCCCTGGGTCGGACGACGTGTACGGGCACGGGCCGCACGACAAGTGACGAGCGAGCGACCAGGAAGGCCGAGCCGTGACCGTTGCGCCAGATGCGCGAGCGCGCAAGGATGACGCAGTGAGCCCACTCGCCAGTTCGCTGCCCACGGACGGGGTCACGTTCCTGCTCACCGACATCGAGGGCTCCACCCGTGCATGGCAGGCCGCGCCGGAGGCGATGACGGCGCCGGTGGCCCGGCACTACGAGATCCTCGACTCAGCCATCGCAGTCCACGGTGGCATGCGACCTCAGGAGCAGGGCGAGGGCGACAGCATCGTGGCGGTCTTCCGTACCGCTGCCGATGCCGTCGGCGCGGCACTCGCTGCCCAACTGGCGCTGTGCCGCGAACTGCCCGACTTGCCGGTACGCATGGCGCTGCACAGCGGCGATGCGATGCTGCGCAACGAACACAACTACGTCGGTCTCACCATCATCCGCTGCGCCCGCATCCGCGCGTGCGGACACGGCAAGCAGATCCTGCTCTCCGACGACACGGCCCTCGAGGTGGGCGGTGCGCTGCCGCCCGGCGCCGGCGTCGCCGATCTCGGGGTGTACGGCCTGCGCGACCTGGCCGGTCGCGAGCGCATCTGGCAGCTCACTCACTCAGAGCTGCCGGCCACGTTCCCTCCGTTGAAGGCGGGCGCCTCGGCTGCTGGCAACCTGCCCGCACCGATCAGTTCGTTCATCGGCCGCAGCGCCGACCTTGCCACCCTCAGCCACGCCATCGCGCAGCACCGCCTGGTCTCCATCCTCGGCGAAGCGGGCGTCGGCAAGAGCCGGCTCGCGATCGCCGCCGCCGGCGCGGCAGCCGACTCGATGCCCGGCGGCGTGTGGTGGGTGCCGCTGGCCGGGGTGAGCGACAACGAACCCGAGGCCGTGCTCGCCGCGGTCGTCACCGCGTGCTCCATCGAGCGCGACAACGACGACGCGATCGACGCGATCGTCGATCACTTCCGCTCGATCGCCGACGCGCTGATCGTCGTCGACGGCGCAGAGCACCCGAGCGCCGCACACGCGATCGATCGGATGCTGGCGCGGTGCCCGACGATTCGCGTGCTCGCCGCCGGCCGCCAACCGCTGAGGATCCCCGGCGAGGTCGTGCACCAACTGACCCCGCTGGGTTCGCCTCCCGACACGTTCGACGGCAACCGACGCGAGCTCGACGCGTTCGATGCTGCTCGGCTGTTCATCGAACGGGCCACGGCAGCCGGGGCCACCGCACGCTTCGACGACGCGGAGGCGACGACCGTCGCGCACATCTGCCGAGTGCTGGGTGGTTTGCCGCTGGGCTTGGAGCTGGCAGCTGCTCGCAGTGCGTCGACCTCGCTGGCACAGCTGGTCAGCAGCCTCAACGCGGTCAGCGCCGCACCCGCACTCGGGCCTGGTGGAATGCTGGCCTCGTCGATCGCGTGGAGCTTCCAGTTGCTGACCACGTCCGAGCAGCTCGCGCTCCAGCGCGTCGCGGTGTTCGTGGGTGGTTTCGAGACAGACGCCGCGACCTTGGTCGCCACCGGCGGTGAGCTGGACGAACGGGCGGCCGTGACCGCCCTCAGCGGCTTGCGCGAGCAACGGTTGCTGACGGTCGACGACCTCTCGGGTCGAATGGCGCTGCCACCCGCGATCCGTCAGTTCGCACACGCGCGCCTGCTCGATTCGCCCGATTGCGCCGGCACCGTTGCACGCCATGGCGAGTGGTTCGCCGGCGTCGCCGAGCGCTTCGCCGCAGCCGGCGACGCGATGCCCGTGTCGCTGCTCGCACCCGACGAAGCCGACTTGCTGGCCGCTCTCGACGCCTCGATGCACTCTGCCGACCCTGCAGTCGCGTACCGCATCATCGGGGGCATCGGCCCCGGCTGGGCGTTGCTCGACCATCCCGACGCGCTCGACGCGGCAACCCGTTGGCTGTGCGGTAGGTCGCCCAGTGACGGCGAAGGGCTCTGGGCCGCCGCCGTCTCGCGACTGTGCTTCGTGCACGCCGATCGGCCCGACTCCCCGGTGCATGGGCTGGCCGACGAGGCTCGCGCCGTCGCCGAACTGGTGCACGACGAGGTATCACCCACGTTCCTCGACGCGGCGGCACGCGCAATGGGGGCAGCGGGAACTGTCCCTCACGACATGGCTGCGACGACATGACTCGGGCGATGATCGATCGATGAACGAGACGCTCGACAACACCACGGTGACCAGTCAGACGGGCGAGGCGTGGCTGGTGCTGTACCAGCGGGGCAAGCCACCGCGCACCGTGGTGCTCGACGGCGAGTTGACCATCGGCCGCCACATCGACCAACCCGCCGTTGCCGGCCACTTGGCCATCCACGACGATCCCGCCGTCTCCCGGCTGCACGCAGTGCTCACGCGCAGAGCACCTGGCTGGTGCGTCCAGGCGGCGAACTCCACGAACGGGCTGTTCGTCAACGGCACCCGCCTCGCTGCCGGTGCAGTGCACCTGCTCGCCAACGCCGACGAGATCAGGCTCGGCGAGCGCACTGCCTTGGCGTTCCACTCGCTCGGCGGCGGCGGCGATCGTTCGCTGACGCAGACTGCCGGCGGCATTCCCGACCTCACGCCGGCCGAGCGCCGCGTGCTGCTCTGCCTGTGTTCGCCGGTGCTCGACGGTGATGCCTTCACGCCACCCGCCACAGTGGCCACCATCGCCTCCATGTTGTACGTCACGGACAGTGCCGTGAAGCAGCAGTTGGTGCGGCTGTACCTGAAGTTCGGTGTCGACGACGGCCCCGACCGACGTGTGCGTCTCGCCAACGATGCACTCACCCGCGGCGCGGTGCGCCGCGCCGACCTCCAATCGTTCCGGGCGTCACCATGACGACATCGACCGACGTGGTGGGCGGCCGCTTCCAGATCGTGCGCCTGCTTGCCACCGGTGGCGAGGCCGAGGTGTCGGTGGCCCGCGATCTCGAGCTCGACCTCGACGTGGTGGTGAAGGCGCGCCGCATCATCGATGGCGACGACCTGGGCCGCCTGCGGCGGGAGGCCGGCATGTTGATGCGCATCGTGGCGCACCCCGGCCTGCCGATGGTGCGCAGCGATCTGGTCGACGGTGACCGCTACTGCCTCATCAGCGACTACATCGCGGGCAACGATCTGCGCACACTCGTCGACGCGCAGGGAGGCGGGCTGCCACTGCCGACGGTGCTCGGGCTCGTCGATCAGGTGGCCGGCACGCTCGACCATCTGCATCGCCACCGACCCGCGGTGGTGCACGGCGACGTGAAGCCGGAGAACCTGGTGCTGGCCGACGACGGGCGGCTGGTGCTGGTCGACTTCGGCGCTGCAATGCGAGTGGGCGAAGACGGCGAGCGGCTGGGCACACCCGGCTTCTCGGCGCCGGAGGTACTGGCCGGGGAAGCGCTCTCCCCCGCCGCCGATGTGTACTCGCTGGCCGCGCTGTGCGTGTACCTGCTCACCGGCACGGTGCCCCGACTGGGCGCCGCGTGGCCCACCGAGCTGACCGACAGCGGGCTCGAGCGGCTGGAGCGGGTACTGCGCCGGGGCCTCACCTGGGATCCGCTCGGCCGCCCCTGGAGCGCATCCGAGTTCGCCATGCGCTTGCGCAGTGCCGCCGAGATGGACGTGCCGACCGGCACGATCACCCTGGTGCTGATCGACGTCGACAGCGGCGCCACACCGCGAGCCGAGTCGGCACTCGGCGCGCTGGAAGCTGCGGGCGGCCGCGTGATGACCACGGTGTCGCTGCCCGCCACCACCGCTCTGGTCGCCTTCTCGCGAGCCGGCGATGCCGCCGCCGCGGTGCTCGCGCTCGCGCCGGTGCACGCATCGATCGCCCTGCACGCCGGCGACCTGGGCGGCTGGCACGGTGCAACGCTGCAACAGCTGGCCGACGAGGCCGTGGCATTGCGCCGCAGCGCCACCACGCCCATCATCGTGTGCTCGCCACCGGTCCGCATGCTGCTGGGCAGCGACGACTCGTTGGCGTTCGAACCGTTGACCAACGGCTTCCGTCTGCAGCGACCCGCCGATTCCGTGCAACACGGCACGGCTGCCGCAACCCTCTCCACCGGCACCGGCATCGCGATCAACGGGCGGGCCTCCACCTGGGTCGCCTCACGCCGGGCCCGACCCCTGGTGGGCCGCACGCACGAGCTGCGCACCGCGGACGCGACGATCGAACGCGGCAGGCGCAACGGTGAGTCCCCCCTGGTGGTGGCACTGGGCGAGCCGGGCATGGGCAAGACGCGCTTCCTCGCCGAGCTCGCGGCAGGCGCCGTTGCCCGCTCCGAGCATGTGCTCGTTGGTCGTTGCACCGAATCCGGCGGGGCGTTCGAACCGTTCCTCGATGCGTTCGGAAGCGAGCTGTTCCCCTTCGAGTCCGGCCAGCTGGAGCGAGACGAGGAAGGGTGGATCGACCGTCGGCGCTTCTTCGGTCGCATCGCCGACGCAGTCCGCGCGCTGGGTGGCCAGGTGACGCTGGTGATCGACGACGTGCAGTGGATCGACGGATCATCGCTCGCGCTGTTGGCACAGCTGCTCGACGATCTGGCCGGCCAGCTCGCGGTGCTGGCGGGTTGCCGGCCCAGCGCCGATCGGCGAGTGCTCGACGAGTTGCACCAGCGACTCGACGTCGCCACCATCGCGATCGGCCCGCTGCAACTGGAGTCGCTCGCCGAGATGGCCCGCGACAACGGCATCGAGCTCAGCTCCGACACCTTGGAAGGACTGCTCGCGCTCACCGGCGGCAACCCGTTCTTCGGGCTGCAGCTGCTGGCTCACCTGCGCGACGTGCCCGGGCACACGTTGCAGGGCGGCGACCTTCCCGCAGGTGTGCGCGAGTGGATACTGCAGCGCGTCGACCGGCTGGGCGACGGCGCACGGGCCACCCTGGCACCGGCGGCGGTGATCGGGCGCAGCTTCGAGGTCATCACGCTTGCCGATGTGCTGGGCGTCAGCCCGCTGGAGGCCTTGGCCCACCTCGATGCAGCGGCGGCGGCCGGGCTGCTGATCGACGGCGCTCACCCTGGCGAGTTCCGGTTCGTGCACGCCATCGCCCGTGCCAGCCTGGAGGACAGCCTGTCGCCGGCCCGCCGCGCGCTGATGCACGCGGCCATCGCGCAACGCTTGGAGGAACGCGGCGACGACCAGGATCTGGAGCAGGTGCTGCACCACTGGCTGGAGGCAGACCGGCTGGGCAACCCGCTGCGCGCCGGCGAGATCGCAGTGGAGGTTGCCAATCGAGCCACAGAGCGGTTGGCCCACGAACGAGCCCTGAGCGTGCTCGATCGCGCGCTCGTCGTGCTCGAGTCGGCCGCTGCAACTCCCGAACGAGATCGAGTCGAGGCACAAGTACGGGTTGCCCACGGCCGCGCCGACTTCTTCGCCTCCAACCTCGAGGCCGCCATCACGCACCTCTACCGCGCGGCTGCTCTGGCCGAATCGGGTGACGACCCGGCCACGCTGGCGCAAGCAGCGCTGGTTGCCTCCATGCACCGCCGACACGGTCGCGACGACCCCGACCTGTTGCACCTCCTCGAGCGGGCGAGCAGGCGCTGCCCGCCCGAGCCCGCTGTGCTGCCTGCCATGCTGCACATCCGACGTGCACGCCTGCTGCCGGCAACGGTTCGCCACGAGCAGCGCTGTTCGATGGCCCGCCTGGGCCTGGTCGACCTCGCCTTGATGGACCCCATCGACCGCGCCACCGTCGAAACGGAAGTGGCACGAGCCTGCTGGGGGCCCGACGACGCCGCCACACGCGAAGCACTGACCACCGGCCACATCGAGGAGGCGGCGCGACAGTTGACCACCGGCGGGCCATCGCGCTGGACCGGAGTGTTGATCGAAGGGTTGAACCATCGTTCGGCGGCACGCATGCAGCTGGGCAACATCGCGGATGCGCTCGTCGATGCAAACCGTGCCGCGCAGCTCGCCGACGATGCCGGCACCACGTTCCTGCTCACGCGAGTGATGATGGGTCAGGCGATGATCAACTCGACGCTGGGCAACTGGGACGAGGCCGAGCGCCTGTCGAACGAGGCGGTCAGCCTGTCGGGCCGGCACAACCTGCTGCTCGCACAGATGGCCATCACGTACAGCATCGGTCGCGACCGCGGCCAGCAGGCCGAGCTGGCCCAGCTGGAGCACCGGCTGGGCGGCTTCGTCGACCAGAACCCGCTGTTCCTCGCGGCCTTCGCGCTGGTGCACGCCGAGTCCGATCAGTTCGACGACGCTCGCCGACTGCTCACCACCTTGCACCAGCAGGGGCCGTGGCCGCGCAACTGGCTGTGGCTGGGAACCATGGTCGCCGCGCTGGAAGCATCGGTGCTCGCCGGCGAGCACGAGCTGATCCGCCGCTACTCGGCAGTGCTCACGCGCTACTCGGGGCAGTGGGCACTGGCCGGTGCCGAGCTTGCCTGCTGGGGGCCGGTCGACCGGGTGCTGGGCCTCGCCCACGCTGCGTTCGGGCGGCTCGACGACGCGCACGCGATGCTCACGTCGGCGCTGCAGGCCGCAACTGCGCAGGGNNGCAATGGCGCCCGCAGTGGGGTGAGCCGACACTGAGTGCATGACCGTGTTGCTGCAGCGAGCGCCAGACCATGTCGAGTGGGTGGATGGCATCGACGTCTGCGAGCACCACCAGATCGACTTTCGCGAGGTTCGCCGGCAGGGCACGGCGCTGGTGGTCGTGCGGGCTGGGCGAGGGACACGCCAGGACTCCCGCTGGGTCGAGCACGTGCGTGCGGCCGAACTTGCGCGCTTGGCGGTCGGTTCGTACTGGTACCTGTACCCATCGCACACCTCCGCACACCACCAGGCCGAGCTGTGGATGGCGGCGATTCGTTCCGCGCCGAGCAGTTTCGCCGGCGGCCACTGGGCCGACGTGTCGACCACCGATGGTTTCGATCCGACCGACCTGGCGCGCTACGTCGCCGGGTTCTTGCGCCGCATGGATGAGCTGCTCGGGCACACGACAGGAGTGTTCACGGCAAACGGCTTCTGGCACAGCAAGGTGCGCTTCGACATCAGCGATCGACCACGCTGGCACAGCGACCCCTCCGCCGTGAACGCCACGGACGGTCGCGACCACACCCTCGCGGAGGCCCCTTCGTTCGACTGGCCACACGCGTATCGAACGTGCCCGGCAGATCGCGGCGGTCCTGGCCGGCACAGGGTGCAGGCACGCCAACTGGATGGCACGATCGCGCGCCCCGAGAACGGGCTGCACCTCGTGGCTCGCGGACCCAACGAGTCGGTGAGCAGCTGGCGACAACGATGGCTGCGCACACCCGACGTGGCCGAGTTGCAGCTGCACTTGAACGACCTCGGCGCGCAGTTGCTGGTGGACGGTGTGTACGGGCCGGCCACCGACGCCGCCGTGCGCTCGTGGTGCTTGCTGTGGCGCCGTGACTGCCGAGTTCCGCAGCTGGGCACCATCAGTCGGCCGCTGTTGCCGATGCCTGATAGAACCACCCTCTGATGACGACTTCAGCAGACACCGGCGGTGCCGTCGAACCAATGCGCTACGTCAACGGCGTGTTCAAGGGCGGCGGCGCGAAGGGCATCGCGTACGCTGGCGCACTCACTGCGATGCGCGCCCGCGGGCTGTGGTTCCACAGCGTCGCGGGCGCCTCGGCGGGTGCGATCACGGCATCGTTGATCGCCGCTGGGATGCTGCCCGCCGAGCTCGAGCTGGCCGTCCCGAAAGGCCTGGAGGCGATGCGGTCGTCAGTACCGAAGCGAATCGGAAAGGCGATCCTCGGTCAGGCCACATCGGTCTTCGAGAGCCGCGGCCTCAGAGAGTGGCTCGACCGCACGTTGGCAGCCGCCATCGGGAAGCACGACGCCTCACCTGTCACGTTCGCGGACCTGTTCGAAGCAACGGAGATCGAGCTGTACGTCGTCGCGATGGATCTCTCCAACGGGCTGCCGGTGGTCTTCTGCAGGCGTACCACACCGATGGTCGAGGTCGCCGGCGCGGTGGCCGCCTCCTCGGCCATTCCAGGAGCGTTCCCACCCGGCCGCGGAGTGTTCCACTCCGACGACGAGGGCGCCGTGGTGCACCAGTTCGTCGACGGCGGCACGTGGGCCAACTACCCGTCGTTCGTCTTCCAGGACCGGTCGTTTCGCGCCTGGTTGCGCAGCGCCAGCCAGGCTCGCGGCCAGTGGGCCGACACCGACGACGAGGCGTGGCAGCGAGAAGCCAACCGGCCGGTCGTCGGCTTCATCCTCGGCAACCCCGAGCCGCTGGAGCGCCGCCAGGCCGCCGGCCTGGTGCCACTGCGCTCGGCCGACGTGAACCGTCGGTTCGATCAAGGCCCCACCTACACGTCGCCGAAGCGACCCGTGTACCTCGTCGGCGCCGTGCTGTCCAGCGATTGGGCGCGACTGCTCGTCGGCCTGGCGATGGCAGTGTGGGTGGCACTGAGCCTGGCCACCATGCCGGTCGGGGTACGGCGGTTCTCCACCTGGCTCGCCGGCTGGTTGCCCGACTGGTTGTACCCCGTGGCGCTGGTGGGCACGTTGTCGATGGTGGTGTTGGCGGCGGTCGTTGCCATCGGGCTGATGGCCGTGCTGGTGCTGGTCGGGCGACTGGTGGCCGACACGCTGCTGCCCTCGATGCAGGCATTGATCGGCGTGCCCACCAGCGTCGCGCCCTGGATCGGTCTCGGCGACGACTCGGTGGTGCTGCGCGTGCCCCACATCGGCCTGAAGACAACCGACTTCGCAGTCACCGACGCGGCACGACTGGCAGCGGTGAAGGCCGCTCATCAGTGCGTGTGCGCCCAGCTCGACGATGCCACCACCAGCGCCCGGCTGGAGGCGCTGTTCAGTGGAGTGCCGGGCCCGGCGGAGCAACTGCGGCTGGAACCTTCGACGGCCGCTCCAGCGGTCTCACCCAACGAAGTCTCGCTGGGCGGCATCCTGGCCGCTGTCTTCGCGACAGCAGTCGTCGGTGGCCTCGGCTGGTGGGGCACCAACTCTGCAGGCATCGCCGGCATCGAGGTCATCACCCTGGCGGTCGTCGGTGGGCTCCTGGTCGGTGGAGCAGCGCTCGTGTACGTCGGCGGTCGGGCCGGCACTCGGTCGGCCACTCGTGCACGCTACGGAGTTGGCGCTTCGGCGCGACGCCCGCATCGAGCGGGTGTCGTCGCGATCGTCGCAGGAGTGGCGGCCCTCGTGGCCGGCGCGGCGCTCTCGATGGTGACGATGGAGGACCGCGCCGACGACACCAGGGAGGCGAAGGTGCTCAGCGCCCAGGCCGGCACCGGGTCCGACGACAACGACGCAGACAACGACGACAACAACAACGACAACAACAACAACAACGACAACAACAACAACAACGACAGCAACACCTACATCGTCGCCGTCGAGGGCCTCGCGGCACCGGTCACGGTGATCTCCGATCGCCACCTGCGCCTGAGCGAGGCGGTGTTCGTCCGGCTCGATGCCGGAGCGGAGACGGCGCGACTGGTGGGTGCACTCGACGACGGCAGGTTCGGTGTAGCGGTGGTGTGCTGGATGCTGGGCCTCGGCCTCATCACCTCCGGCGTACGGCGCCGGCGCTGGGACACGCGATGCGCACGACTCGGTGGCCTCGTCGCGCAGTGGCACCCGCGGTGAGATTGCGTCGAGCACGGAGGTTGCACCGCCGCAGCGCTGCCGATCACATCGTGCAAGGGCTCTGGATCGGCGATCGGCTGGGCGTGATGCAGCGCTGCTCGATCAGGTCGTTCCTCGCCGCAGGTCACCCATACCACCTGTACACCTACGGCCCCGTCGAGGGCGTGCCGGCGGGGGTGACCGTTCTCGATGCCAATGCGTTGATCCCCGCCGATCGAATTTGGCGGTACCGCGACTACGACACCCCCGCTGGCTTCTCGAACCAGTTCCGCTACCACCTCCTCGACGAGCGAGGTGGCACCTGGGCCGATCTCGATGTGATCTGCCTCCGCCCGCTTCCCGACGACCCGTACCTGCTGCCGGCACAGACACTGGCCGAGGCTCCTGCGGCGACCTGTCTTCTGCGCGCGCCGCAAGGATCGGAGCTGCTGCGACGCGCCCGAACAGCGGCCGAAGCGGTCGACCCACGAACGGCCATCTGGGGTACCACCGGGCCGGCGCTGATGTCGCGGCTCGTCGACGAGTTGGGGCTGGCGCTGCTACCAGTCGCTGCCGTGTGCCCCATCGACTACCTCGACTGGCAACTGGTGCTCAGCACCGACGAGCAGGAGCGGGCCGACCTGCGGCGACGCACCGACGACTCGTTCGCAATCCACCTCTGGCACGAGATGTGGCGACGATCGGGGCTCGATGGCAGCGAGCCGGTACCCGGCAGCCTGTACGCAGATCTCGTCCAACGGTTCGGGGTGGCGTTTGATTGACCACCGGCACCAGTGGTCGAGCCGTGTTCACAGGTTGCGGCGCAGCAGCGAGTGCACTCGCTCCCAGTGCTGCTCGGAGGCAGCCCGGTTGTAGCGCTCGGTGCCTGGCGGCGCGTAGCCGTGNNTCGCTGCGCACCACCGCCAGCTGCTCCGGCGGGGCGGTGGCGTCGTTGTCGGCCCAGCCCAGGTAGACCTCGGCCTGCACGGCCCGCAAGCCCAGGTGTGGCGAGTCGCTGGCGTCGCGCACCATCCATGCCCCGTGTATCGACGCGGCAGCGGCGACCCGGTCGGGAAGGGCCTTCGCCAGCGCCAGCGACAGCCCGCCACTCATGCAGAAGCCCACCACACCCACCTTGCCACCGCGTGCTGCGGGGTCGGCAGCCGCCGTCGCCAACAGCGCGTGCGCGTCACCGATGATGTTCGTGGGGGTGACGCCCGCCATCAGGTCACGGCGAGCGTGCATGTCTTCGTCGCTCATACCGAACTCGCGGAAGGGGCCACCGCGGTAGAAGAGGTAGGGAAGCATCACGTAGTAGCCGGCCGTCGCAAGGCGCGAGGCCATGTCCTTCAGTGCCGGACGGATGCTGGGTGCGTCCATCAGGTACAGCACGACCGGGTGTGGGCCCTCGTGCTCGGGATGGAAGATGAACGTCTTCATCTCGCCGTCAGATGTGTGGATGTCGACTTCGCGCTCGATCACCGGTGAAGTCTTCCACCCTGCGCGAGAGCAGCGATGGTCGGCGTAGCCTCGCGGCATGACCATCGAAGGTGAGTACGTTCCGAGTACCAGTGCGTGGGTGCGCGAGCAGGTCGCGGCCTACGAAGCGTCGGGCGGCACAGAGGCCAACACCCTGCGCGACACCGGCATCCCCGTCATCGTGGTGACGATGAGAGGCAGGGCCACCGGGTCGGTGCGCAAGATCGCGTTGATGCGTGTCGAGCACGGCGGCGAGTACGCGTTGGTGGCCTCGATGGGCGGCGCCCCCACCAACCCGGTCTGGTACCACAACCTCGTCGCCGACCCGCACAACGTGATGGTGCAAGATGGGCCGGCACCCTTCGAGGTCGATGTGCGCGAGGTCACCGGCGACGAGCGAGCGGCTTGGTGGGAGCGTTCGGTCGCGGTGTTCCCCAACTACGCCGACTACCAGGCCAAGACCGCCCGCACCATCCCGGTGCTGGTCGCCTCCCCGCGCTGACGCTGCTCTGCTGGCGATCGCACCGGCAGGTGTCAGCCAAAGGTCGTGACGACGTAGAAGCAGGAGGCGTAGGCATCACCGCGACCCAGGGTCCACGTGCCGGTGAACGGCGAGATGCCGCCGCTGGTGGCCTCCACCAGTACTTCGTACACACCGGACGGCACCTGCAGCTCCAGCATCGGCACATCGGTGCGGCACGAGGACGGTCCGACCAGGTCGTACTCGCCGGAGGTGGCCGAGGCTGCCAGAACCTCGATGCGGCTCTCCGGTCCGCTCATCACGATCCGCAGTTCTTCGGGTGAGTCGTTGTAGATGACGACCGAGGCGAGCGAACTCCCGCTCCCTCCGGTGTCGACCGGTTGCGGCAACGAGCCTGCGCCACCCTGCTGCGCCTCGGCGATCAGGCTGCGCGCCAAACCGTCGCGCGCTGCGACCAGACGGTCGTCGGTCGGCGCGTTGTCGATGAACCACTGATAGCGCTCGACTGCACCGGAGTAGTCCTGGAAGAACTCGGCGGTCTGCGCGCAGGTGAGTGTGATCGTCGGGAGGAACCC
>CXWK01085447.1_pt1 | contig 15878 bp, 23 predicted proteins | sample 590851 | NCBI WGS metagenome assembly CXWK01 (sample SAMEA3498364, study PRJEB10139) | wastewater metagenome | biome: wastewater treatment plant; material: activated sludge | place: Denmark | collected 2014-08-01 | reverse complement strand
CTGCTTTTTCTATTGTTTGATCTTTATCTTCATCTAGGCTTTGAGTAAATGGTTGAACTTTAACAATTTTAATTTTGTTATCTTCGATTCCCCAATAATAAATTTGAGGAATTAAAAGTTTTTTGTTACCGACAATAATTAAATTTTCAATCGCCGATGAAGTATGGAAATCAAGCTTTCCCTGTTCAACTTTAATGATGGCGTGATCTCTATCTTCGTTAAAATAACCTTTGCCAAAAATTGTAAAGTTGGCTGAGAATATTATTAATTGGGGAGTTAAATGATAACGGTCTTTTTCATTTCTCTCTATTTTAGAAACTAATTCGAGTGCCCATTTTTCAAGCAAATTTTCCCAAAGTTTTTCAATATTTAAAACCGAATTTTTAGCCAGGTGATTATTTGCAAGTTCTAGAGTTTTAATACTTTCGGGAATAGGAATTTTTAAAATTTCAGTTTTTATGTGCAGCGCATGGTCTTTAATGTTGGGATGATTCTTTAAGTATCTGTTTACTGCATTCTCAAATATTTCAGGCGGCGGGATGGCGATGACCGATTCAACAACCGGCAGACCAAGATGGCCAAGTTTTGCTAGATTAAATAAGTTTAAGCCAATTACTTTTTTATCTTCTTCTCTAATAAATTTTAAAGGAAGTATTAACATAAACTATCTGGTGGTAACGACGATTTTATCGCCCTCAAGAATGTTGTTTTGCATTACAAAACCAGCATTTGTTTCGAGTACTTTATCGACCTCAACTGTTGATTGATAACGCTCAAGAGTTTCATCGGTTTGGCCTTCGATAGGCGGAGGAACATTAGGCAAGATATCGGCAATAGTATCGCCGGAGATCCACATTATATCAATTGGAAATTTCATGCCTTTCATCCAATAAGTATATTTTTGGGGAGCCTCGTGAATAAAAAGCATTCCTGAGGTAGTTGCCAAACTATCTCTATAACCTAAACCTTTGGATCTGATTTCCTTGGTGTTGGCAAGTTCGATATTGATTTGGGCTTTTTGGATGCCGTCGCTACCTATAATAACTAGTTTATTAGTTTTTTGAACTGTTTGGCCAGAAAGTGTGGGAGTTCTTTTAAACATACTGGCAAACGGCGCAAGATAGCTTTGATTGAAAGCTAAAAACATGGCAATACTAGTGAGTAAAACTAATCCAAAAAGTTGAAACCAGAATTTCTTCATTAATTAATTATAGCGCATGGCAGGCGACTGAGGCAGATAGTAGATGACTTAGTTTTGGCATTCAGACCAAAGTCCCCGTAAATTCTCGCGGGCATCGCGCTCGGCTTCGACGAAACGCTCATTATATTTAACGTCGGGCGGATAAGTTAAAGACTTAGCAAATCCCTGACGAATTAGATAATCATTGATGAAAAGGGTCTCCCCTCCTGAAACAGGTAAGAAAACGTACCTCAGAAGACGGTTATATTTATCGGTATCAGATATATCTCTGGTTAAAATAACCTCTTTGCCTTCGATTAATCGCTTGGTTTCATCACTGGATTTTTTCCCAAAACAGCCGACTGGTCTTCTGGGATCTACTGTTTCAGGAGTGTCGATACCAATCATCCGAATACTAACTGTGTCGCCATTAAGTTTAATATAGAAGGTGTCGCCGTCAATAACTTTGGTAACTAAGTATCTATCACCTGTAGGCAAATTCGCTGAGGCTGTGGCATTTATTAAATCTGTATTTGTGCGATTACCTAGAACCTGGGCGTTTTGATCGTTGCGATCAAGATTTAAGCCCTGCCAGATCAAAATTGAACCTGCAATAAACGAGGTCAGCAGAATAACAGTCAGGAGTAAAGTTTTTTTTAGATTCATTTAATTTGAGAAAACTTGAGTAACCATTAATCCGTAAACTCCGCCATCCATAATACCGATTCCAATTTTATTAAATTCAGGAGACAGGATATTTTCTCGGTGTCCTTTGGAATCCATTAAACCTTTGTGGGCAAGCTGGACTGTTGGGGCATATGCTAGATTTTCACCAATGACTAAGTATAGATAACCGGCTTTATTTGCCCGGTTGGCAACACTTTCTCCTTCAGGCGAATTATGAGCAAAGTAACCTCTGGTGAACATATCGGCTGAATGATTCCGGCCGATCCGAGTCAAACTATCAATTTTTTCAAGCGGCTGAAGATTTCTAGAAGTCCGTTCTTTATTCACCAGAACAATAAGCTGGTCTTCCATAGCGGAGTCAGGTGAGAATTCGCTGGTTTTAAATCCGAGATTAACAGTTTCATCGGAGCGAGGTTTTATAGTTAGAAAAGTAAAAGTATCCTCAGTGATACCACCAAAAACATTTTTTAAAGGTCCTTCCAAGCGATGAGTTTCGTTTAGAATAGCGGAACCGATTTGGGAATCAAGAATATCTTTTTTAATCATTGGCTGAATTGGGAACGTGCCGAGTAAAACCAAAATTATTGAGACAAAAACTAAACCTCTGCAAATTGCCGGAATAACAGAAAGCTTATTAAGCCACTTTGGGAGATGTATTGTGCCGAGGAAACGAAAAAGAACAAAATGGATAATGCCGAAAAAAACAGTTTCAACTAAAAACCAGACTGAGAGAAAGCCAAATATCTTTGAGAGTGAATTAGGAATTTGAAAAGCAGTTAAGAAGAATTGGGCGAATTCATTATAAAACCTCAGAGAGGCAAAAAAGGCAACTATAAAAGATAAAGAATCTAAAACTTCACCAAGAAAGTTGCGACCGATGGATTCATAAATAAAGAATATTAGAAGCGCAATAATTACTAAATCAACCCAATTCATAGGAAATATTATACTTCAAATTCTATGAAGAAAAGCTTAGAATAGTATGAATGGAAACTGCAGATTTATTCATTAAAATTTTAGTGCCGCTGGCTATTGGGGCGATTATTGGTTTAGAGCGCCAGGTTGATCCGACACCTGATAATAAACCCCGTAAAGGACAGGTTCTAACTGATATGGGGCTAAGAACTTTTTCGATGATTGGAATTTTAGGAGCTTTGAGCGGATTAAGTCTTTCCGGTGGTGCAGTAATATCGGCAATTATTACATCGGCTGTTTTGATAATGATTTTGGCAAACTATATTTTAGGAGTAATTTACACTAAAGATTTAGGGATCACGACAGAGATTGCAGTATTTTTTACATATTTTGCCGGAATACTTATCGCCGCTGGAATTGTACCGATACAAATTATTTTAGCCGTGACTGTTATCGTGGTTTTACTGTTATCTAAAAAGCAGAAGATTCATAGAATGATTGCGGGTATTGACCGAAAAGAAGTTAACTCGTTTGTGAGTTTTGCTATTTTAGCTTTGGTTATCTTGCCTTTTTTGCCTAATTTCTCATTCTCTTTGAGCAGTATTTCTAATATAGAGGCGATCTTACCGTCGGTGCCGTTTCTTAATCAAATTAAAGACATCAGTTTAATAAATCCTTATAAATTATGGTCAATTGTGGTTTTGATGACCGGAGTTGATATTTTGGGATATGTTTTAGAAAGAACTTTAGGGCGAGGGAAAAGTTTGCTTATCACTAGTTTGGCCGGCGGATTTATTTCTTCAACTGCGACTACTCAATCTTTGGCCGGACAAAGCAAAGGTTTAACTCAAAATAATCAATTTGTCGGGGCGGCGCTATTTTCTAATATGACAAGTTTTATCCAAATTTCGATTTTGATTTTAGCGGTTAACAGCAGTTTGTTCATCCAGGGTTTGCCGGTGATATTAGGATTAACCATTTCGACACTTTTGGCGGGCTGCTTTTTCTTCTTTAGAAAAGCCAACTCTGGATCTGAGGCCTCTAAAAAGCAAAAAAATTCGCATAAAATGTTTAATTTAACTCCGGCTTTAAAATTTATGGGGCTGTTTTTAGTAATTAATATTTTGTCTAAATTGTCGCTGGTGTTTTTTGGTAATAATGGATTTTTAGTTACTTCAGGACTGGGGGCTTTGGCTGGAATTGATGCGGTTGTTATAAGTGCATCTGAGTTAAGCGGCCGGATTATAGATTCAAATTTAGCGATTTTAGGAATATTAATTGCTAATGCGGTAAATTTGTCGGCTAAAACTTTTTATGCATATTCTTCCGGAGCGAAAAATTTTGCTTATAAATTTGGTGCTTCGACAGTATTTATTGTGGCTTCAAGTCTGGGAGCTTTTTTCTTAACGGGTGCCGTTTAAGTTTATTTTGCGGATTCTGATATTTTTAGGTGTGACTTCTACTAATTCTGTGTCATCAATATATTCTAAGGAATCTTCAAGATCCATTAATTTGGGGGAATTAAAATGTTCGGAAACGCCTTCTCCGCTGGAACGGTGATTGGTTTGCTGTTTTTCTTTACAGACATTAACGCTCATGTCTCCCGATCGGGCGCTGGAACCAATAACCTGACCTTTATAAACTGCAGTTCCAGGACCAATAAAGAGCGTGCCACGGCTTTGGACTCCAACTAATCCGAAAAGTTTAGTTGTGCCTGTTTCGTGGACTACTAAGGATCCGCTGTCTCTACTGAAGCTAGCTCCAGTATCTGGTCTGAATTCTTCGAATATTGTATTGATAATGCCTAATCCTTTGGTATCAGTTATGAATTGTGAGCGGAAACCAAATAATTCGCGGGTAGGAATAATATACTCAAGATCAACGATTCCACCTTCGTTCTTCATATTGATTAATTGACCGTGTCTTAAACCTAGTTTTTGGATAACTGTACCGGAGAACTCTTCGGGAGTTTCGATGAACAGTCTTTCATAAGGGGCCAAAGTAACTCCATTTTCAACTTTAGTAATGACTTGAGGGCGGGAAACTTGGAATTCATAACCTTCACGGCGCATTCTTTCGATTAAAATAGCTAAATGGAGTTCTCCCCGGCCTGAGACAATCCAATCAGTGTTTTGACCATTTTCAACTCTTAGGGCGACATCTGTTTCCAGTTCTTTATAAAGTCTTTCCTGAATTTGGCGAGTAGTTTTGTACTCCCCTTCCCTGCCGGCAAATGGAGAGGTGTTAACGCTAATTAACATGCGGATTGTTGGTTCTTCGATATCAAGAAGAGGTAATGCTACTGGATTATTAATATCGGCGATTGTTTCACCAATGGTTATATCAGCAATTCCAGAAATAGCCACAATATCTCCGGCTTCAGCTTCTTTAATATCTATCCTGCCTAAGCCTTCAAATCCCATTAAGGATGAGATGCGGTATCTTTTTTGGATGCCTTCACGATTGATGTGCATAATTTCAGCGTTAGCGGCAATCCGGCCGTTTTCAATTCGTCCCATTCCGATACGGCCTTTGAAATTATCACCACTGATGTTTGAAATTAAGAGTTGAAGAGGTTTTTCAGGATCGCCGCTTGGAGCTGGAATTTCTTTCATAACTGCTTCGAATATTGGGGTAATATCAGTCATAGTATTTATATCAGGCTCAAGACCAGCTTTTCCAAGCTTACCGGAGGCGTAGATAACAGGAAAATAAGCTGATTCCTCATCTGCACCTAAATCAATAAACAAATCGAAAGTTTTATTTAAAACATAGTCGATCCTGGCATCGGGACGATCGATTTTATTCACAACAACGATGATTTTAAGTCCCATTTTGAGAGCCTGTTTTAGAACGAATCTGGTTTGAGGCATTGGACCTTCTTTAGCATCAATTAAAAGCAGACAGCCATCGGCCATTTTCAAAACACGCTCGACTTCTCCTCCGAAGTCAGCGTGGCCCGGGGTATCAATAATGTTTATTTTGGTGCCGTTATAGCTAACTGAGGCATTTTTGGAGAAAATAGTAATTCCACGCTCTTTTTCAAGTTCGTTAGAATCCATGATCAAATCTGTGCCAACGAGGTCCTTATCCATTTTGGTCATGGTTTGGGTTAACAGAGAGTCCACAAGAGTAGTCTTTCCGTGATCAACGTGGGCGATAATAGCGATATTTCTTAAGTTATTCATACTGTACGCACGAAGAGTAATTATACATCATCTAAAAAGATAAAGATATACTTATAGGATATAGTAAAAATTGGTCTAAATGATGGATAAAGATATTGTGCTAGACTAAATAGATAATGTTTTTTAACAGAGTTACTTTAATATTTTTCATAGTGCTTTTCGTTGTAGTGGGAGCTTTGGGATACTACTGGTTTGGGGATTCAGGAATCAAACTTAATACAGACCGGGCTGCTGTGATTAAAGAGATGAGGAGCTTGCAGAGAATGGAAACAGCTTCGTTTACGATTGAGAAGATTATTGATGGCGGGACTGCTGAAACTAATGTTTTTAAACAATTTCTTTTTGGCGACAAAATTTTATTGATTGCTCATGGGCAGGTTATTGCGGGGTTTGATTTATCGCAAATTTCTGAGAAAGATGTCGTTGTAGAGAATACGACCATCAGATTAACTTTGCCGGCACCGCAGATTTTGGTGGCGACGCTTGATAATACACAAACTAAAGTTTATGACCGTTCAAAAGGGATTTTGAATCCGGGAGATAAGGATTTGGAGACCAAAGCCCGAGAAGCGGCTGAGAAATCGATTAGAGATGCGGCGTGCGAAGGAGGGATTTTACAGCAGGCTAGTGATAATGCCAGAAAACAGCTGATGGCTTTTCTAATGGCTTTAGGATTTAATCAGGTTTCAATTGAGATACCCTCCGCTTCCTGCTAATTAACCTTTCCCCATTGCCATATTAATCATACTCATAAGGCTATTTTTAATAAATTTAAGAATAGAAAACATTATGCCAATTAATTTATGAAGAAAGCCTTCATAGTTATCTTTTATGAATTCGTTTGAGGTTTCTGTTAGTTGAGTTTTTAGGTCTTTGGGTTGTTGAGTAGGAATCGTACTTCCAGGGGTTAGATTAGGGTCCATAAATACATTATATCTTAAGACTATGCGGAATTTATGAATTCACTTACAGCTGAAGATTAAGTAGATTGCTCAAGTTTACGGCCTCTTAAATATTGCTGAACCCACACATATCGAGCTCTGGTTTCACGGCCTATTTGGTATGTTTCAGGAGTCATTAGCTGCACTTCAGCAATCCTGGCTCCTTTAGGAATTAGAAGGTTAAAGATCAGGGGACGGAACCTGTCATCACTGGCTGAATTTATACTTCGTCTAATTTCCGGATCACGGCGATCCCTTTTGGTCTTCATCCCTGACGGGAATAAATCACGTGTGGGGTATTCCTGTCTTAATGAGTCAAAGGCCGGATCGAAAGAATCCTCATCCATTACAAAGAGTATTCCGTGAATATCAGCAAGCGGCCTGCCACCTCTGGCATTAATTTTGGCTACCATTCTTTTTTCTGATTTAGTTCTGGATTTTGAGTCGGAATATACTATCCCTTCCCTTTGCATGAGAGAACGAACTCTTTTGGCAAATGAATGGGTAACCTTAATTAGGCCACTCCTCGGGAGGATTAATTGCTCACTAGCTGTTGGAATGTAGAACTCACTCATGTGATGAATTTTACCAAACAAAAGTGGATTTATCAAACTATAGGACTTTAAACTTGTACTCCATACGGGACGAAATGCGAACTTATTTAGAGTCCACTTCAGTAAAAGAAGGAAATCATACTTTTGATTCCACTGCATTTTAATTGATAGATCAGTTTCGTAGTTGTATAATTTGCTTTCGTTACGACATCTCATAGGACTTCTAACATTAAATTTGAGTTTTAGAGTTCTATTTAATATAATTACCCTATAATGAAATCTCAAGAGCCTTCTGGGGTGAGAAAAGATTTAGCAGATTTAATTCAACGCTCAAGAACTACTCCCGATGAACCATTACCCCAAGCGCGTGTAATGTCTCCTGAGGAATATAGGAGAAAAACTGCTGCTTTGCGTGCCTATATGTTATTCGCTGAAGAAAGAGCGGAGGCACTATTTGGACATTTTAACGTTAGAGGATTATTTGACCAAATTAGGGACTTAAATACAGAAGGATTCGGAGCAGGTAAACAAGAAGTTAGAGAATCGAGACCATTTCTCTATGATCAAGTGGTAACCCCAGCGAATATTCATGCTGACTTAACAGTACCATGGAATCTTCGACCTTCAGGTGACCAAACTATAGACGGAGTCGATGGTACGACTAAACCTATGGATTTATTGGAAAAATTCAAGGCTAAATATGAGCCTAGCACAGTAAATCTTGAGGAATTACCAACAAGTTTGGAGGAAGTAGCTGAACTACTTCCTGATATAACGGGTTTTAGTATTTCCTATTTCAGAACTCGATATGTTAGAACCGAGATGAGGGTGTCCAGGAATTACCCAGTACGAGCATCACACCCGGATAAAGGATTTGCTGTTTATACTAATGATCGAATCTCTTCCTCAATACCCGATGTCCGAGTCAAAGCTACATTCGGTATAGAGGTTAATGCAGTATTAAATCCAAGAGGAGATTTTCTAGAATTTCAACCCCGCTCAGCAACTGAAGATCTAAGACCCCCTTATACATCTAAAGATGTTGTATCGAATTTTTATGGTACTCCTACAATCAGATCGCACAGAACCCCTAGGATAGGTAACCTTGATTCTTCGCAATATGGGGAAAAAATTCGAATTGAGGCAGGTGAATCACATGACCGGATTAAACAACTAGTTGCTGCATCTATTAATGATTATATTAATAGATAGATTATGTGTAACCACTCATTGCATAATCACATTCCCCATAGCCTAGACTGGAAGCAGTAAAAGAGGTTCGCGCGTCCCTAATGGGTGAAATAAATTTGAAGCTAAGAAACTTGGTACCGCGTACGGGAGTCGAACCCGTGATTACTGGGATGAAAACCCAGCGTCCTAACCACTAGACGAACGCGGCATATTAAATTTTCAGTGTAGTTCGCCCGGCATTTCATGCTAGACGAACGCGGCTCGCTTTGCTCGCCTCGTTCGTCTGCGAGTGCTCCGTCTGCTCTTTTAATCGTTGTCAAAGAGCAACTCCACACTCTAATGCCGAACGCGGCTCGTAATTGCCGTCTGGCACTTCATACTAGACGCGGCTTTACTTTTTAAATCTCATTTCAGATCAGGGCTGACAACCCTGGATAAAGCACGGAGCGATTGAGCCTGTAAATTTTACCAAATATGAATGAATTAGTCTAATGTTTAGTTTAGCTGCACTTTGATCTTGTTTTATATAAAGCCGATTAGTTGACGTTTTTCGTGAAAATCGCTATTTTAATAGTCCAATGTAAATTGGATTTCTCGCTAAAACATATTCTGACTGTCTCAGTTTGTTTATGTACGAAGATTTAGCAATAATTCTTTGTATGGCGAGAAGGGAAAAAGCCCCGTGAGGGGCTTTTTCTGTGTTTGGTTTCATATTTCATAATCTTTACTCCAGCGGACTAATTTGCTTTGATTGTTTTTGGTCGGATTAATTCGCAGAAGTCCTTGGGTTTCAGCCATGTCTTCGAATGGCACAAGATAGGATTTATCTAACTCAGGACAATAAATTCCAAAATAATCTATTTGATTTTTATAATTTTTACGTCGGTGCCCCCTATACCATTCTGTGCTTGAGGTATTAAATTTAATGCAGCCGTTACGAATTCTGCCACTTTTACATTGAATTTTATATAATTGACCTTCCCTATCTAAAACCAGGTCATACCTTTGACTATCACCGAAAGGTAATAGTATCGCAAATCCCTTCTTAAGTAGGCTGGCTAATACACCTGCCACTGCAATATCACCGATTGCTTTTGGACTGCCCATCAAAATTTATTATAAGGTTAGACATTTCCCCGATCAAGGAACTGGTCTGTGCGTTGAATTGGGATGGGTTGTAAAGTATAATTAACGCTTAGTTTGAGCTAATTGTTTAAAGGGCCGATAGCTCAGCGGTAGAGCAGGAGACTTTTAATCTCTTGGTCGTGGGTTCGAATCCCACTCGGCTCACAACTAATATAACTAGTTTTTGCCCAATATTATGTCTCAACAATCTGTGGGAATATGCATATATTGTGGTGAAGAAAAACCTCTAACGAGAGACCATGTCCCCTCAAGTAATTTATTCACTTCCGGAGAAGGCGTGGATTTTCGTTTTGTATGGATTTGTCTTGCTTGCAATAGAGGCTATTCAAGAGATGAGGAATTTTTTAGGAATTGGCTAGTAAATGCACATTATGAAACTTCTGAGGAAGCCACCAAGATATTTGATGGACCGATTACACGAGCTTATACCAGAAGGCCAGCTCTCGCTCAACACTTTTTTGACAACATGAAACTCGTTGAAATATATAATCCGACTACGAGAACAACTCAAACCAAAACGGCAATAACGAATAACACTAAGGATAAGTTGAGAATTACAAGGGTGGTTAGTAAATACGTTAAAGGACTAGCTTCGTGGCATTTCGGAGAACGAATAAATACTGATATGAGAGTTGAGATTGTTCAAGTTGATGACACATGGCTTCAAAGAAATAGGGAGCTTGTTGGAAGAATGCCATTATTAACTGTTAAAAAAGATGTCTTCGAATATAAATACGGGCAAATACCAGACACTCAGTTTTCCATGTGGTTAATTGAATTTTACTCAGGCACTTTCTTTGCTGGATTTATCGCGGATGACGCATTTTTTAATCGCCAAAACAAAAATTAATTATTAACTGGTAATTTAAATCTTGATTTTGAATTTTTTGAGGTATTTTTTGCCCGTTATTGAAGTATAAGAAACTTCGAGTCTCGCGTCTTTAATTCCGGTGTGATATCGACAGACTTTATTAGAGCAGGTTCCGAATAGAAGTTCGGCTGTGTCGTTTGATTTGCCGCCCAAGACGAGTCCGCCGCCTGCACCTTCCTGTTGGCCGGCTGAGCCGTGGGAATATATTAGTGAATAGGCTACCAGTTTGGCATTTTGGAGATTGGAGAAATTAACGATGACTGCCTTTTTATCGGCTCTGAGGCGCGGATAAACGCCGATGGTCGTTCCTCCACCGGAGCGGACGACTGCTTTAGTGCCTGATTTTCCAGCTTGAGGTAGAACTTTAGCTTCAACATTGATAGGTGATATAAATAGCGAAAAAAGAACTAGAAGAAGCAGCGACAGAAATTTCATGTTTGTAAAGAATACCATGATATACTAATTTTTGTGAATACAAAAACGCTTAGTTTAGTAGTTGTAGTAGTGGTTTTAGTTGCTGGGGCGGGATTATATATATTTACTCAGCCTAAAAATTTAAAGCCTTTGAGTGATGCATCTTTAGAGACACCTAAGGAAGTTGTGCCCTCTAAAACTTTTATTGATTATAGCGATCCGGCGGGATTTAGTTTTAGTTATCCGGATAATGTTTCTATTTCAAACCGGGCTTCGGAGGTAGATACGGTTGTTGACCCCGATGCGTATGCGGATTTGCAGTTATTTTCCAAAGATAAAAGCGGCAGTTTGAATTTGAGGATTGCGGATAGTAAATTTAAGAATATTCAGGAATGGATTAAAGATCAGGGATTGCCGGAAGGAACAGTTCCGGTTGAAAAGAAATTAGGAGAACTGAAGNNTTACTGTAGAGATGCCTCTTGTTGAAGAGATGTTTTGGATGGAAGTTTATCAAAAGGTAACAGGAGAATTTGCTTTTGCGGCACCTGAGAACGCGACTACTCAGACCGCAGCTGCAGGGGCATCTTCGGGCGAAGAGGTTATTTTTGAAGGTGAAGAGGTCGTTGAATAAGTTGATTGTTGATTGTTGATTGTTAATTGTTGATTGTTGATTGTTGATTGTTGATTAAATCTTACCTTCTTCTTACCTTTAATTGATTCTATTTTTATCTCGGCAATTTATTATTGATGATATATGGAACCTAATATAGAAGAGGCAGACAACAAAAGAGATGAAGCGGCTCAGATTGAGCAAACAGCAGCAACTCTGGATGATAGCGGAGCGGCAGCTGATTTACAGACTACGGCTGATAATTTAAAGGCTGAGGCTGATACGGTACAAGCTGATGCTGAGGCTGCAGCGGAGCAGGAAAAAGCTGAAGTTGATGAAAAATACGGAACTTCTTGAGTTTTAAATCCCGTTTACATAATGCTTTCTGACAAATTCTACATCCTTGCTGAGCTGAGGGCCCTTTTGTTTTAAATCAGCAACTACCAGCGAAGCATCATAACGAGAGTTGTCAAATCGGATTATTGCTGGAATTTGTCTTCCTTGAAAGTGCTCAGCTAAGATAATTTGCGGCGGACCTTCTATATTTCGGTTGGAAGCAACGCCAGTTACCGAGAAACTTTCGCCTTTAATTTGTAAATTCATATCTACAACATACAACTGGAGACCCCTACGGAAACGATGGGGATAAGTGCTATACCCTTTAGTATTAAGATCTTCTGGTAGTTCCTGGGCTGGTAATGAGACGTGACTCAAGGTCTGATCCTCGTTAAATAATGTTGGGCCTTTATATCCGGGTTCTGCGCCTTCAATTTTGACTATCATAGAGACATATTGAACCTTTTAAAGATTGTTAGCAAGAACTAGTTTGAGCTTAAAATCACATCAGAGTAAAGACAGCAGGGTTATTTTATTTTTTTATTTGATCCAAATACTACAGTTTTCCTGGTTCTTCGTCTTCGTGCTGGAGCGTTTTCTTTTAGAACCTTCCTTCGGCCTTTGGTTTTACATCTTGGGCTGCCGCAAGGGTCAGTCTCAGGATCGTGGGAGTTATCGCAGCGGCTGGGGCGTTTGCGTTTAAAGATAATTAGTTTGCCTTTTTCGGTTCTGGTTAGCTCTCTTGAGCGCTTCGAAGGATTATAAACTTCGGAATCTTTAACCTGATCAATTACAGACTTTTCAGGTGCAGTCTGAGTAAAAACCTCAGCATTTATTGGTCTAATAAAAGGATCTTTTCCGACTGAGATTAAGGGCTTAGCTTCAGGCTTAATTATTAGAGGGTTAGATCCGGATAGATTTAGCGCATTTTCTCTCAGGAATGTGTCTCTTGGATTACTAAAATTGGGCCCCGGATTATTGGGATATACTTCTGAGTTAATTTTAGCTTTAACAGCTTCAGGTCTCATAGCAGTTGTATATTATACCCTATTTAGCCTCTAGTTTCAAAAATTGCACCTTAATATCTTTAGAGCGAAGCGAGAAAATACCTAATGTTTTCTCATGAGCCAGGCTCATTTCGAAAAGTATAGTTCACCAGTTTGTTGAACTATAGCCTTCGGTAATATCTTTGATATGTTCAATTTCGAGTTTACCGCTTTTAAAATCAATTGCTATTAAATCAATTCGCAAACCGCCTTTGATATTTTTCTCCAGCGCATAAACCTTGGTGGTTCTTATTAGAAATTTAATTTTTGAAGGGGTGATAGATTCGATTGCTGAGCCATATATGTCGCCCTGGCGCAACTTAACCTCGATGATAACTGTGGTATCCCCTTCTCTGGCTACAATATCAATTTCTCCGCCCCGTATTAAATAGTTGCGTTCGATAATTTCGTAATCTAAACCTGCTAGGTATTTGCAGGCTAAGTCTTCTCCGTATTTGCCTTGTTCTTTGTTAAAAGTAGACATAACTGTCATCCCTGCGCAGGCAGGGATCCAATTAAAAATCTAAGGCCGGAATTAAAAAATAGTCTCATATAGGTCTGTCCATTCCGGATTAGACTTGTTAATTAACTTAATTTTCCAAAATCTTTTCCAGGTTTTCATTTGCTTCTCTCTTAGTATTGCTTGTTCGATATCTTCATATTGTTCATAATAAACTAGATTATGCACCCCATATTCCTTAGTAAATCCTTTAACTAAATCATGCTTATGCTCCCAGACCCTTCTTCTTAGGTCGTTTGTGACTCCGATATAAAGAGTTCCATTTTTACCTGAAGATAAGATGTAAACATATGAGTACATCCGTTAATTGGATTCCAGCCTTCGCTGGAATGACGTTTTGCTTATAAACATAGTTTGAAAGCTTTGCTTATAAACATAGTTTGAAAGCTTTGCTTATAAAAATAGTTTGAAAGCTTTGCTTATAAACATAGTTTGAAAGCTTTGCTTATAAAAATTTATCTAATTTAAATGATTTGCGGTGGAGATCTGAGAGGCCGAATTTTTTGATCATTTCCCGATGGAATTTTGTACCGTAGCCTTTGTGCTTATCTAAACCATAATCAGGAAAATCTAAGTGAAGTTTTTGCATTAAATCGTCGCGGTAGACTTTAGCGATAATTGAGGCTGCGGCGATTGAAGCCGAGATGCGGTCACCGCCCGGAATAGGCTGCTGTTTTAGCTTATCAAGCGTCTTAACGTAGAAAGCGTCAATTAAGAAGAAGTCTGCGGCTTTGCCTAGACTTTCAACAGCTTTGGAGAATGCCATTTGAGTGGCGTTACCGATTCCGAATTTGTTGATATCAGGTACTGAGATTTCACCGATTGCCCAAGCGGAGGCTGTTTCTTTAATTCTTTTGGCCAGATCTTCTCTTTTTTTAGGAGTTAACAATTTTGAGTCAGCGATACCTTCTATTAATTTAGCACCCTGCGGAAAGATAACAGCACCGGCTACAACCGGACCGGCAAAGCAGCCGCGGCCGACTTCATCAATACCGCAAATTAAATTCATGCCTTGGGACCAAAGAGGTGTTTCTACTGAGAAGTCTGCGAATACCATGAAAAATGTAGTAAGTATTATGTATCAGGTATTAGGCCGAAATACAAGTTTATGAAAATTTATTTAAGAAGAATATCTTAGGCATAATACATGCTACCTAATACTTAATACTTAATACAAGATTAAACACGGGTTGCCATTCGACCCTTAACGTCCCTTAGATAATAAAGTTTAGCGCGTCTGACTCCAACTTTACCGTTTTTACCTTTTTTGGAATTTTTAACAACTTCAATATCAACTAAAGTGTTTGCAGTTAGAGGCCAGATTCTTTCAACTCCGACTCCCCTGTCTCCAATTTTGCGAACTGTGAAAGTTTTGTCGTCTTCTGTTTTACCTTGTGCAGAAATCAGGATTCCTTCGAATGCCTGAACACGGGTTTTACCACCTTCAACAATATTATATTTAACTTTAATCGTGTCACCGATAGTTATTTTTGTGTCTTTGAATTGAACTGATAACATACAGAAGGAATATTACAGTAAATTGAGCTTAAATACAACCTCCCCTTACTAACTTTAAATCCTATAGGTTCTGGGATAAAATATACGAATGTCTGATAACGAGAGAAGACCGGCGATAAGTATCGACTTATCAACCAAACGAGAAGATCTGGCTCATAAATACGAACACTTGTTCGGAGGATTGGATGAAGCCCGAAAAGCATTTCGGGTTGATACCAGATCACTTCAGCAAAGAACTACCAGTGAGATGAACAAGCGAAGATGGAGAGATCCTAAATGGAGCTTACGAATGAGAGAGATTGCTTCAAGAGTCCGCAGCACTGAGTCAGCTAAGCTGCAATTAGCCGAAGCAGGTAGGACATATTGGGCTACTGACGAAGCACGCAGACAGAAGAGTCTGGAAAGAGGAGGGATCATGATCAAAACTGTTCCCTTTTTTCTGAGGGGCGCTTCAAATCAAGATATTATAGCAATAACACTTTTCAACTCGGAACAGGTACGAAATGCCAGGAATAATCTGACTAGGGCGGGAAGATTACGTAAACCGTCTAAGGAGCAGGAATCAATTTCAAAAAGTAAAGCCCATCTTGGAAAGAAGAAAAATAGGCCAAGAGAATATACGCCTGAACAAGAAAAAAATATACTTATGTCAAGAAAACTTCTTGAGGCTGGGATGATCCCGGATGATCCAAGCCTCTACACAAAGCTTGAAGCAGTACAAAGAATGTTTAATTTACCTTTCCCCGAATTTTTTGCGGCCA
>CXWK01071956.1_pt3 | contig 15890 bp, 15 predicted proteins | sample 590851 | NCBI WGS metagenome assembly CXWK01 (sample SAMEA3498364, study PRJEB10139) | wastewater metagenome | biome: wastewater treatment plant; material: activated sludge | place: Denmark | collected 2014-08-01 | reverse complement strand
GCAGCCGAGACAGTCGTGGGTGACGGCGCGGGTGTCGGGGGACGTGCAGGTGGGTCCCGGCGGCTCCCGGTGGGACGCAGCAGTGCAGCAGGTTCGTGACGGACTGTCCGAGTCAACACAGTTCGGCCCGGCGGATGGCGCGAGCCTGGCGGCGGGGATAGCGATCGGTGATGAGTCCGGCCAGTCGCCGGAACTCGCCACCAGCATGCAGGCTGCGGGTCTGAGCCACTTGACGGCCGTCAGCGGCGGCAACTTCATGATCATTCTTGGCGCGATCGTGTGGCTGGTGCGCCTGTGCCGGCGCTCGATTCCGACGCAAGTGTTGGCAGCGGGAGTCGGACTCGTGGCATACGCCGCGATTGTGGGTCCACAGCCGAGCGTTCTGCGTGCGGCCACCATGGCGGCGGCCGGACTGATCGGGATTCTGGCAGGCGGGGCGTCCCGTGGGGTGGCGGTATTGGCTGGTGCGGTGACCCTGCTGCTGCTGATCAGCCCGGAACTCGCGTGGTCGCTGGGATTCGCGTTGTCCGTCGTCGCCACGGCGGCCCTGCAGGTCATCGCCCCTCCTTTGGGGCGGCGGTGGGCGACGTGGCTGCCCCGGCCCATCGCCCTCGCATTGGCGGTCACCATCAGCGCCCAGGCGGCAACAGCACCCCTTCTGTTGGCCATTGATGCGCCTGTCTCGTGGGTAGCTGTCCCGGCCAACTTGGTGGTGGCCCCGATGATCGCGGGGATCACGCTGCTGGGGGTGCTGGCGGCGCTGCTGGGTGCAGCGATCGGTGGAGCAGCGGCCGTGGTGCTCCNNACCCCGACGGCCTGGCTGGCCACCTCGGTGGTCCTCGTGGCGCAGTGGGCGCAACGGCTCAGTTCGGCGGCGCTGGGTGATCTCATGGGACGTGCCCTGGTCGTCCTAGGTGCTGCGGTGCTGCTTCTTGCCGTCGTACACCGCCTCGGCGGGCAGCGGCTGGTGGGCCCCGTCGCCGTCGTCACCTGCGTGGCGAGCCTGTGGACGCTTCGGGTCAGTGCTCCCGATCCCGACTGGCGGGTGATCGCGTGCGATGTCGGTCAGGGAACCGCGGTAGTGGCGCGAAGCAGTGTCGGTGCGATTCTGCTGGACGCCGGCCCGTCGGGCGGTGACGTCCCCGGATGCCTCGCTCGAGCCGGTGTCGATGACCTGGCTGCGGTGGTGGTGAGCCACTTTCACATCGATCACGTCGCAGGGCTGCCCGAGGTTCTGGTGTCACGCGCCAGCGATGTGGTGGTGGCGCCGGCCCCGGCAGCGGAGTCGGCGACTCGCACGGCTGTGGTGGATCTCGTACGGGGAGGTGGGGTGCCGCTCTCGTCGGTGGCGGCGGGGCAGCAGTGGACCTGGGGTGATGTCACGGCCACAGTCCTGTGGCCCCCCGCCGAGCAACGTCCCTCGGTGGCCGAGGCCAACAACGGCAGTTTGGTCGTCCTGCTGGAGTGGCCGGATGGTTTCCGGGCTCTGGTCCCCGGCGACATCGAGCCAGAGAGTCAGCAATCGATCATGCGCATGTGGTCGCTCGGGGAGTTGGATGTCGCCGTGATTCCTCACCACGCGTCCGACCACCAGGACCCCCGATTCGCGTCGTGGGCCCGACCGGCGGTTGCGATCGCCAGTGCGGGCGTCGGCAACAGTTACGGGCACCCGGCGGCGACCACGTTGGCCGAGTATGCCGCGATTGGTGCCGTTGTCCGCCGGACCGACGAGGAGGGCGCGATTGTGGTCTCGGTGACCGATGGCCATGCCGCGGTGACGGCGTGGGGATAGCACGTGCACGTAGCGACAGACCCGGACAGACTGGGCATGTGACCAGTGACGCCAACCCGCCACCTCGCGACCCGAGTCCCAGTTACCTGGATTGGGCGACAGTAGGGCGGGGGTCCGGCTGGCGCTACCTGTCGGGCACGGTGCTGATCCTGCTGATCTGGTTCATCGGGCAGGCGTTCTTCATCGTTCCCGGGGTTCTGTTGCTCGGTGGTGAGTTCACCGCCGACGGGCAGTTGTCCATACCGGTCCCGTGGGGCGAGTTGCTGGTCTCGCTGGCCTCGTTCATCCCCTTCTTCATCGCGACACCGCTGATCGTCCGCTGGTTGCATAAGCGGCCGGCGCTCACTGTCGTCACGCCGTTTCGCCGACTCAATGTGCGCTTGATGGTGGTGGGGGCCGCCGCATGGAGCGTCACGATGATCGGTCTCACCGTGGTGGGTCTGGCGTTGGGCGGCGGCGACACGATCCGATGGAACTTCCAGCCGGAGGTCTTCTTTCCCGCGCTGGCGATCGCGGTCACCATACTGCTCGTCCAGACGACCGCCGAAGAACTGTTCTTCCGCGGCTACCTGTTGCAGTGGTTCAGCAAAGCGACCCGGAACACCTGGGTGTTGGCGGCAGCCAGCGGCCTGTTGTTCGGCCTGCCCCACCTGGCGAATCCGGAGGTGGCGGCCGCATCGGGCTTCGGCTACTTGGTTGCGCTGCTCACCTACTTCGCGACTGGGTTCGCCCTCGCGGTGGTGAGTATCCGCTCCGGCACGATCGAGCTCGCCATTGGTGCACACTTCATCAACAATTTCTTCAATGTGGTCTTCCTGACCGTCGAGAACTCCGCTCTCGGGGCGCCATCTCTGTGGGTGGACAGCGCATCTGACATCAACACCGCAGCAATCGGCTCGGTCCTGTCAGCGGTCATCTTCATCGCGCTCACGTGGCGGGTGCGTGGCGTGGGGGTGGTGCGGCCGATCCCCGAGCCGCCGCCGCCCACCGCGCTGCCAGCCCCGGGGTGGTTCCCGGATCCGGCGGGGCAGGCCGCGTACCGGTGGTGGGACGGCGTCCAGTGGACCCACCACATCGGGTGACCTCACCGCGTGACGGACTCGGTCCCGGTGCTCTCGGCCGGGAGGTCGATTCGGATCGTGGTCCCCGTGGAACCGTCACTGTCCAGCAGAACCCGACCCCCGTGGCGTTGGATGATCTTGCGGACCAACGCCAAGCCGATGCCGGTTCCGTCGCCCTCGGTCTGCAGTCGCTGGAACATCGTGAACGCCCGCTCAGCCGACTCGGGCGGCACCCCGATACCGTTGTCCGTCACCCGTAGTTGGACCCGGTCGGAAGTCGCACGGGCGCTCACCGAGATCCGGCAGGGCCGATCCGGGTGCCGGTACTTGACAGAGTTGCCCAGCAGATTTGCCATGACCTGCGCCAGTTGCGTGGGGTTGGCGGGAACAACGACGTCTTCGGAGCAGTCCAAGGTGACCTCGGCTCCCGCGCCCGTCAGATCGGCAGCCATTCGGTCGACGACTCCAGTCACGACAGCGCACAGGGACGTGGGTTCGAACGTCGGCGGGGTGGCGGTCACCCGACTGTAGTCCAACAGGTCGGACACCAGTGCCTGCATGTAGTGCACCGATGAGGCGATCTCGGTCAGGTAGTCGCTCTGCTCCTCGGTCAGCGATGACGGGTCCAGACTCTCGGTGAGCAGCTCGGTGTAGGTGCTGACGATCCGTAGCGGCGCTTGGAGGTCGTGACTGGCGACGTAAGCGAAGTGCTTGAGGTCGTCGTTGCTCCGTTCCAACTCCGCGATGAGTCGCTTCTGTTCATCGATATCGACGATCTGAGCGATGAAGGTGACGAAGTCGCCGGCCTCGTCCCAGACCCCCGAAGCATGGAGCCGGACCCAGACCTGCTCACCATCACGGCGGATGTACCGCTTGTCCATGACGTAGTGGTCGATCTCGTGGGCGGCGAGACGCTGCACTTGAGTCAGGTCGGCATCGAGGTCGTCGGGATGGGTGATCTGCGCGAACGTCCGGCCGAGGAGTTGGTCCGCGGTGTAACCACTGATTCGACAGAAGGCAGGGTTCACAGAGGTGAACGTGCCGTCGTTGGCCACCAAGGCCAAGCCGATCGGGGCGCGGTCGATCACGCGGTCCGAGACCGCTCGCTGCAGCATGCCCTGCTGCAACTGCGTGCGGGCGCGCACCCGGTCCGTCACGTCGGCCCACCAGACGACGAAGCCGTCCCGCAGCTTCGTCTCGCGAATGTCGTAGACGCGGGGGATGACCTCTTGCGTGCCCCACGTGTCGTCGTAGCCGACCTCGATCAACTCCATCGGGGTGCCGGTCTCGACCACGTCGACGTATCCGGGGAACAGTCCATCGCGGTGTTCGGGCAACTTCTCGAGCAGTCGTTGCCCGATCAGTTCCGCGGCCGGGAGCAGGATCTCTTGCGCGCCCAGATCGTTGATGTAGTCCCACTGGAAGTCGACGATCGTTCCCTCGCTGTCACGCACCGCATGCAGGATGGCCAAGGCGGCCGGGACGGCGTCCAATGCCGCTGCGAAGTCACCGTTGATGGTCAGGCCCACGCTTGGCACGCTAGGCCATCCCGGGGCGAGTCGCGCGTCACCCTGGGCTGGAATCAGCGATGCGGGGTCGGGTCCGGCAGGGTGATGGCGACCTCGGTGAAGGTCCGGCCGTCGCTGGTCAGGTGCAGGTCGCCGTGGTGGTGATCGACGATGCGCTGAACGCTCGCCAGGCCGATCCCGAGCCCGGAGTCCGTGAGGGACAGCCGCTGGAACATCTGCGTGGCCCGTCCCAGTTGCTCCGGGGCGATGCCCGTGCCGTTGTCCCGGATCCGCACGGTGACGCCTGACGGACCACGCTCACCAGAGATGGCCAGGGTCAGTGGGCGCTCCGGTGATCGGTACTTCAACGAGTTGTCGACGACATTGGCCAGAGCAGACGCCATCAAGTGCTCCGCCACCGTCCATTCCAGCGTGGGAGGGATGTCGAGACTGATCATCACGTCGTGTGCGTCGACGCGTTCGCGGAAGAGGTCCACCACCGCTTCCACCTGCGCTCGGACGGGAGTGGTCGTCAGTCCGGTGTCGGTGCGCCCGATCCGGGAGTACTCCAGCAGGGCGTCGATGAGCGCGTTCATGCGGCGCACACCGTCACCGATCTCGTTCAGGCAGTCTTGCTGGTCATCGTCAAGTTGCCCCTGGTCGAAACTCGCGGCGAGAAGGTCACTGAAACCACCGATACTGCGCAACGGAGCCCGCAGATCATGGCTGGCTACATAGGCGAACTGTTCGAGTTCCTGGTTGGCGCGGACGAGCTCGCCGATATCCCGGACGGTCGCAACGACGGCGACTGGTCCGGCGGCAGCATCGATGGGGGACAGCCCGATCTCGACCGGATGGGAACGCCCGTTGACGTCCACCAGTGTGATGTCCCGATCAGCACCCAGTTTGAGGGGCTGCGGATCCCGCCAGTACCCGTCCCGCATCTGACCGTGTCGAGACCGAAGCCCGCTGGGGACGAACTCGTCCACGTTGCGTCCCACGAGGTCCGCCTGGGCCATGCCGGTCATTGCCGCCATTGTCTCGTTCGCAGCTTCGATGTGGCCGTCACGGCTGACGACCAGGACCCCTTCGATGGCGCTGTCCAAGGCCATGGCCACCAATCGCTGCCTGGTCTGCTCCCGGTCCAAGTGATTCATGCGGCTGGACAGGAATGCGACAACCACGAGCATGAGAATGATCAGCACGGCGAGGACGATCTGGATAGGAATCGGAGAGGGAACCTGCAGCAGGTCAAGGGCATGGACAGAGATCGCGCCGATCACCCCAGTGAGCAGGATGACGGGCACCATGACCCGCGCAAGCCGGCCGCCGGCATGTAGAGAGTTGGCTTCCGCCGCCCACCCCTGCTGGGGGCGGACGATAATCGCCCCGATCGCTGCCAGACCCACCGCCGCAGCCGTGTGGATGCCCATCTGGGTCCACTGGTTCGTCGCGGACGGGAACACCGGCGACACCATCACGTAGCCCAGCAGCGCCAGATAGGCGATGATTCCGGCAGCTGCCGCGCAGGTCTGTGCGGTGAGGGGTGCTCGTTCGAGGGCCTGAAGCGCCAACGCGGTCCCGAGCAGGATGAAACTGACCCCTGTGTTCACCCCGGGTCGGCCGGGGTAGGTGCTTGGGCCTGGGTCCACGATGAGCACTTGATCGAACCATGTTGCTGAGCTGCCGAGCAGGTACTCGAACGTCGTCACGAGCCCGATGACCAACGTGACCGATGCGAAACTCACCGCCACCACTCTGGCGCGTCCCCATGCGGTCAGTGCGAGTGATGCCCCCACCCCGATGATGGCCACCGCGGTGTTGGCCTTCATGGTGGCCGACCCGGGAATGGGCGCACGCAGTTGCGGGACGTCGCCGAACCAGCCGACCGCCAGCACTACCAGTGCTGCGGCCAGAATCACCAGCCCGATGACACCCGCGGCAGACCGCAGATAGCGCGAGTCGACGGAGGGGGCGGGCATGGGTCAGGCCGGGTCACTCAACCGGCAAACTCACGGTCTGGAACCAGTAGTCGGCCAGTGAGCGAAGGACTTGACGGAAGCCGGCGGCATCCATCGGCTTGACGATGTAGGAGTTGGCGTGGTTGCCATAGGCCGTACGCACTTCGTCGGGATTGCGGCTCGTGGTCAGGAACACCACCGGGAGCCGGGCGATGTCTTCCCGGTCATGGCGACGGATCGCCGCCAGCACCTCGTGCCCGTTCATGAGTGGCATGTTGATGTCGAGCAGCACAAGTCCCGGGAGTGAGTCGGTGCCGAGCAGGTGTTCCAGGGCTGCGGGACCGGATGTCATGTGGTCGATGGGGTTCATGATCCCGGCGAGGGCTGCGAACCGTCGGACCAACTTGGCGTCGGCCGGGGTGTCGTCGACCAGCAGGATGTGGGGCAGCCCCGTCGCAGGTGCCACGATGCTCATCAGTTCACGGTCCGCTTGACGGCGTACATGTCGTGGTCCGCCAAGGCGACAAGTTCCGTCAGGTCGCGCCGATCGGCGTCGGAGACCACGACACCGACGCTCGCGCTAAGGGGGACGTCGCTGCCATCGGATCCCGTCAGGGTCACCGGATGACCGATCGCCGTCGCCACCCGGTCTGCCACCGTCCGGGGATCCCCGTCGACCAGTCGGCCGAGCGCAGCGAATTCGTCACCGCCCCAGCGGCACACCACATCGGAGGACCGCGTCACGGACCGGATGCGTTGGGCCGCCACCTGCAGCACCTGATCGCCCGCTTGATGGCCATGGTCGTCGTTCACCGACTTGAACCCATCGAGGTCCACGAACAGCAGGAACATCCGCTGGTCGGGTCTTGCGGCGTCCAGCATCCCGGCGGCGACGTCAGCGAAGGCCGCCCGGTTCAGCAGTCCGGTCAACGAGTCGTGCCGGCTCGCGTAGGTGACTTCCCGTGCCATTTCGGCCCGCTGCACAGCGAACTCGATGGAGCGGTTGAGCGAGTCCGCATTCAACTCCGACTTGCGGATGAAGTCCTGGGCACCGGCCTTGATGCACTCGACCCCCCGCACCTCGTCAATCGTCATCGCGATGACGGGCCGGCCTGGGAACACAGCGGTGAGTCGCTGGACCGTGTCGGCCCCCGTGGAGTCCGGCAGATTGAGGTCGGTGAGGATGCAGTCGAAGTGGTCGCCGGAATGGCTGCCGGCGTCGGCGACGGTTACGCAGTGAGTGATGGCGATGGGGGTGGCGGCCTCGGCGTTGAGGTACGCCGAGATCAACCGGGCATCCGACCTGTCGTCCTCCACGAGCAGGATGCGCGTCGGCTCCGTGCCAGTGTCGGGCTCGTTCACACGCTCAGGGTAACGGCGGGATCGGAGGGTCGTGGCAGGATCGGATCATGGCCCCCTCTGACCGGCGTAACGAACCAGCGATCGTGGTGACCGGACCGGAGCCGTTGCTGGTACGCCGCGCGGCCGACGAAGCGGTCGCCGAGTTGACCTCCCGCTACCCCGACCGCAGCGTTCGGGTACTGGATGCGGGCCGGAAGTCGGAGTCCGGCAGCAGCCTCGCCGAAGAGGTCGCCCAGGCCGCTTCCCCCAGCCTGTTCGGCGATCCGCCGATCCTGCAGATCGACCACATCGAGGGTGCCGACGATGCGCTGCAGGTCGTGGTGAAGGATCTGATCGCCGACCCAGCGGGAACAGCCGTGGTCATCACCCACAACGGAGCTGCTCGTGGTCGGGGCGTGATCAACGCGGCCACCAAGTCGGGGGCCCGGGTCGTCAAGTGCGCCCGCCCCAATGAGCGCGAGATTCGGCGGATGGCGCGCGACGAGGCCGCGTCCCGGGGCGGACAACTCTCCGACCCCGCGGAACAGTGGCTCGTCGACGCGCCGGGCACGGACTCGCTGGAGCTCCTCATCGCCGCTGTGCGCCAAGCGGTGACGGACACGCCGGGGGGCCGGGTGGACGAGGACGCGGTCCAGCGAATGTTCCCCCAGCAGGCCAAGGTCAGTTCGTTCGCGGTCGTCGATCACGTCTGGGCGGGACGCACCACCGAGGCATTGCGCCTGGTGCGCGGTATGGAACAGCGCGAACGCGGGGTCGGGGTATCCGTGGTCGCGGCCATCGCCTACGGCTTGCGCATGATGGCGCTGGCGGGGATTCGTGGCTCGTCGCCCCCGCCGGACCTGTCGATCGCTCCATGGCAGGCCGACCGAGCCAGGGACAACGCTCGTAAGTGGAATGCCACGGGCGGCAAGATCGCCGCAGTCGCCGCGCAGTTGCCGCAGTGGGATGCGGACATGAAAGGGGGCCTGGACGGCGGCATCGCGCTGGATGACGAACAGAAGATGGCCATCCTGGAACTGATCATCGCCCGGCTCGCCGAGGCGTCCGACCGCTAGGACAGTCGGGTTGGGTCAGAGCGCAGCGGCTTGGCGGGCGATCGCCGACTTGCGGTTCGCCGCCTGATTCTTGTGGATGACGCCCTTGCTCGCGGCCTTGTCCAATTCCCGGCTGACGACCTTGGCCGCTTCGCGTGCCTTGTCGGCTTCACCCGCTGCGACCGCCTCGTGGAACTTGCGGATCGAGGTCTTCAGGGAGGACTTGACTGACTTATTGCGCAGTCGAGCCTTCTCGTTGGTCCGGTTGCGCTTGATCTGCGACTTGATGTTCGCCATTCGAGACTGTGCCTTCGTTGAGCTGATGGGTGGTGGTCGGTGCAGCCGGGGCGCCCAAGTGAGCGGACCGCGTACCGACACGACGCCCACTAGGATACCCGTGCACGACCCCTCCCCACCAAATCCGCCCGCACCAGGCAGGAACGGACGCCAGTGACCGACACCCGACCGGGATCCACCGATCAGGCGCTGATCCGCAATTTCTGCATCATCGCCCACATCGATCACGGCAAGTCCACCCTCGCCGATCGCATGCTGCAGGCCACGGACCTGGTGTCCGATCGGCAGATGCGCGCGCAGTACCTGGACCGAATGGACATCGAGCGGGAACGTGGAATCACGATCAAGAGTCAGGCCGTGCGGTTGCCCTACCAGGCACAGGACGGAACGACGTATGTCCTGAACCTGATCGATACGCCCGGTCACGTCGACTTCACCTACGAGGTGTCGCGCAGTCTGGCTGCGTGTGAGGGGGCCGTCCTGCTTGTCGATGCGGCGCAGGGGATTGAGGCCCAGACACTGGCGAACCTGTACCTGGCACTGGAGAACGACCTGCAGATCATCCCGGTGTTGAACAAGATCGACCTGCCGGCGGCACAGCCGGACAAGTACGCCGCGGAACTGGCCCACATCATCGGATGTTCGCCCGACGACGTGCTGCGGGTGTCGGCCAAAACAGGTGTCGGCGTGGGAGATCTGCTGGAGCAGATCGTGGCGGACGTGCCGCCGCCGATGGGTGATCCGGCGGGGCCCGCTCGTGCCCTGATCTTCGACTCCGTATATGACACGTACCGTGGCGTCGTCACCTACGTCCGCATGGTGGACGGTCGCCTCAAGCACCGGCAACGCATCACCATGATGTCCACCGGCACCGCTCACGAGACGCTCGAGGTGGGCGTGATCTCGCCTGAACCGGTGCCCTCCGACGCCTTGGGCGCGGGCGAGGTGGGCTACCTGATCACAGGGGTCAAGGACGTTCGGCAGAGCCGCGTCGGCGACACAGTGACGACGTCGGACAAGTCCGCGGTGGAGTCATTGGGTGGCTATCAGGACCCCAAACCGATGGTGTACTCCGGGCTGTTCCCGATCGACGGTTCCGACTATCCACTTCTGCGCGATGCGCTGGATCGCCTGAAACTCAACGACGCCGCGCTGGTGTACGAACCGGAGACGTCGACGGCACTCGGGTTCGGGTTCCGCTGTGGGTTCCTGGGTCTGCTGCATCTGGAGATCGTGCGGGAGCGACTGGAGCGCGAGTTCGGCCTCGACCTGATTTCGACGGCGCCCAGCGTGGTCTACGGCGTCGTCATGGACGACGGCAGCGAGCATGTCGTCACGAACCCCAGCGAGTTCCCGGACGGCAAGATCGCCGAGGTCACCGAACCCGTGATCAAGGCGACGGTGATCGCACCGTCGGACTACGTCGGCACGATCATGGAACTGTGTCAGGCACGGCGCGGCACGCTGCTGGGCATGGACTACCTCTCCTCGGACCGCGTCGAGTTGCGGTACACCCTGCCGCTGGCCGAGATCGTGTTCGACTTCTTCGATGCCCTGAAGTCGCGGACCCGGGGCTATGCGTCGCTGGACTACGAGCCGTCGGGGGAGCAGGCCGCCGACCTGGTCAAGGTCGACATCCTGCTGCATGGCGATCCGGTCGACGCGTTCAGCGCGATCGTGCACCGGGACCGGGCGTACTCGTATGGCGTGGCCATGGCCGCCAAGCTCAAGGAGCTCATCCCGCGGCAGCAGTTCGAGGTTCCGATTCAGGCGGCGATCGGAGCGCGCATCATCGCGCGCGAGAACATCCGAGCGATCCGCAAGGACGTGCTGGCCAAGTGCTACGGCGGGGACATCTCGCGTAAGCGCAAACTCCTCGAGAAACAGAAGGAGGGCAAGAAGCGCATGAAGATGGTCGGCAGCGTCGAGGTGCCCCAAGAAGCCTTCATCGCAGCACTGTCCACCGAGTCCGATCGCTGAGTGACGGGCGAGTCACCGACAGCAAGATCACCGACCGTTCGCGTCATCGGGGAGCAATCCGCAGGCTGACCGGATAGTGTTCGGCGGGAACAGACTGCGTACCGCCCCAAGGAGGCGTTTTCACGATGACTGAGGTTCCCTCGGCTGGCATGACCACCGGATCACTCAACGAGCCCTACCCGACGGCGGCCCCGTCCTTTGGACAGCTGATCCTCAACCGCTGTGAGAAGAGTCCCTCTCGCGAGGCCTTCCGCGCCCCGACCAAGGACGGCGGCTGGCGCTCCTGGACCTGGTCACAGACCCTGGACGAGGCCAGCGCCGCCGCTGCCGGCCTGGTGGCACTGGGCATCGGTATCGAGGAGCGCGTGGCCATCGCGAGCAACACGCGACTGGAGTGGATCTTCGCCGACCTCGCGATCATGCTCGCCGGCGGTGCCACCACGACGGTGTACCCGAGCACGGGTGACGAGGACGTGGAGTTCATCCTCAACGACTCGAACTCCAAGATCCTCATCGCCGAGGATCAGGGCCAGGCCGACAAGGCCGCCAGTGTCGACTCGGTGCACCACATCGTCCTGATCGACGGCGAAGGCGACGGCGAGAAGACGATCTCGTGGGCGCAGTTGTGCGAGAAGGGCAAGGCCGCGATCGCGGAGAACCCGAACCTGATCCAGGAACGTGTCGACATGACTGGCCCGGACAAGTTGGCCACGCTGATCTACACGTCGGGAACCACCGGCAAGCCCAAGGGCGTGGAACTGACCCACGGCAACTGGTGCTACGAAGGTGCCGCGCTCGAGGGTCTGGGTGTCCTGCAGGAGGACTGGGTCCAGTTCCTGTGGCTGCCGCTGGCGCACTCGTTCGGCAAGGTCCTCATGGCCGCGCAGTTGCAGGTCGGCTACGTCACCGCCGTCGACGGCCGGGTGCCCGAGATCATCAACAATCTGCCGATCGTCAAGCCCGACTTCATGGCGGCCGTCCCGCGCATCTTCGAGAAGGTGCACGCCGGCGTCAACCGTCAGGTGCAGGAAGAGGGCGGCGCGAAGGCGTCCATCTTCGCGTGGGCGTTCAAGGTGGGCGAGAAGGCCCGCCAGAAGCGGCTCGCCGGCGAGAAGGTCGGCGGCATGCTGGGCGTTCAGCTCGGACTCGCCGACAAACTCGTGTTCTCCAAGGTGCGCGAGCGTATGGGCGGCAACCTGAAGTACTTCATCTCCGGCTCCGCGGCGCTGTCCCGTGACATCAACGCCTGGTTCGACATCGCCGGCCTGACCATCCTCGAGGGCTACGGCCTGACCGAGACCTCGGCTGGCACGACACTGAACCGCCCCGGTCACGTATCCGTCGGCACCGTCGGTCAGCCCCTGCCCGGCACCGAGATCCGCATTGCCGAAGACGGCGAGATCATGGTCCGCGGTGGCGGAGTGATGCGCCAGTACCGCAATCGTCCCGAAGCCAACGCCGAGGTGTTCGGCGATCAGCCCGAGGGTCCGAACCGTTGGTTCGCCACCGGTGACATCGGCGTCATCGACGACGGCGGCCGGGTCAAGATCACCGACCGCAAGAAGGACCTCGTCAAGACCTCGGGTGGCAAGTACATCGCCCCCGGCGCCATTGAGGCCCAGTTCAAGGCGCACTGCCCGCTGGCCGGTCAGGTCGTCATCATCGCCAACGAGCGTAACTTCGCCAGTGCCCTGGTGGCGCTGGACCCGGACGCCGCCAAGCAGTGGGCGGACTCCCACGGCAAGGCGGGGGCGGACATCGCCACCCTGGCTGCTGACCCCGAGGTCCTGGCGGTCATCCAGAAGGGTGTCGACGATCTCAACGGCGAACTGAACAAGTGGGAGACCATCAAACAGTTCCGGGTCATCCCGCAGGAACTCACCGTGGACGATGGCTTCCTGACGCCGAGCCTGAAGGTCAAGCGCAAGGTGGTGGAGGAGCAGTTCTCCGGCCTTGTCGACGACATCTACAGCGGGAAGCGCTGACCCAGCAACAGACACGCAGCGCCGGACGGTCATCACGCCGTCCGGCGCTGCGTTTCTATGTGCATGTGCCGTACTGCGCGAGTCGGTGCGGCTACTGCGACTTCAACACCTACGTCCCCGGCGAAGCCGGTCGCGGCGCGCAGTCCGAGTGGCGTCGTGCCGCGACTCAGGAGGTCCGGGACGCGAGAGCGCGCTTGTCGGATGATCCGCGGCCGGTGTCGTCGATCTTCTTCGGCGGCGGAACTCCGACGATCCTCCCGGTCGCGGATCTTGCTGCTGTCATCGCCACGATCAGTTCGGAGTTCGGGCTCGCGCCCGATGCCGAAGTCACGGTCGAGGCGAACCCGGAGAACGTGACACCGGGGCTGCTGGATGACCTGCTCGCGGCTGGGGTCACTCGACTCTCGATCGGAATGCAGAGCGCCGACCCCGCCGTGCTCGCGGTGTTGGATCGCCGTCACCGCCCCGGCGGGGCGATCCAGGCCGCTCGGATGGCGGACCTGGCGGGATTCCGACGGGTGAGTCTGGACCTCATCTATGGCACCCCGGGGGAGACTCTGACGTCGTGGCGACAGACGCTCGACGCTGCAGTCGGCACCGGGATCACGCACGTCTCTGCGTACGCGTTGAAGATCGAGTCGGGGACTGCCCTGGCTCGCCGGGTGGCTGCTGGAGAGCTCCCTGCGACTGACGACGATTTCGCGGCCGCGTGCTACGAGGCCGCCGACGAGGTGCTCAGTGGCGCCGGACTGCCCTGGTATGAGATTTCGAACTGGGCAGTTCCGGGGCACGAGTGTCAACACAACGTCGGCTACTGGGTGGGCGACGACTGGTGGGGGGTGGGCCCCGGCGCCCACAGCCACCTGGCGGGGGAGCGGTTCTGGAATGTGCGGCACCCGGCACGTTGGTCGGAGGCGATCGCCTCAGGGTCCAGTGTCGTTGCGGGGTCTGAGGTGTTGTCGGAGCCAGAGGCCAGGCTCGAGCGCATCATGCTGGGAGTGCGGCTGGCGGAAGGGTTTGACCCGATCGATCTCGTTGGCTCGTCGGGCCCTCCGATCGCAGTCGCGCTCGCTGAACGCGGGCTGCTGGAACCATGCCCGGTCGGGTGGCGATTGACCCGGCGCGGTCGCCTCCTTGCCGACGCGGTCACGCTGGAGTTGTCGGACATTGCTTCCTGATGGGTTGACCACCCCGGCCACGCGGCCGTGACACCGGCAACGACAATGGCGAGGTGACTTTGCCCGCTGACGACCACCGCGTGGTGGCAGCCCCTCGATGGGTGCTCGTGGTCAACGTGGTGGCGGCGGTCGTGGCCATCGGGGCGTTCCTGGTTCGGATCGGTCGGTCGCTGGATCGGACGGACTGGGGCTACGCCGCCGCGGAGTGGCTCACCAACTACGACGCGGGCTTCGTACGTCGGGGCCTGGGTGGTCAGCTGATCTCGTGGATCCCCGTTCTTGACGACAGGCAGTCGTTGCTGGTCATCGTCACCACGCTGTTCGTGGCCGTCGTCTTGCTGCAGGCTGTCGTCGTCGGCCTCGTTGTTCGGCGATTGGGTAACGGGTGGCCCCTCTTGGTGTGGTTGGTGCCAGCCGGCCCTTTGCTGGCTACCGTCCAAACCGCCTGGCAGCCCTTTCCCGGTTTCGCCAACCAGTTCGTGTTCCGCAAGGAGTACCTCGGCTACCTGGTCCTGCTGGGCGTCGCGGTGCTGTTCCTTCGTCGGCCCGATGTCGTGCAGCGCCACCTGTTACTCGTGTCTGTCGCGGCGGGTGGGCTGTTCNNTCTTTGTTCATGAAGCACTGATGCTTCCCGCTGCCGCCGCCGTGGCAGTGCTGATGGTCTTCATGGTGCGGTCGCCACGTCGGCGAAGAATAGGGGCAGCGCTCCTGACTGTTGTCCCACCCGCCTTGGTAGCGGTGGCCTTCGCCGCCGCTGGCCCGCTGGCACCGGGCTCAGCGGGAATCATTGTCGCTGGCCTGGACCCTTCGGTTCAGGAGTGGCTGGGTGGTCGGGACGCGATCAGGGCCAGCTCGCCGTACTTCTGGTTGGAGCAGAGCGGGACGAAGGGGATCGCCTTCGCCAAAGGGGCGGTGATTGACTCCGGTGCTTGGCGCATCTGGCTCGCGTTGGCGGTGCTGATCACGGCGCTGGTGGTGGTCGCATCCTGGCTGGCCGACTCGCGCCGATCCACGGTGCTCCCGCGGGTTGTCGCTGGTGCGGTGATTGTGGCGGTGACGGCCCCTCTCTTCGTGTTGGGATCCGACACCGGACGCTGGCTCAGCGCTCTGGGATTCCTGACCCTGAACACGGCACTGGTGATCTCCGCCGGAAGGCCCGCGGCCGAGCATCCGGTGGGGTCGCGGTCGCGGCTGTTGCTGGTGGTCGCGCTGGTCCTGATCGCACTGACGCTGGCGGCTGGGCTGCCAGAGACGGGTGACCCGGCCGGATTGCTGCTCGGCCGGCGCTGACCGGAGCCGGTCGACGATGGTGGCTATGACGGTGGCGGGGCAGCGACCGGGTTGACGGCGATCAGGCCCGCCGACGTGACAACGCGGGTCAGATTGGCGTCGCTGGTCACCACCACGGTGTCACGGCCGAACAGCAGGGCCGATGCAGCGTGAATCGCGTCGAGGGTCTTGACGTGGTCGGAGATCAACTCAGCAGTGGTCAGGACGGCTTCGCTGACGGGCATGAACGCTACGTTGTCGAGGATGACGTCGCCCTCGGTGACGGGGCGTCCTTCGCGGCGCAGTACTCGGATCAGTTCAGTGCGCAGCAGTCGGGAGGACACCAGGGCGTTGTCGCTGGTGGCGGTAACGGTATCGAACCATCGCTGGGCCGCCTTGGTGCCAGTCAGGGCGTGTACGGCAATCGAGGTGTCGAGGTAGTAGGTGCTGCCGGGCGGCGCGT
>CXWK01044756.1_pt1 | contig 15900 bp, 16 predicted proteins | sample 590851 | NCBI WGS metagenome assembly CXWK01 (sample SAMEA3498364, study PRJEB10139) | wastewater metagenome | biome: wastewater treatment plant; material: activated sludge | place: Denmark | collected 2014-08-01 | reverse complement strand
GCGAGAGGTCGTCGAGCAGGTATTCGATGCGTTCCCGCGGAAGGAGTTTGCCGCGGGACCGGTGCCGCGCCACGGACCGGGCGTTCTTGGCGGGATCGGCGCTGCCGCCGCCGACCACGACCTGGGCCTGCAGGTCGGCGACATCGGTCAGCGCCGCCAACATGGCCTCACGGTTGCCCGCGAACACCGGATCGCCGGTGTCGATCCGGCTTCGGATGACGTTGGCCACGCCCATCCCTCCATCGTCTGGTCGGTGAACTTGACGCTAGTGTCAACTTCGGGGAACGTCAACCACCTCATGTCACGGGTCACCGTCACGGTCACGGGTCCGCCACGAGCCGTGTCGGTGACGTGGGGTGGCCCACGCCTTGGCCACACTGACGGGCGTGACCTCAGCACAGTCCGGGATGCCATGGCGGCAAGCCATGCGGATCGCGGCGGACATGGACCAGGCTCCGGCCATCCGGGTAGGCCTGCATTCCGCGATCGGAGCGATGCTCGCCCAACCCGTGGCGGCTTTGGCGGGCCTGCCCCCGGTGGCGTCCGTGGCAGCCACCGGGTACGCGGTGCGGGGCATCGGGCCCTGGTCGGTGACCCCCGACCGGGATGAGGAGTTGCCCGACGGGTGCGCTGTGGCGGTGCGCGAGGGCGATCCACTTCCCGTGGGAGCCCACGCCGCGCTGCCCCGAGAATCGGCCGTGATCGAGCAGACCGCAGGCCCCGACGTCGTCCTGGTCGGCGACGCGGCCACGGGGATCCCGGACCGCCGCCCCGGAATGGTCGTCCCGGGGATGGGCATCCTCGACCCCGGCGGCGAGGCTCGGGTGGGCGACCTGCTCATCAAGGCGGGAACCGTGGTGACTGCGGGCACCGTCGCGCTGGCCGCCGCTGCGGGCGTCGACGAGCTGGTGATCGTGCCCCCTGCCACGGTCGCGCCGGTGATGATGGGTTCCGATCTGCTCGCCTCGGGTCCACCGCGCCGCGGCCGCAACCGGGACATCGTGGCTCCGTTGCTGCCGAGTTGGATCATGGGAGCGGGGGCGCGGTGCCTGCCAGAGGTGCCCGGCGCGACCTCCGGTGCCGAACTCGCTCGTCAGATCGACTCCTTGGGCGCCGACCTGACTGTGCTCACCGCCACCGCGGAGCCCGGTGTGGGGCACGCCGTCGGCGATGCGTTGCGCCACTTGCAGGCCGAGATCCTGATCGACCGACTGGCTGCCGATCCGGCGCGGGAGGTGCTCTTGGCGGAGTTGCGCGACGGTCGTCGCCTGTTGGCGCTGCCACGCGAACCGGCAGCCGCCATCGTGGCGCTGGCCGCCCTGTTGACTCCGATGATGGCCGCGTTGTCCGGTCGCAGCACCGCGCGGGTCGCCACCGTGATGTTGCGGGAGAGTCTGCCGCTGGTGCATCACGAACGGGCCGTTGCGGTGCAGATCGAAGTGGGCGAACTGGCCGATCTGGGCACCGTGCAGCCGTGGTCGGGTCCCCATGGCTTGGCCGCGGTCGGAACCGCTGACGCGATCGCGTTCATCGACCCCGGGCGGGGCAGTCGCGGCGACTCCGTGCCCGTCGTCCCGTTGCCAGGTCGGCCCTGACCCCACCTACCCCGTTTGACGTTCGCTGGTGCGTCGCAGGTACTAGCGTCGGGGATCGTGAGCGACCAGTCGATCCCCTCGGATTCCGAGGACTCCTCGGTCCAGCGATTCGGCGAACGCGTCGGCCGCTTGGTCCTGCCGGTGCGACGGGTCAAACCGTTGCGGTCGATCCTGACTCGCTTGGCGATCGCACTGTCGTGCGTGGCTATCACGACTTTGGTCGTCTACTTCGAACGCGACGGGTACCGCGACGCCGCGGGCGACGAACTCAGCATGTGGGATGCCGCCTACTACGCGACCGTGACCCTGTCGACGACCGGCTACGGCGACATCGTGCCGATCAGCGAGGTTGCCCGGATCACGAATATCTTCGTGATCACCCCGTTGCGGTTCGTCTTCCTGATCGTGCTGGTCGGGACGACGATCGAGTTCTTGACGCGGCGCACCCGCTATGAGTGGCGCGCCCGGAAGTGGAGGGACAAGGTGACAGATCACACCGTCGTCATCGGATACGGCGTCAAGGGCCGCAGCGCAGTCAAGGCACTGCTGGACAGCGGGACGTCGCAGAACAGCATTGTGGTGATCGCCTACGACGAGGACAGCGCGCGCGAAGCGTCGGAGTCAGGGCTGACCGCGGTCGAAGGAGACGCCCGGCGCGAAGTCGTGCTGCTTCAGGCGGGGATCAGTCGCGCCAAGCGTGTGGTGATCGCCACGGATCAGGACGCCACCAGCGTGCTGGTCACGATGCTGGCGCGCCGGCTGGCCCCGACGGCCTCGATCGTGTCCGCTGCTCGGGAGACCGCGAATGCGCAGTTCCTACGCGACTCGGGTGCCGACGGGGTGATCGTCACTGCAGAAGCGGTGGGGCGCATGCTGTCGATGTCGCTGGTGTCGCCGACGGCGGGTGCGTTGATGGAGGACCTGCTCGAGACCGGGCGTGGCCTCGAGCTCAACGAACGTGACATCACGCCAGCAGAACTCGGCGTGGGTCCAGAGGACTTGGAGCGCCGCGGTGAGTTGGTGCTCGCCATCATCCGCGACGGCGAGGTGCACCGGTTCGATGAGCGATCCGTCAAAGCCCTGAACAAGGGGGACAAGGTGGTCGTGATTCGGGAATCCCGTTCGACCGGAAGCCTGTCCGACTTCGCGATGGAGTGATCGCGGCGAAAGCCGCGTCAGAAGATGTTCAGTACGCGCCGTCGCCGCGGATCACGACGCCGACCGTGCGGACCAGGATCGCCGTGTCCTGGCGCAGCGACTGGGTCCGGACGTACTCCAGATCAAGGGCGATGCGCTCGTCCCAGCTCGTCTCCTTGCGGCCGCTGACCTGCCACAGGCCGGTCAGGCCGGGGCGGCACAGATGGCGATCGTGCTGCCAACTCTCGAGCAGGGGAACCTCGTCGTAGATGATCGGACGTGGTCCGACCAGGCTCATGTCACCCCGCATGACGTTGATCAACTGGGGGAGTTCGTCGAGGGACCACCGGCGCAGCACGCGGCCGACAGCCGTGATGCGGGGATCCTCGCGGTAGCGCTCGGGCATGTCCTCGTCGGGAGTCCCCAGGATCTCGCTGCGCAAGGTGTCGGCGCCGGGAACCATGGTGCGGAACTTGATGAACGGGAACGGCTCGCCGTTGCGGCCCACTCGATCCTTCACGTAGAACACCGGACCGGGGGAGGTCAGTCGGATCGCGATCATGATGACGACGAACAGCGGCAGGAGCACCAGCAGCATCAGTCCAGCGCCAGCAATGTCGAGTCCGCGCCGGACCGCAGGCACCATCGCGTCGCGGAGGGGTGCGGCATCGAGCGCGACGGAACGCCGGCGCACCAGTGACGTGCCGGTCACTGTCACCGTGGTGTCGTCCACTGGTGTCGCAGTCATCAAATCCTCCGTGCCCCGTGTCGCGTCAGATCTCCCCCCACCTGACGCTGGGCCGGATCTGCGTCGATCCGTCGTTCGCCGCTGTATAACAGCGACGCAGCCGGGCACTGGCGCAGTGAGATCGGTCCTCTTCAGGTGAGTGACGGATCCCCCCCGGGTCCGCCTCCTCCACTGTAGGTCACTGAGAGCGACGGTAAAGAGAAGCGCCTCGTGAGGTAAGTCACGAAGAGTGCCCTTCCGTACGGTGGGTGAGTGAGTTATGGGCGCCCATGGACTACGCAGAACCCCTTTGCTAGCAAGGGTTTCTTGGCTTCCGTCGCTGCGCGACAGCACCTGAGAGGGCGGATCGACCATCGATTCGTAGGCGAAACCGGCATTTCGGACATGGCCAGGACCCTTACTCTCTGTAACTACTTGGGGTGTTTGAGTGACTACTCTCCGCAAGCAGCTCCGGTCACGCTGTGGTTACAGAGTCCCCGGGCGCGCGCTCCCGTGCGGGTGTCGATGCTGCCCCGACTTAACCTGTCGGCATGAACTCATCGGTGCGAGTGACGGTGGCCGCGTGCGCAGTGTCAGCGGCGGCGGTCCTCAGCGGCTGCTCGCAGGGCGGTGGCGCGACGTCTGACCCCAACACCTCGGCAGGGGCCGCCACCGGCGAATGCAGCAATCTGCAGCAGATTGCGCGCTGGGATCTCGACCGGCGCGTGGGCCAGGTTCTCATGGGCGCCATCTACGCCGACGGTGGTGAAACGGCCATCAGTGCGGCGGTCAAGCAGATCGCCAAGGGCCAGGTAGGCGGTATCAACCTGCTCGGAACGTCGAGTTACTCCTACTCCAACAATGAACTCGCGCAGANNATGAACTCGCGCAGGCGGTCGACGCGGGTGGCCAGGTGCCACCCTTCTTGGCCGTCGACGAGGAGGGCGGCCGGGTGCAGCGACTGGCGGACGAGATCGGCTACCTGCCGTCGGCCCGCGAGATGGCTGCGACGATGAGTCCGGAACAGGTGGAGCAGCAGGCCAAGGAGATCGGCCGAACCATGCGCAAGTTGTCGCTGAACATGGATCTCGCCCCGGTGGTGGACGTCAGTTCCCAGGCGGACTACGAGGTGATCGGCGACCGCTCCTTCGGAGACGACCCCGACACCGTGACCAAGTACGCCGGCGCATTTGCCACGGGGCTGCGCGAGGCCCAGGTGATCCCGGTCCTGAAGCACTTCCCCGGGCTGGGATCGGGCAGCGGTAACACGGACTTCGAGGCCGCCGAGACGCCGCCGCTGGAGAAGTTGAAGAAGAAGGACCTGAAGCCGTACGAGTCATTGCTTCTCGACTCCCCTGTCGCGGTGATGACCACGAACGCCGTTGTGCCTGGGCTCAGCAACGGCGAGCCGGCGTCCCTGGCCAAGGGGACCTATGAGCTCCTGCGGGACGAGTACGGCTTCGAGGGTGTCGTCATGACCGACTCGTTGTCGGCGGCTGCCATCCTCGAGGGCCGCGACATCGAGGAAGCCGTCACCGAGGCGATCATCGCGGGCGCCGACATCGCGCTGTGGGACCAGTTGGCCGAGACCAAGGCCATCCACAAGGAACTGCGCAAGGCGGTCGAGTCCGGCGACTTGTCCGAGGAACAACTCAACGCCTCGGTGGCCCGGGTCTTGGACCTCAAGGGCGTCGATCTGTGTGAGGGACGCTGACCGGTAGCGCCCCGACGCTGGCCTGCCACTGGCTTCGGTTGGTGGGACACTGACGCCATGAGTGAGGACAACGACGAACCGGAGCAGGTCGGTCATCGGGTGATCGTCGTCGGACCGGACGGTCAGCAGATCGCGGAGGTCGGCGACTCGGGTGGCGCCTCGTCGCAGGAGTTGACCGACCTGGTGGAACAACCCGCCAAGGTGATGCGGATCGGTTCGATGATCAAGCAGCTGCTCGAGGAGGTGCGCAGCGCCCCACTCGATGCTGCCGCACGCGCCCGACTCCGTGACATCCATGCCCGCTTGATCCACGAGCTCGAGGACGCGTTGGCCCCCGAGTTGGTCGAGGAGTTGGATCGACTCTCGTTGCCGTTCAGCGCTGACGTCGACCCGTCAGAGGCGGAACTTCGGATCGCCCAAGCGCAACTCGTCGGATGGCTCGAAGGACTGTTCCACGGTATCCAGACAGCCCTGTTCGCTCAGCAGATGGCTGCCCGGGCGCAGCTGGAGGAGATGCGTCGCCGCGCGATCGGCCCCGGCGGGATGCCCCTGGATCCGCGTGCGGCTGCCACCATGGACGATGGCACTCCCGGTCCGGGTGGCTCGCAGCAGCGCCCCCCCTCCGGTCCCTACCTGTAAGGCGTGATGAATGCTTGACCCCCGGATCGTTCGCACCGATCCCGAGACCGTGCGGCAGTCCCAGGTGGCGCGAGGCGCCGATCCCGGCATCGTGGACCACTACCTGAGCGTTGACGCCGATCGGCGCGCGGCGTTCGGCCGGTTCGAGGAGTTGCGCGCCGAGCAGAAGCGCTTGGGCAAGCAGGTCGGCCCCGCGCAGGGGGCAGTCAAGCGGGCGGCCGAGGCGGACCGGGACGCGGCAGAGGCCGCGGTTGCGGCGCTGTTGGCCGATGCGGGGGCGCTGGCCGAGCAGGTCAAGTCGGCCGAAGCTGAGGTCGCGGCGCTACAAGAACAGCAGGATGCGTTGGCCCTGCAGCTGGACAACGTGGTGCATCCCGCAGCACCGGTCGGGGGTGAGGCGGACTTCGCAGTGGTGACCGAGGTCGGCACCCCCCGAGACTTCGCCGCTGCAGGCTTCGAACCCAAGGACCACCTGGAGCTGGGCGCGCGGCTGCGGGCGATCGATGTGGAACGGGGCGCCAAGGTCTCCGGCGCTCGGTTCTTCTATCTGACCGGGGACGGCGCGTTGCTGGAGTTCGCGCTGCTCAATCTGGCTCTGTCCGTGGCGACAGCGAATGGGCTCATACCGGTGATCCCACCTGCGCTGGTGAACCCGGCGGCCATGGAGGCGACGGGTTTCCTCGGCCAAGCCGCCGAGAACGTCTACCACCTGCCCGACGACGATATGTACCTGGTCGGCACCGCAGAGGTTCCCCTGGCTGGGTACCACGGTGGCGAGATCCTGACTGCGGCAGAACTCCCCCTGCGTTACGTGGGCTTCTCGCCGTGTTTCCGACGGGAGGCGGGCTCGCACGGCCGGGACACCCGCGGCATCATCCGGGTGCATCAGTTCGACAAGGTCGAAATGTTCACCTACTGCCGCCCCGAGGCCGCCGAGGCCGAACACGAGCAGTTGCTGACGTGGGAGCGGCAGTTCCTGGACCTGCTCGAGATCCCGTACCGCGTCATCGATGTCGCCACCGGCGACCTCGGGGCCAGCGCGGCGCGAAAGTTCGACATCGAAGCCTGGATCCCGACCCAGGGCAAGTACCGCGAGGTCACGTCGACCTCGAACTGCACCACATTCCAGTCCCGGCGCCTGAACATCCGCTACCGGGATGACGACGGTCGGGTCGCGCCCGTGGCCACCCTCAACGGCACGCTCGTGGCCATGCCTCGCGTCATCGTGGCCCTTCTGGAGAACCATCAGGACGCCAACGGTGACATCCACGTGCCGGTGGCGCTGCGGCCGTTCCTTGCGGGCCGGGAATGGCTGACCCCGTCCCGGTGAATCCGATCCGGGTGGTGGCGACCGACCTGGACGGGACCCTGCTGCGCCCGGACCTCACGGTGTCGGCGTACACCCGAAAGCAACTGCATCGAGTGGCGGCGTCGGGGCGGATGCTCGTTTTCGTCACCGGTCGACCGCCGCGCTGGATGCCCCCGGTGTTGGCCACGACCGGCCACGACGGAATCGCGGTGTGCGCCAACGGCGCCGTGATCATGGATGTCGCTGCGGAGCAGATCGTGGCCCATCACCCCCTGTCGACCGCTGACCTGGCCGATGTGTGTGCCGTGATCCGCGCCGAGATGGGTGCCGACAGTCGGTTCGCGGTCGAGGTTGCTCCCGTGGGGGACTTGGCGGGCAACCGGCTCGTGCACGAAGAGGGTTTCCTGCCCCCGCATGCTGCGGCGGCTGAGACGACGACGTTGTCGACGATCGTGACGAGCGAGGGTGCGGTCAAGTTGCTGGCTCGGGGTACCGGTGATGTCGCGGATACCGCTGAGGTGGCCGCGCGGGTCGCGGCGGCCACTGGCGACCTGGTGACGGTGAGCCACTCCAGTCGCACCCACCAGTTGCTCGAGGTGGCCCCGCCCGGAGTGACCAAAGCCAGCACGTTGGCACAGTTGGTCGCCGAGGGGGGCTTCGACGCCAGCCACGTGGTCGCGTTCGGCGACATGCCCAACGACATCCCGATGCTGATGTGGGCGGGACACGCGGTGGTAGTCGAGGGTGCCCATCCATCGGTGCTGGCGATCGCTGACACCGTGGTGGCCGATCCCGAACACGACGGTCTCGGACGCTGGCTCGACGAACACCTGTGACCTTCGCGGCCGGCCGGGCACTCTGGGATGGTTCGTCCCCCCTGGGACCGCCATGTGACGCAGGCCACATCATCGCGGATGAACTGGCACCGAGAGTGAATCGGGCTACGGATCCGACAGGTCCCCGCCGGCTCGCGCCGTGGGCTATGTGACGTGCATCTCACTACTCGGTGTGAATGACTACTCGGAAAGATCTCAGTCCCCTCTCACGGGTGTCCGTTTTCCGGTCAAGGTAGTTGAAGGCTGCCGCATCAGGGCACACGGTCGTCCAGTTGCCCGCACCGGGANNTTCTGTGGCTTCCCAGACCACCCGGCTCATGGCCGGCACCGCGCTCGCGGTGCTCGTCGGAACCGCACTGGCGGCTTCACCGCTCACCACCGCCCCGGCGGCAGCGGGAACCAAGGTGATGGTCAAGGACAACAAGAAGGCCAACGAACTGCGTGATCGCGTGGTCCAGATCGCGACGGCGCAGAAGGGCGATCGCTACGTCCTCGGTTCCACGGGCCCTCGCGCATTCGACTGCTCTGGCCTGGTCGTCTACAGCTACAAGAAGGCAACCGGCATCGACCTGCCGCGGACGTCGTACATGCAGCGCGGCCAGGTGAGTCGGGTGTCGGCCAAACACCGGCAGCCCGGCGACATCGTCGTCGTGCATGGTGGCGGCCACGTCGGTATCTACATCGGCAAGAACCGGATCGTGCACGCCAGCACCCCGGCCACCGGCGTCAAGGTCACCGAACTCTCCGGTTACTACGGCCGCGCCGTGAACAGCTACCACCGCGTCATTCGCCCCCGCTGACCCTCCCAACCCGCACCCCTGCCAGCCCATCGGCGGCAGCCATGCCACACACCCAGGAGAACCCATGAGCATGTCCACGACGTCACGTCCCACGAATCGCAAGCGGATTGCCGCCGGTGCCCTCGTGGCCGGTATCGCCGTCACCGGCTTGGCGGTCAACCCCGCCACCACCGGCGAGGCCGACGCGGCCACCAAGATCCGCACCAAGAACGTCGAACGGGCGGACCAGTTGCGCGAGCGGATCGCGGACATCGCCACGGCGCAGAAGGGTGACCGTTACAGCCTCGGTTCCGTCGGCCCCGGCGCCTTCGACTGCTCGGGCCTGGTCAACTTCGCCTACCGCAAGGCGACCGGCAAGGTGCTGCCTCGTACGTCCTACCAGCTGGCCGGCTCACTGGAACGGGTCAGTCGCAAGAACCGCAAGGTCGGCGACATCGCCCTGTACCGCGGCAATGGCCACGTCGGCATCTACGTCGGCAAGGGTCGCATCGCGCAGGCTCTGAACTCCCGGACCGGTGTGATCGTCGATCGCGCTGACGAGGGCTGGAACCGCAGCATGATCTACGCCTACGGCCGGGTGATCCAGACCAAGTGATGCCTCACGGTTGACCGATGCAGCCTGAGCCGGTCAGCGGCCCTCGCGCAGACCGGTCAACCAGGCGCTGGCGGCCGCGTAGTCATCGTCGGCCAAGCCTTGCGGAAGTACGGGCTGCTTGCCGTCCAGCCGCGGATAGGAGCCTAGGAACCGGACGTCGGCGCAGATCCGGTGCAGCCCGAGCAGGGCTTCGCCGATGCGGGCTTCGGCTACGTGTCCTTCGATGTCGACGGAGAAGCAGTACTCGCCCAGCACCTGCCGGGTGGGACGCGACTCCAGCCGGGTCATGTTGATTCCGCGTACCGCGAGCTCCGTCAAGATCTGCAGCAAGGCGCCCGACCGGTTGTCCTTCATGAACAGCAACAGGCTCGTCTTGTCCGCCCCCGTGGGGGCGGGCAGCCGACCGGGGCGTTCCACCTGGACGAAGCGGGTGACCGCTTCGCGGTTGTCCGCGATGTCGCTGACCAATGCCACCAATCCGAACCGCTCCGCGGCAAGGTGGTTGCCGATGGCGGCCTGGAACTCCGCCGTGCCCTGCGCGAGTGCCGCTGCCGCGCCCGCGGTGGAGTCGGTGGCCACGACGCGGGCCTGAGGCATCTGCTCATGCAGCCAACGACGGCACTGCGCCGACGCGTGGGGATGGGTGCCCACGGCGGTGATATCGGCGAGCGCCAGCTGGCGTGGTGCCATCAGGGTGAAGCGCACCGGTACGGCGACTTCAGCCGTGATCCGCAGCGGCGGTGCCGCGCTCAGTTCATCGAGAGTGCCCGAAACCGAGCCCTCGATCGAGTTCTCGATGGGAACCACGGCGGCGTCGACGGACTCGTCGCGGACGCGGTCCAACGCGCCGATGACTGACCCCGCCGGTTCCTGGACGGCACCCGCGACACTCGGCAGGCTCATCACGGCGCTCTCGGCGAACGTCCCTGCCGGACCCAGATAGGCCACCGTCCTGATCGGCGTGGTCATCGCCCGCCCGCCAATGCCGCCGCCACCGCTTGGGTCTCTTCGGGGGACAGTTCCCGCTGACCGCTGTCGGGAGTGACCGGCACCTGTTTCAGGTACGAGCGAGTCTCGGAACGGCCATGGATCGCGGTGAGCACGAGTCCGCGGCCGGCGTCATCGACGATGGCCGCACTGAAAGACATCCGACCACCCAGCTCTTCGAATGCGTCGTATCGGACCACCGCCACCCGGCTGAGTCCACTCGTGTCCCCCGAGGTCTCCAAGCGCTGCACCCGGGAACGCAGGTCACTGATCGCGGTGGTGTCGACGCCCGCTGGGGCGGGGGCAGTTGGTTCCCCCGACCACTGCTTGGCTCGGCGCTCCACCACATCAGCGCGTCGCAGTGCGAGTACCGCGACGGCAAGAGCCACCAGTGCCACCACAAGCCCAATGACTGTCACGCTGGCAGCCTATCGGCACCAGTGGGCGGGGCGACCGGCGTAAGGTGGCGCCCATGTCCCACGACGATGCTGCGGCGGGGTTCGCTGATCTCGGCTTCGCGCGTGTGGACACCGACCGGGCTCGCCGTACTGGCGACCCCGAGGTCGTGTACGGCGCCGGGAAGACGACCGAGCAGATCGTCGCAATCCTGCGCCACCTGCACGAGGCACACCCGGAACGCGCGATCGTGGCGACCCGAGTGGCCGATCCCGCAGCGGTGGCGGAAGGCCTCGGCGAGGTGCTCCGGCACGTGGATCTCGAGGCCCGCGCAGTGGTGGTGGGAGAACTCCCGCCGACGACCGGACTTGTCGGCATCGTGGCGGCGGGGACCTCAGACGGTCCCGTCGCGGCCGAGGCGGAACTGACGGTGCTCGTACACGGAGCGGGCGCCACCCGGATCACCGACGTGGGGGTCGCCGGGATGCACCGGCTCATGGCTGCCCGGGACCAGCTCGACGCCTGCGACAGCATCATCGTCGTGGCCGGGATGGAGGGAGCCCTGCCCAGCGTCGTGGGTGGGTTGACGGGGACGCCCGTCGTGGCGGTCCCCACGAGTGTCGGCTACGGGGCCTCGTTCGGTGGGCTCGCCGCACTGCTGGGCATGCTCAACTCCTGCGCGCCCGGCGTCGTCGTGGTCAACATCGACAACGGATACGGGGCGGGGGTCCACGCGGCCCGGATCGCGCGGCGGGGCCCCCGTGACTGACGCGGCGCCGGTGTCCACCTCCGCGGTGTTGCACGTCGACGCCTCGATCGGTGCGGCCGGCGACATGTTGCTGGCGGCATTGCTCGACGCCGGCGCCGACCGGGCACACGTGCTGGCCAGCATCCACGCCGTGCTGCCAGGAGCTGACGTCACGACGCTGTCGGCGAATCGGGCCGGACTGCGGGCAACGCAGATCATGGTGCGGCCGCCCACCAGCCCGTCCCCGCATCGGCAGTGGCGGGACCTCCGTCTCGCGATCAGTGCAGCGGATCTGACCCCGCCGGTGAAGGCCGGCGCGCTCGCCGTATTCGGTGTCCTCGCCGAAGCGGAGGCCACCGTTCACGGGATCGACCCGGAGCAAGTTCACTTTCACGAGGTCGGCGCCTGGGACTCCGTGTGCGACGTCGTCGGATCCGTGGCGGCGGTGACCTCACTCAACCCACGGTTGATCACCTGCTCCCCTGTCTCCACGGGCAGCGGCACCGTCTCCACCGACCACGGTCTCCTGCCGGTCCCCACACCCGCTGTAGCTCAGTTGCTTGCGCAGGCAGGCGCTCCGACTCAGCCGGGGCCGGCGCCGTTCGAAGCCTGCACCCCCACGGCGGCCGCCCTGCTGGTCCACTTCGTGGATCACTGGCAGGCAGGCCCGGTGATGCGGGTCCAACGCGTGGGCGTCGGTGCCGGGACGGCCGACCCAGGACCGTTCGCCAATGTCACCCGCGTGTTCGTCGGTGAGGCATTGGCGGACTCGGTGGACGGTGGGGATGGTGGCGCCGGGGGTCTGCCCCCACTCACCGCCGTGGTGCTGGAGACGAACGTCGATGACATCGACCCGCGACTGTGGCCCGGAATCCAGCAGCACCTGCTTCAGCTCGGAGCATCGGACGTGTGGCTGACGCCGATCCACATGAAGAAGGGCCGACCCGCCACCACGCTGTCCGTCCTGTGCCAGGTGGGGGTTCACCGCGAGTTGGCTCGCGCGATCATGGAGCGGACGCCCGCGATCGGAATGCGGGTGTTGCCCGTGGGCAAGATCGCAGCGGAGCGCACGACGGTTACCGTGGCAGTGGACGGTCAACCGGTCCGGGTGAAGGTGGCCAGTTGGCAGGGGGTGACGGTCAACGTGCAGCCCGAATGGGACGATATTGCTGCGGCGGCCGGGGCTTTGCAACAGCCCGAAAAAGTCGTCCTGGCCCGTGCGACAGCCGCCGCGGAGACGTTGTGGCGCAGCCCACTAAATTCGTAGCAATAATTCCTATTGAACCGGCGGTTCGGAGTTGCCGCTGTGCTCATCGTGAGTTACATTTTCGGTGTTCGAGCGTCGCTGCATCCCCCGTCGGTGACGCTCGAACCCTTTTAACCAGTCCTTGCTCCGGCGATCGCCGATGGCGCTCAGTTCCGCAGCTCAGTCCATAACTCGTCCCGCCAGCGCAGCACGTCATGGGGCCGGTTGGTGATCACGACGCGCACCCCCGCTTCCATGCACGACCGCAACGCCGCTTCGGTGTCCACCGTCCACACGTGCACCTCGTTGCCCGCCGACTGCCAGCGTTGCACCTGAGCCGGATCTGACTGCAGGATCTCCACCGAAGGCCCCGCGATCGACGAGCCGAACGGCAGGGGTCCGAAGCGTTGCAGCAGCGGCACCTTGTCCATCAGGTACACGGTGGCGATCTGCGGTGCCAGTTCACGCATCCGCCGCAGGGCGATGGCCGAGAACGACATCACCCGCACCCGGCCAGCTGCGCCATCGGCCAGGCCGTATCGCTCCAGTGTCTGCACCAGGACCTGCTCGGTGTAGCCGCCGTAGCGAGTCGGGTGCTTCGTCTCGATCGCCAGTTCCAGTGGCCGGGGGCCGCCCAGCGCCATCTCCAGCAGGTCCGGCAGCGTGAGGATGTCCTCGTCGCCGACGTCGGCATCCCACCAGGAGCCGAAGTCGTGTTCCTGCAGTTGGCCCAGGGTCTGGTTGGACACCCGACCCCGACCGGTGCTGGTGCGGTCGATGCGGGGGTCGTGGACGCACACCAGGTGACCGTCGGCCGTCAGCCGGACGTCGCACTCCAACCCTTCGGCTCCGGAGTCGATCGCAGCCCGATATGCGGCCGCGGTGTGTTCCGCCGCGACGGTGGTGGCACCGCGGTGAGCCACCACGGTCGGATAGGACGGTGCCATGCGCCCAGGATTCCGCATGCCGGGTGGCGACGCGCCGGTACCCGGATCACCGATCGAAGATGACTCCCGGGTTGAGGATCCCGGTGGGATCCCACGCCGACTTCAGTGCCCTCATGGCGGCGAGCTCTGCTGCTGATCGGCGCAGCCCCAACCAGGGGGCCTTATCCCGGCCGATACCGTGTTCGGCAGACAACGAGCCGCCCATGTCGCTCACGAGTCGCAGCACCTGCTCGTCGAGGTCGGCTGCCCCCCGTGCCACCAACTGGATGTGCAGGCTGCCTTCGAACACATGACCGAACACCCCCGCTCGGCTCACCTGCGGATCGCGGGTGACGAGTGCCAGGACCGCATCGGTGCCCTCATCGAGTCGCGCTAGGGGCAAGGTGACGTCGTACTTGTGAAGTTCCTGCTGCGAACGTTGGGCCATCTGGGACCACCACGATGCCTGTTCTTCGCGCACCCGCCAGAGCTCGAACCGTTCCCGCCGGTCTGTCGCCAGGACTGTGGCCGACGACGGGTCCACGACGCCGGTCAACAGGTCGACCACGTCGCCCTCGGTGGTAGCGCTTCCCGCATCGAGTTCGGTCACCACGACGTACCGGGTGGTGGCCGTGACCCCCGGCAGCGGGTCCCGAAGCGCCAGGTCCGCCGCCGCACGATGCCACGAGTGGTGGTCCACGATCTCGCAGGCCAGCAGCCGCAACCGCTCCCCGAGGGTTCGGCCCAGCGCGATCGCGTCGGCCAGGTTGTCGGTTCCGCTCGCAATGACCACCCGTTGCCGGGGCATACGATGCAGCGCGAGCCGGGCCGCGGTGATCACGGCAAGGGTGCCCTCCGATCCGACGACCAGGTCCCGCCAGGAGTATCCGGTGTTGTCCTTGGGTAGGCCCCGGAGGTCGTCGAGCACCGTGCCATCCGCCATCACGCACTGCAGGCCCAGGACCTGGGCCCGGGTGGTGCCGTAGGCGCACACGTGGATCCCGCCGGCATTCGTCGCGATCGTGCCACCGACCGTTGCTGAGTCGCGAGACGCCAGGTCCACGCCGTACGTCCAGCCATGCTGAGCGGCCGCCCGATGCAGGTCGGCGATGGTGACCCCCGCCCCGACCAGCGCAGTCCCTGCTGTCGGGTCGACCTCGCACGAGGACAGCCCGGTCAGGTCGAGCACGACCGTCGCTCCTGGGGCCGGGCTGATCGCGCCCCCCACGAGACCGGTGTTGCCGCCGAACGGGATCACCGACGCTCCGAACTGCCCGCAGATCCGAAGGGTGGCGCTGACCTCGTCCAGGCAGCGTGCGCGCACCACAGCGTCGGCTCGACCACGGCGGCCGAACCAGTCGGTGACTGACGCCTCGGGTGCGGGGGCGACGACTGCTCCGGCGGGTAGTTCGGCCGCCAGCCGGTCAGTGATGGCGGCAGCGGTGTGAGGCACGGAACAGTCCTTCTGTGATTGCGGTCACGCAGCGTGTTTTCGGTCCGGAAATGCGGGTTATCCTCGAAGCATGACCACGCATCAGACTATTCGTACGACCACAGCCGCTGGCGGCGTTCTGCTGCTGGCTGGCTTCGCCGCCGCTCCCGCGTTCGCGGCCGAGTACCCCCCGGCGAACCCCACCGACGATCAGACGAACCAGACCAATACTGTCGACACCTCCTCACCGACACAGGTGACGACCAACAGCGGTGACGAGACTCCCGCCTACACCGGTGCGGCGACCACCTTGGCGCTGGCCGCCGGTGTGGTGGCTCTGGGCGCCGGCGCCGGACTGCTCATCGCATCAAAGCGTCGCGAGCAGAACTGACCTTCCGTCGGGGGCCGTTGGATTCCGCGAAATTCGCGGCGACGGCCATCGGCTGGGCTAGGGTCGGGGGATGCTTCCCCACCGTTGGCGCCCCTTGGTTGTCACCCTGGTGATCCTGGGGTCAGCAGGCGTGGCGGGACCTGCAATTGGGTCCGAGGGCGAGCCGAACACCGCGGTAGCTATTGATCGATCGTTGCCCAGCGCGAACGACAGTCCTTCGCGCACCAGTTCGGAGACGGCACTCGGAGCGCTCGCAACGCTGGGAGCACTCGGCATCGGCGGCGGCCTCGTCGCCACCGCCCGGCGACGGAAGCAGTGACGCGAGAACCCCGTCAGCAGTTCGCCTCGCCGGTGCTGGTGATCATGTCCAGCACCATGGGTTGAGCTGAGAACACGATGGGCTGCCGCCCCACCCGGGGCTC
>CXWK01008920.1_pt1 | contig 15908 bp, 10 predicted proteins | sample 590851 | NCBI WGS metagenome assembly CXWK01 (sample SAMEA3498364, study PRJEB10139) | wastewater metagenome | biome: wastewater treatment plant; material: activated sludge | place: Denmark | collected 2014-08-01 | reverse complement strand
CCCTTACTGGTGTCGATCGTCACCATCCTGATTCCATGGCGCTTCATCAGTTGAATGGTGTCTAGGTCTTTGATGGGAAATTTATGAGACAGGAAGGGGGTGCGATACCAAGGAACGTCCATGCCAACGAGATACATACCAAGGATCAGCTGGTCGATTGGAATCTGTTTTGTGGCCATAAATCGTGGACTCCAGGTCGGAGACGTCGTCGAACGGACCTTCATCTTACAGTTGGTTCGCGTGCGTTATCGGCGAAAGAAACAGTGAACTTGATCGGTGTGTGCAGGACGGTGCGTGTTGGAATCCATTCTGAATCAATGTGTTCCATCTCGTATCCTTGGTGCTCAAGAAAAGTCCGTGCTGGGCCGATAGAGCCCATCAGCGACTGTTTGTAACGATTGCTCAACGAGGAAGGAACAGGATGAACGACTTAGTCGAGGCGACTCCCTCTCCAGCATCGTTCTTATCAGTGGGCTTGGCCATCAAACTGTCTTTGACCCTGGATGGGCAGAAGGTCATGTACGGCTCAACGTTGTTGGGCTGGAAGGATCATGCGTGGCTTGTCTGTGAATGGCCGTTGCCGCTGAGTCAGGACCAGCAGGTTGAGAGCGGGACTCCCTGCACCGTGAGCTATCTTCATGACGGCAAGCTTGTCGGGTACCGGAGTGAGTTTCGCGATCTGATTACCTCGCCGGTACCGTTACTCTTCGTGGCCTACCCGAAGAACGTAGAGGAAATGCACCTGCGTAAGCATCTCAGAGCCTCCGCTAACGAACCGATTCTTTTGATGCAAGCGGACACGGCGAGCAGTTCTTCCTCCGTGTTGCCTGGGAACAGCTATTTCGGCGGTTTACTGAAAGACCTCAGCGGGGGAGGCTGCAGTGTGACCTTGGTTCGAAGACCGGCGTGGTTGCGGTCAGGATCGGCAGTTCGTCTGGAGTTCGAACTACCTGGACTCGGGCACATTACCAATTTGACAGGTGTGGTAAAAAACGTCGATGTACGACATGGCAGTGAAACGATTGGGATTGAGTTTCGGTTCAACGAAATGGAGTACATCGAGTATCGAGGTTGGGGAGGATCGGTCAAGAGTGCGATTGAGCAGTGGGCGACACAGAGAACGATGGTGTTGTCATTGTCTTGACAGTAGAAATCCTTTAGCCTTCCTGAGGAATTGTTTTCCCTTCAGACCGGCAAATACTGCCGACCTATTCGTCTTCTAAATCCAAAAGCCCTCGTCTAGACGCCATAGTCCAGCAGTCTGTCTGGCATGTGTCTTGAAGTACGTTTCTGCGCAGATCTGATCTGGATAAAGAGGGCATCATGAACGGTCTACCTACAACGCAACACGAGCTCAATCCTCGATGGAGTTTGGCGTACGACACAATCGACCGTCACGACATTGATCGCCTGGTCGAGTGGCTTCGTACGTATCCCCGATTAACGAAGGGGACTGTTACGTGCGACTTTGAGGCGCGTTGGTCAAGCTGGTTGAATTCCTCGCACTCCATATTCTGCAACTCTGGGTCATCCGCCAATCTCTTGATGTACTACGCACTCCTGGCCTCAGGGCAGTTGCGTAACAAGAAGGTGATCGTTCCCAGCGTGGGCTGGGTCACATCGATTGCGCCGGCGATCCAATTCGGTTTTGAGCCCATTATGTGTGAGGCTGATTCGGAGACGTTCGGCCTCGACTTAGATCATCTCGAAACGCTGCTGAAACAGCATCAAGCTCAGACCGTCATGCTCGTCCAAGTGCTTGGTGTCCCTCACAAAATGCGGGAACTGATGGCATTGAAGGCTCGCTATGAGTTCGTGCTTCTCGAAGACGCGTGTGCGGCAATCGGAGCGACCTACGAGGGGCGGAGAGTCGGCTCATTCGGTGACATGAGCAGTTTCTCATTTTACTTCGGCCATCAAATGTCGACGATCGAGGGTGGCATGGTATCTACTAATGATCCCAAGATGAGAGATCTATTGCTCATGCTCAGAAGCCACGGCTGGAGCAAGGACTTGGACAGAGCAACACATCACTCGCTTGTCACGCGATACGGTATCGATGATTTTCATTCCCCCTTTGTGTTTTATGAGCCGGGCTTCAACCTCCGTTCGACAGACTTGAACGCGTTCATCGGGATCGGACAGCTGGAAAAGCTGGATTGGATGACGGAGCAGCGTCGGCAGAACCACGCGCGCTATTTGGCTCGTTTGAGTGGAAGGTTCTACGCTCAACGTCATCCGGCAGATAGTGAAGTAGCCAGTATTTCTGTCGGACTCTTGGCGGAGTCTCGTCAACAACGGCAGCGCATCGTCCAAGCCCTCTCTGCCCATGGCGTGGAGACACGCATTTTCTCAGCCGGCAATCTTGGTCTGCATCCGTTCTGGATGAACCGCTATGGGGCAGCCAGTTTCCCGGTCGCCGATCGGATTCATCACTGTGGGTTCTTTCTACCGAATCACCCAAGCCTGAGCGAAGAGGACATTGCGACAATTTCCACTATCGTTCTGGAGGCAGCGTGACAGCTCCCTTACTTGTCACCGGCGGATCGGGGTTGTTAGGGCAGGCCGTGCGCCGTCTGAGACCTGATGCGGTCTACTTGTCCAGGCAGGACGGAGATCTTCGTGATCGAAGCGTCGCCGAGCGGCTGTTGCAATCTATTCAGCCTGGCCAGATCTTGCATTTGGCCGGCGTGGTCGGAGGGGTCAAAGCCAATGCCGTCGACAATGCGCGGTTTCTCGAAGAGAACATTCTGATCAACACGGCTGTCTTGTCGGCCGCACGGCAGCTGCGCATCCCGCGCCTCACAACGATGTTATCCAGTTGCGCATTTCCCTTTTATGCGGATCGCCAAACCACGGAAGCCGACTTGTTGAGTGCATCGCCCTATGACGGAAACGCCGGCTACGCCTATGCGAAGCGCATGCTCGACCTTCACGTCAGGCTCGCGGCCACGGAAACGGGACTTGCGTGGAACAGCCTCACACCCGTGACCATGTACGGGCCGCATGACTCTTTCGACCTGGAATCGGGGCATGTGGTGGGCGCGCTGATCCGCCGTTGTCATGACGCCCAGACGAACGGCGCTGTCTTTACGGTCTGGGGTACCGGACGGGCCGTTCGTCAATTTGTGTATGTCGATGATGTGGCACGTTTAGCTCTTGGAGCCCTAGCGGGTGCCTGGGGATCAGGTACGACGATTGTGACTCCGGACGAAGGGATTTCGATCGCTCACCTCGCCCGTACGATCGGCCAGGTCATGGACTATCCCGGTCCTATTGTCTTCGACGCCACCAAGCCGGAAGGGATGCTCGTAAAGCGCTTGCGGAGTACTACCTTCGAAGCACGATTTCCGGGTAACCGATTCACTAGTCTCACTGACGGGCTCACAGAGACCGTGCGATGGTTTTTCAGCCGACAGGTCGGACGATTCCAGGGTCATCTTGAGTCGTCGTTGTGCGGTCACTCGTAAGGAGTCAACAGGAACATGATGACATCGCAAGAACACGTCGTGATCACGGGCGGAGCAGGCTACATCGGATCCGTGCTGTCTCGCCACTTACTCAATCGCGGGTATAGGGTCACGGTCATCGACAATTTCATGTACCGGCAGAATAGCCTCCTGGATTGTTGCAGTGACGACGGGTTTAGCGTGATCCGCAGTGATTGTCGGGATGAACGACTCATGACGGATGTGATTCGTGCCGCCGATATCCTCATTCCGTTGGCGGCGTTAGTGGGTGCGCCGCTGTGCAATCGGGACCGGATCGGTGCCTATTCGACCAATTTGGAAGCGGTTCACATGCTGTGTAAACTCTCTTCGCCGACTCAGCGCATCATCTTTCCTGTCACCAACAGTGGATATGGGATCGGTCAACCTGGAATTCCCTGCACTGAAGAGTCGCCGCTCCGTCCCATTAGTCTCTACGGTGAGACCAAAGTAAAAGCCGAACGGGTCGTACTCGATCGGGGCAATGCCATCACGCTTCGGCTTGCGACGGTCTTCGGTGCCTCGCCCCGGATGCGAATGGACCTCCTCGTGAACGATTTTGTCTGGCGGGCGGTCCATGATCGAGCTGTCACGGTCTTCGAAGGCCACTGCAAGCGCAACTATATCCACGTTCGGGACGTGACCAAGGCTTTCCTCCATGCGATCGAGCATTTCGACTCCATGAAGGACCGCCCATACAATGTCGGGCTGGACGATGCCAACTTGTCAAAGTTGGAACTATGCGCTGAAATTAAACGACAGGTGCCGCAGTTCGTCTATTCGGAGGCCCCGATCGGGGAAGATCCGGACAAGCGGGATTACATCGTCTCCAACAAACGGATACTCGCCACAGGCTTCACACCCGATTGGTCACTTGCACGTGGCATCCGGGAGCTGACTAAGTGCTACACCGTCATCGGTGGAACCGGATACGGCAATGTGTAAGGCCAGCACGATCGCACAGAGGGGAGTCGTACGATGATCATCAGCCGCACACCCTTCCGCATCTCATTTTTCGGTGGTGGCACCGACTATCCGGTGTGGTTTCGCGAACATGGGGGCGCTGTGTTGGCAACGACCATCGACAAGTATTGTTACATCTCCTGCCGGTATCTGCCGCCGTTCTTTGAACACAGAACACGCATTGCCTACTCACGTATCGAGCAAGCCAAATCGAATAATGAGATCAAACATCCTGCGGTCCGTGGTGTACTCCAGCATATGGGTATAACCGATGGTCTTGAAATTCACCACGATGGCGATTTGCCTGCGCGCACCGGATTGGGATCGAGTTCTTCGTTCACCGTCGGCCTACTGCATTCCTTGTATGCATTGCAACACACCATGCCGAGCAAAGCAGAATTGGCTCAGACAGCGATTCACATCGAACAGAACGTCTTGCAGGAGTCCGTTGGTTGCCAGGATCAGGTATTGGCTGCACACGGCGGGTTGTGCCGCGTTAATTTTTCATCGAACGGTGACATCGGATACACCTCGCTCGTGATGAAACCGGAGAGACTGACCGATTTTCAGGATCATCTATTGCTGTATTTTACAGGATTTTCCCGTACGGCATCCGAAATCGCGAAGGAGCAAATTGAAAAAACAAAGCAGCGGCGGGTCGAACTCTTCGCCATGTTACAGATGGTTCAAGAGGGCATCTCGATCATGGTTGGAGATCGCGATCTCGGTGAGTTCGGTGAATTGCTGCATGAGGCTTGGATGGTCAAGCGAGGTCTGACGTCCCAGATCACCACGCCGATGATCGACGACATCTACGATGCAGCAAGGAGAGCGGGAGCGCTTGGCGGCAAACTGCTTGGTGCAGGGGGTGGTGGATTTATGCTGTTCTTCGNNTTTATGCTGTTCTTCGCCAAACCGGAGGTGCATCAAAGAATCCATGCCGCCTTGCCTGGGCTTCTTCGGGTTCCCTTCCGATTCGAAGGGCTTGGCAGCCAGATCGTATTCTATCAACAGGAAACACCGATAGTGCGGGACTTTGGATGGACGGATGAGCAGGCGTCCGCTGCTGGTCGGAACGCATTCCCGTTGGAGAAAGCGGCATGACCATGCTAGGTGCCGGCGGTTGTGACCTCGTCGTTCTGTGTGGTGGGCTTGGCACAAGGCTGCGTCCGGTGGTGAGCGACCGGCCGAAATCAATGGCCCTAATTCATGACCGACCTTTTCTCGATTTCATTCTTGAGTACTTTGTCGTTCACGGAAGTGTACGCATTATTCTGTGTGCTGGCTACCTGGGCGAGCATATCGCTCAGCGATACGCCGGTATACGGCATCCCTATGAAGTAGTGATTTCGCATGAGCCTTTCCCGATGGGAACGGCGGGCGCTGTCAAGCATGCGGCCGCCCTGATCCAGAGCGATCCTTTCATGGTTGTCAACGGTGATTCTTTGATCGAAATTGATCCGAACCAGCTGCTCGAATTTCATACTGCCAAGCAAGGATGGGCAACAATCGCACTAACCTCAGCAGGAGCACGGAGTGACGTTGGTTTTGTGACGGTCAATTCACACGCACAAGTCATGGCTTTTACCGAGAAACAACCCGGTACGGCGCCCCAATATCACAATGCCGGCCTGTATGTGTTCAGGAGGGACATGCTGAAGGAGATTCCGGATCATCGCCTCTCATCCATTGAGAGGGACGTGCTCCCGGCGCTATTGCCTCGCGGCGTGTACGGATTTGTCAGCGCCGCCGCGCTATACGATATCGGCACCCCGGAACGGCTGGCAGAGTTCGCAAGCTCTCGGCATGAGTGGCGGGGAGGAGTTCTGTCATGATCGACGCCAGAAACTGGCGGATGGAAGAGTTCGTGAGTCGCAGAGGATTGCGATGACCTATTCTCATGCATTGACGACATTGCCGTTTTCTTCCCGAGGAGATCGGCTCATCGGCCAGGAGATGTTCAAGGTGTTGGATCGAGCCCAGAGCCTGGAGCTGGACGGGCAATATGTCTATCACCTTGAGCTGGGCAACCCACGTATGGCACCTCCCACTGAAATTATCGAGGCGACCGTGGAGGCCGTCCGAGGGAGGCAACTTGGGTATACACCGATGGCAGGCCTTCGAGAATTACGGACCGCCCTGGCTGCCCGGTACGCTTTGAGAACAGGACGAATCCTCGACGACAGTCATGTCGTGATCAGCCCGGCGAACCTGCTGATCAGCCAGTTTCTGGACCTCACGTGCAATCCCGGCGACAGAGTCGTGCTCTTCACCCCGGCATTTCCATCGTATTGGGCGGCGACGGCGCACATAGGTCTTGACGTGACATCAGTTTCGTTGGCGCATGACAACGGGTTTCATCTGTCTGAGGCGCATATTGAAGCAGCCATCTCTGCATCTCCTAAAGCCATCATTGTCAATTCCGCCAACAATCCAACAGGTGCCGTCTATACCAGGGCAATGCTGGAACTGCTGGCGCAACGGTGTGACGAAGAGAGTATTTGGCTGTTGAGCGACGAAACCTATGGCGAGTTGTCTTTCAGCTGGCCGTTCTTCAGTTTGGCCTCATGTGACATGCCTCAGTTGGTCGTGATGTCGTCTTTTTCGAAACTGTGTTCGATTCCTGGATACCGCATCGGCTATGCGATCGCACATCCTTCAGTTGCAGAGAAGCTGGCACTCTCATCATCCACGCTAATCTCCTGTCTGCCGGCGTTCACGCAACTGGGATGTCTTGCGGGTCTTCCGATACTCGATCAATACGTTGCGCAGGTCAAGGCACATTGTAACCGCGTCGCAAGCACGTGTGCCGCTTCTGTCAACGGCTCAGGGATTTTGCGCACGGCCTCGCCGGAATCAGGCTTCTACCTGTTTGTCGATATCGGTGGGACGGGCCTGGACGATATGACGTTCTGTAAACAGCTGCTGGAAGAACGACATACCGCGGTGACACCGGGACGAAGTTTTGGCGCCGACTGCTCCACCTTTATTCGGATCGCCACCTGCGGACAAGAGCAGGATGTCATGGAAGGTGTTCGACGTGTCGTGGCATTGGCACATGATGTTGGAGGCATACATGTCGCAGCGTAGTGATGTCCTGTTTGTGACGCCACCAAGCCGTGTGCAGGTTTATCAGAGTCTTAGTCGCAATTTGGCTGCAATTGAGCCCCCTGTATGGGCAGGAATGATGGCATCCTTCATTCGGGATCGTGGGTATGATGTCGGGATTCTAGATGCGGAGGCGAAAGGATTTACCCATGTGCAAACCGCCCATGCCATTGCACAGGCCGATCCCCGCTTGGTGGTGTTCGTCATTTATGGACAGCAGCCCTCTGCTTCAACGCAATGCATGCCGGCTGGGCGGCGCGTCTGCGAAGAGCTGCGGGATTTGTCAGATGTTCCGACGCTGGTGCTGGGGACGCATCCGTCGGCGTTGCCCAGACGAACACTGCTGGAAGAGCCCTATACCTACGTGTGCCAGGGAGAAGGACCGTACACTGTGCTGGGCCTTCTGCGACTACTGCGGGATGGTGTGGGATCGCTCAAGGACGTGCCGGGCTTGTGGTATCAGGAGCAGAGTCAGATCCACTCGAATCCACCTGCGCCGCTGATTGCCGATCTGGACCGGGAGTTGTCGGGGCAAGGCTGGGAGTTGCTCGAGATGAGTCGCTATCGTGCCCACAACTGGCATTGCTTCGACCGTCTCGAGGCGCGCAGCCCCTACGCTTCGTTGCAAACGAGCCTGGGATGCCCTTTTAAATGTTCGTTTTGTTGCATCAATGCGCCGTTTGACACGCCGATGCTTCGTACCTGGAGCCCCGATCATGTCATTCGTCTGATTGATCGGCTGGTCCTGGACTATGGCGTCACCAACATCAAGATTCCGGACGAGATGTTTGTGTTGAACCGACGGCATGTGCTGGGTATTTGCGACCGGATCATTGAGCGAGGCTACCGCCTTAATATTTGGGCCTATGCTCGAGTGGATACCGTACAAGACCAGGTTCTCGAAAGACTGAAGGCGGCTGGGTTCAACTGGCTGGGGCTGGGTATCGAGTCCGGCAGCCAACATGTCCGCGACGGCGTAGAGAAAGGGCGGTTCGGAGACCGGGAGATCGTCGCAACGGTAGAGCGCATTCGGTCGCATGGTATCTATGTCGCGGCCAATTACATTTTTGGGCTGCCTGACGACACGCTGGCCAGCATGCGGACGACACTGGACTTGGCGCTCGAACTGAACACGGAGTGGGCCAATTTCTATTGTGCCATGGCCTATCCCGGATCACCCTTATATGCCCTGGCAAGGGACAAGGGGTGGTCGCTGCCTGATGATTCAGGAGGACCAGGGTGGATCGGATATTCGCAGCATGCCTATGAGACGCTGCCGTTACCAACCGAACAGTTGTCGGCTACCGACGTATTGGATTTCCGCGATCGAGCCTTCCTGGAGTATTTCCAGCACCCGTCGTATCTCGGGTTGCTGCACCGGACTTTTGGCCCGTATGTGGCCGATCATGTCATGGAGATGTGTTCTCATCACGTCCAACGGCGTCATCACGACGCCACGGCCATACCGGCGGTCTGACAAAAGCCGCGAAGGAGTCCTATGATCAAAGTGGCGGACTACATTATCAATACTCTCGCAGAACGAGGCATCGACAAGATATTCGTCGTCTATGGCGCGGCCAACGGCGACTTGATCGATGCGTTCACTAGGACGGCAGCCACGGAGTATGTGGCGGTCATGCACGAACAGGCCGGCGGATTCGCCGCGGAAGGGTATGCCAAGGTCAAAGGGGTTCCCGGTGTGGCGATCGCGACGAGCGGACCAGGTGGCATGAATCTTCTCACATCGATGGGGAATTGTTTCTATGACTCGATTCCTTGTGTGTTTTTGACCGGTCAGATCAACTCGAGGTTTCTGCGGCCTGATCCTTCGATTCGGCAGGTCGGATTTCAAGAAACGGACATCGTTGCAATGGCAGCGCCGGTGACGAAGTACGCCAAGATGATCGTGAAGGCGGAGGACGTCCGCTACGAAGTGGAGAAGGCGCTGTGGCTGTGCCAGAGCGGACGCCCTGGGCCAGTCTTACTCGACATTCCGCTCGATATTCAAAAAGCCAAGATTGATGTGAAGCAATTGGTTGGGTTCGAGCCGCCAGCCGTCGCCGGCTACGACCTGGATGTGGTGGACCGGCAGATCCACAAGTTGCTGGATGATCTACGATGCGCGGAACGGCCGGTTATCCTCGTAGGCGGGGGCGTCCGGCTGGCCGACGCGCAGGACGACGTTCGCGAGCTGGGACGTCGGTTGAAGATTCCTTGCTTCCCGACCTGGAACGCGCTGGACGTTATTACGTCCGACTATGAGTTCTATGGCGGGCGTATCGGGACTTACGGAGGTGCTGGGCGGAACTTCGGCATTCAGAACAGCGATCTCCTGATCTCGATCGGCAGCCGGATTTCCGGACGCATCACGGGAGGCAATGTGCAGAGTTTTGCCAGACAGGCCAGAAAATACTTAGTCGAAATCGATCCGGCTATGGTGCAGCCGAAGTTCCAGCAAGTGCCGTTCGACGTCAACATCCTCTGCGACGCCAAGGCGTTCGTGCGGCGGCTGCTGGTCGCGCTGGACAAGGATTCGAAAGCGATTCCTCACCGTGCGAGCTGGACCGAACGGGTGATGGAATGGAAGTGGAAGTACGATCCCGTGCGCCCCGAGTTCTTCAAGCAGAAAGAAAGGGTCCACCCCTATGCCTTCATGCGCCGCCTGTCCGAGAAGATGGGTGCAACCGACGTCCTGGTCGGTGATTGCGGCGGCAACATCGTCGTCAGCAACCATGCCTTTGAAACCAAGTACGGCCAGCGCAACCTGACGAACAACGGTAATTCACCGATGGGGTTCTCTTTCGCCGGAGCCATGGGGGCCTGGTTTGCGGATCCAACCCGACAGGTGGTTTGCACGATCGGTGACGGCGGTTTCAATATGAACCTGCAAGAGTTGCAGACGTTCCTCAACTATGGTGTGAAGGTCAAAACGTTCATTTTGAACAACCATATTTACGGGATCACCAAAGCGTATCAGGAGACCAACTTCCAGGGGCGTGCAGAGGCCTGCGGACCAAAGGGCTATCGGCCTCCGAATTTCATCAAGCTGGCACAAGCTTATGGGGCCAAAACCGTGACAATCGGTAACCATGCCGAGATGAACGCCAAGATCGATGAAGTGCTGCAGTACAACGGACCGGTGGTCTGTGATGTAGATATGGATGAGTACCATACCTACGAACCGAGAATCTTCGGATGGAAGACGCCGATCGAAGACATGTACCCCTACCTCTCGCGCGAGGAGTTCAGGGACAACATGGTGGTCGAGCCAGTGGAAGGGTGGATGTGTCCAGAGTATCCAGATGTTGTGAAGTCGATGCAGCCGTGAAGATGGAGTTCGTGATCATTCGAGCGGGACGGACCGGAGGTATGAGATGAAGGTGCTTTTCCTATATCCAAGCTGGACGGGATCCTACGGCCTGTTTGGTCATTTTGCGAGACGGAACTCGACCTGGCCTCCGCTGAATCTGGCTCTGCTGGCTGCGATCTCCGAACGGCATGGTCACGAGGTGACCATCATGGACGGTGAAGCCGAGCAGATCACACTAGAGGACATGGCTCAACGGGCGGTGGCGCTCAAACCAGACATGATCGGATTTACTGCGACAAGTCCATTTTTTCATATCAGTAAGGCAGTTGCGGAAGGGATCAAACGCATCGCCCCGCACATTCCAATTGCCGTGGGTGGTCCTCACATCACAATCATGAAGGAACAGGCGCTGCTCGCCGCATTTGACTATGCGTTTATTGGAGAAGCCGAACAGTCATGGCCGGAGTTTCTCAGCCGGTATGAGAAGAGGCAAGATCTCTCATCCGTAGCCGGGATCATTTATCGAGATCACGGTCGGGTAGTTTCGACGGGACAGCCAGCGGATATCAGCAATCTGGATGTACTGCCGGCTCCCGCCAGGCATCGCCTGAACATGCCGTTGTACAAGCTAGGCACACTTCGTGGTCGACTGCCGTTCACGTCGATTCAGACGATGCGAGGCTGTCCCTGGAAATGTATTTTCTGTGCATCCGAGGCCTTGAAGACAACCCAAATGAGAGTGCGGTCACCGCGTTCGGTGGTCGATGAAATAAAGCAGGTGGTTGAGCGGTTTGGGACCAGACATTTCTATATTGTCGATGACGTGATGACATTGTGGAAGGACCATATTCTGGAAATCTGTGACCTCATCGACCAGGAAGGATTGAAGGTCACGTTTGAAGGCAGCACCCGGGCGAATCTCGTTGAGGACGAGGTTATGGCGCGTCTGGTGCGCAGCGGCTTAATTCGATTGTCGTTTGGGTTGGAAACCGTAGATCCTGAGATCCGGCGAACCATGAAGAAGCAGGTGCCATTGGAGCACTACGTCAGGGCCAATGGTATCTGTAATAAGTACGGTGTTGAAGCCTTGAACAGTGTGATGATCGGACTGCCTGGCGAGACGAGGGATACAGTTCGAGCGACGCTGCGGTTTCTACGCAATGCGCGGGAAGTGAAACAGGCAAACTTTGCCATTGCCGTGCCCTATCCAGGAACAGAGTTCCACGAGTTGGCGGTAAAAGGGGATAAAGGTGTGAAGTTGATGACGAAGGACTTTTCAGAGTATCGACGCTATGGGTCCGCCGTCACGGCCGTCGGCGATCTGACACCTCAGGATTTGATCGATCTGCAAAACGAAGGTTTCGTCAGCATCTACAGCGCCCCCTGGCGCTGGATTCCTATGCTGCAAAAGCATGGTGCGATCGGGGGATCGCTTATGTTGATACGAGTCGCACGGCTTCTGTCGAAGAAGCTGTTCGCGCCGTCCGGCCAACGGCAGAGTGAGCAATTGGTCAGTCTCGGTGATGGTGGTTTCGGGAGTGTTCAGGATATGCCGGTGGCGATGATGGCTGATCAGGCACCGATGACCAGTTCACCGGAGCTCTTACAGATCGAATCTCCGGAGAGAGACTTTGTCGCTCCAGCCGGCCACTATGGGTCGCCAGCCAGACCGAACGGCTGAGCGCAGGCAGGACTAACGTAGATGAATCGTCGTGCCGCACCAAAGGTGTTGTTGCTGCAGTTGGAGTTTCCGACCTGGGCTCAGGCGAGAGCTTGGACCTATCCTGCTTGTTTCGGTGTCGGTGAAGGTTTGCGTGCCGCCGGTGCGACTTGCACCACGTTACCATTGTTCGCGAATACGTCGTTGTCACCGGATCAGTGGCTCAAACAAAGTCGGGCTGCGGTCGACGGCCAACAATTCGACCAAGTGTGGGTTTGGCTCGTCCATGCGCCCTTGACCGTATCTATACTTGAGTGGATCTCTGGTCTGGCGCCGGTCCGTGTTGGGATCGTGATGGAGTCGCTGACGTATGATGAAGCCGATTATGACTGGGCGGGACATCTTCGTGGCAGAATGCAGACAGTAGCGGAGCAGGCCAGCGTTTTCACACATGTGCTGGTACCGGACGAACGGGACGTCGAACCCTTGGCGCAGCGCGCTGGCGTTCAGTCTTTATGGTGGCCGACGATGGTGCCTGAACGATTCATCGTTCCGAGTACGTCCGAGCCGCGCTTTTCAACTGGTGTGTTCCATGGCCATCCATACGGCCCTCGACGGGCCTGGGTAGAAAACGCACGGTTGCAGGCACACATGACGTTTGTGGGGCCCGGCGCGCCATCGACTCGTTATCAGACCTGGTTCGACCAGCTGCAAGCTTCGGTAATCAGGCGCTGGTCCTCCCCTGCGGCCATGCCGGCACACCAGATCACAGACTATGTCACCATGCTGCAGGAGGTGCGCGAAGGTGAATTTCGAGAATGGATGGCGCAGCTTCAGCAGTGGGCCGCTATTGTAAATTTACCAAGTTTAGCAAAGTTCTATGGCGGTCGTGTGTACGAGGGCATGGCCGCCGGTCGTCCTGTGCTCACCTATCACGTGCCGGATCATCCGTTCAATAACTCGTTGTTTGCCGAAGGCGAGGAGGTTCTGTGCTTTGCGCCGGATGATCCAGAATCGCTCCATGCCGGACTTGAGAGGGTACTGCGCGATCGCGACTTGGCCCACCGCATTGCGGTGAACGCTCAACGAAAGATGCGGCGTTATCATACGAGCGAAAGACGGCTGGCAGATACTCTGCGTTGGATCGAATCCGGCGTGCGTCCGGACTACGGCATGCAACACTCATTGGAAGTACTCCCGATTCCTCAGCCGGCGGGGCATGATCAGAAAACAACAGTCTTCGTGCTTACGGTGGACGATCCAGTCTTTCCGGCGTGCAAGGCGGCGCTCGAAGCACAGCGCGGGACCGAGTTCCGCCTGGATATCATCCGCAACGTAAGCCCGTTCAGTGCGGCGGCGCAGAAGATGATCACGGATTGCACGACCGAGTTCTTTATCCAGGTCGATGAAGACATGGTGTTGCAGCCGGACGCGGTTGCCGCGATGGAAGCAGTTATGCGGAAGGCTCCGGATGATGTCGGCATGATCTGTTTCCATCTCTATGACGAAGATCGGGGCATCAACATCCAGGGGGTTAAGATCTACCGGACGGCTCTCTTGAAGGGATTGTCTTTCCGTGACTGTAAGGCCAGTGAGATGGATCTGCTTGAGCAGATGGAGCGCCACGGCATCAAATGGATTCTGCATCCGGACGTAAAGGGACGTCATGGAACGTTCTATACGCTGGAAACGATCTACCGTCGCTATAAGACGATGTATGAGAAAGATATTCGGCAGTGGAATGTTCTAACGGCCGATATTCGTAAAAAGGCTGAGCGGTTTCACGAGACCGGCGATCTTCTGCAACTGTTCGCGTTGCTGGGTGGAGTTCACGGCATCGTGCATGCCCCATACGCCGGCGACCGCGAGAAAGACGCCTCGCAGTACAATCTGCGTGAAGTGGACGTATTCAAGCGGTTGTTCACCACCATGGCGCCCTTGACGCAGCCGTATGAACTGGCTGTATCAGGCAAGCCCGTCAGCAACAAACCCATTCCATTTGAACAGGTCGTATGGAAAACGTCGCGTACGCCATTATTGGAGTCATCACGCTTCGAGCCAGCCACGGCGTCTCGGTCCAGCGCGACCGAACTACAAAACGCAGTCTTAATCGTGACGCCGTTCTTTTGGCCATCCATCGGTGGGGTTGAGCGGGTTGCTGAACAGTTAGGTCTTGGCCTCTTGGCGCATGGATCTCATGTGGACGTTGCAACCTATCCGGTCGATGGACGGGATCGGGAAGAGCATTGCGGCATCCGCATCATTACGGTGGCACGTTTCGATCAGGTCGACAATGGAACGCCGACTTGCATTCTCCAAGTCAGGAAATTGTTACAGACCGGCCGGTACTCTGCCTGCCTGTTACTAGGGGCTCCGCTGAACATGCTGTTCTACGGCGCGTTGATGGATTCGCTACCCGCCAAGACCAGGCTCTTCATCCAACCAACGATGAACGAGGAAATCCTCGACGATTTGGTTCGCAATCAATTCGTATATCTCAGGTTCCTTCAGCTTGCGCAACAGGCACAGGCTGTGGTGGCACTTTCGGAAGATGGTGTCGATGCCCGTTTCTTGCGCAAGGAGAGACTGCGTTCCGCGTATATACCGAATGGAAGCAACTCAATCTCTCCTCGTGGAGATTTTAGACGGGATCATGACATCCCCCGAGACCGATTTCTCATCTTACATGTGGCGAACTTGTATCCGGTGAAGAACCATCTGGGTTTGCTAAACGAGTTGAACAGGCTTCCATCAGATGCTCAGCTGGTGATGATCGGCAGACCAACTGAAGATACAGAATATGTCCGTCAGGTTCAGATGGCGTTGGTCGGAAGGCCGGACGTGCTCTATGTTCCAGGACTTGACGCCGAAGGGATTGCCGCCGCGATGCGGGCCGCCGATGTCTTGGTCTTGGCATCCCACAGCGAAGCATCACCCTTAGTCGTCCTGGAAGCAATGAGCTGCGGCCTTCCATGGCTGGCCACTCCCGGCTGCGGGACGGTTCACGAACAGGCGGGTGGGCTGGTTGCCACGCTCAGCAGCTTCCACAAAGTCATTATGCGCCTGAAGGTGGATGCGGATCTGCGGCGGCAACTGGGTGAGCTTGGTCGAGCGCATTGGGCAGCCTCCTATGATTGGTCACATGTGCTACGTGGTTGGATCGAGCTCCTGACAACCGGGCAGCTCACCGCCTCGTTTGTGACACCCGAGGAAGTGAAGCAGGGTATGCGGAACTTACGCAGGCATAGAGCGCTGCGGGACCTCACCGCCAGCGAGGACGCGGGTCACACAGCGATTGCATCGGCCGCAACGCGGCCTCCTCACAACACCTCGGAGGGATCGATGGATTCCGATCGTTTTTATGTGAATCTCTTTGTCA
>CXWK01007435.1_pt3 | contig 15918 bp, 20 predicted proteins | sample 590851 | NCBI WGS metagenome assembly CXWK01 (sample SAMEA3498364, study PRJEB10139) | wastewater metagenome | biome: wastewater treatment plant; material: activated sludge | place: Denmark | collected 2014-08-01 | reverse complement strand
GCGCGGTCGACGGCGTCCTGGGCATACATGAAGCGGTCGCGCCAGCGGCTGAACGGCTGGCTGTTCATGTTCTCGTCGTCCTTCGACGTGTCGAGGCCGCCGACGAGACACTCGTAGATGATGGTCGAGTAGGCCTTGGGCGAGAGGCCCAGCTTGGGTTTCACCGTGCCGCCCAGCAGCGGCCGATCCCACTTGTTGGCCCACACGCGCTCGTCGTAGATGCCGACGCGCGGGCCGGGGAAGGTCTTGACCAGGGCCAGGGGGATGCGCATGTCCTCCAGCCTCAGCGCGGCGACGGCCTTGAAGCCGAAGACGTTGCCGACGATCGACGACATGATGTTGACGACGCTGTTCTCTTCAAAGAGATCCATCGGGTAAGCGATGTAGGCGATGTCGTCAACGATGGCGTAGACCTTGGCCTTGTAGAAGTCGATGTCGGTCAACTGGTTGGACCAGACCTCAGTCCACGTTCCGGTGGAGGATTCGGCGGCCACGGCGGCGGCGGCCTCGATCATGTCCACGCCCTTGGGCTGAATGCGAAAGGCGCAGAGCAGGTCGGTGTCCTGGGGGATGTAATCGGGCACGTAGTAGTCAACGGCATAGGCGCGCACGCCGGCCTGGTAGGCCGTGCTCAACTCGGCCGACGGCGGCTTCTTGATGCTTCGCGGACCAACGATATGGGTGCTCACAGATTGACCTCCTATCCTTTTTAATGACCAACAACGACCGACGGCTGAGCGGAGCGGCGCAGAGCCAACCGCGCTCAGGCAGGAACGATCCTGCGCTACGTCTATGCCTGGCGGTAGCAGGACGCGCCGAGGAACAGACCAACGACCGCAGTTTGTGCGGTATTTCACAAATCAGTATAACACGCTGCGTCATGAACTGTAAATAGGGTTATTAGCCGTCTTCCAATCTGCCCAGGATGGTAAAGACAGGGAGACAGACGGGCGGTCTGACTGGCAGCTATTACGTCCTGATGGCCGGTTCGCCAAACTGGTCTGGCGGTTAGACTGTGGGGCGGAGGTAGAAACAAATGAAGAAGCGAATTGGTTTACTGTTGGTGATTCTGATTCTGGCCCTGGCGCTGGTGGCCTGTGGCGGCGGCGGTAACGTCAATGACAACGGCGCGACGGGCACCGAGGGTGAAGTCCCGCTATCTACAGAGATGGTCGGCACGCCGTCGGACCTGGGCGGGGAGGACGTGGAGGAGATGGCCACGGCCGAACCCTAGCCGCCTCGCTGCTGTAGCACAGGATTCTTATCCTGTGCTTTCTGTCGCCGTTCCGAGAAAAGACGCAGGGTTAGTTCCTCTGCGTCTTTCTTTATGTAGCACAGGATTCTTATCCTGTGCTACTTTTAGCGGCCGAGGAGGGCGTTGATGGCCCCCTGGACGACAGCCTGGGTATGGCCGTCGCGGTCGAGCGCCGGCTCCCAGAGCGAGACGGACACGGCCATGACGCGGTCAGTGGCGGCCAGAGCGCGCAGCACGTCGCGCACCGTCTCGGCCGGCGGGCCGCCGGGGGCGGGATAGTTCATGGCCGGAGCCTCACTGGGGTCAATGACGTCGGCGTCGAAGTGGACGACCAGCGGGCCGTCGGGCAGCGCGCCCGGTTGCAGCAGCGCTTCCACGTCGGGCACGTAACCGATGCCGGACTCAATCACGTTGACGCGCTCGCCGGGGTCGAGGTCGCGGCCATCGCTGAGCACCACCCGCGCCACCGGCCACGGCCGCAGCCCCGTCGCTTCCAACAGCGTTTGCTCCCCCAACCCCACGGCCATCGCCAAAGGCATGCCGCCAAGGAAGCCGCTAGGCGTCGTCTCCCAGGTGTTGAAGACCTCTTGTCATTCCCCCGAACCTCTTCCCACTCTGTACTTTCGCTCTCGCATCCCACTGCCAGTTAGCAACGGCGCGGCCGACGTGTTGGCGGCCGACTTCTTCGCCGTCGTTGAAGAGAAGCCCGTCACCCGCGACTAGGCGGCCTGACTCACGTCTGAGTCGGCCGCTTTTTTGCGTTGGCGCGGTTTATTGAAAGGGCACTTTCACGCATTGGGAGAATCATGAGCGACGAATTGACCTTGAAGACGACTAACCGCCCGGGCGGATTGGCCGCGGACACTGACCCCTCAGCACACGCGCGCTTGGCCGCCCGCCTCGAGGCTGAGGGGTACCGCGTGTTTTGGGAGCCGGTAGACGCGCGGGCTTGGGGGTGGCAGCACTTTGGAGCATGGTTTAACGGGCTAACAGAAGCCGAGCGGCGCGGCCTCGAGGATTACATAGAGCATGGCCAGAAGATCGGCGCGGCCTTGCGCCACGGCCTCGCCTGGTCGCGTAGGTTCATTCAGGACATGGATGCGATGCTCTATGAGACACGCGCGCCCGAGGCCGTGGCCCTCACACGTTTATGGATGTTTCGCCCCAGCCCGCTGCTGCACGCGTGCCTGGCCGCCCTCCAGCCGGGCGACGTGTTCACAGATCGCGCCTTCCTGTCTACTTCCATTGGGTGGACGTGGGGACTTGAAAAACAATTTCAAGACGGCCGATCGCGTCTGCCCTCTGTGATCCTGGTACGGCCGGGCACGCGCTTCTTGCCGCTCTGGGGACGTTGGCGGCCCGGAGCACCTACAAATGAGCTCTGGCGACATGAGGTGTTGCTGCCGCGCGATTTTCCTTTGCACTTGCGCGAGCGGGCAGATGAGAACAACTGCTATCGGCTGATTTTTGAGGCGCTAGATGAGGCGGCTATGTCACCGCTTGCTCTCAGCAGCTAGTAGGTTTCAGGGAGCATCATGAGCAACGAATTGACCTTAACGACGACGCGGCCGAGCCGAACGACCGCCCCGCCTTTCGACCCCGCGGCACTTGAGCGCCTAGCCCAGCGCCTCAAGTCTGAGGGGTATCGCGTCTTCTGGGAGCAGGCCGAGGCGCGGGCTTGGGGGCTACACCACTTCTGGGCATGGTTTAACGGGCTATCGGCGGCCGAGCGGCACGGGCTGGGAGACTATGTTAAGTATGGCTATGCCATTGGCGCGGACATGCGCCTCGGCTCTGATAGATCGCGCGGTTTCATTCTGGACATAGATGCAATGCTGAGTGAGGTACGAACCCCCGAAGCCGTCGCCCTAACCCGATTATGGACGTTGTTCGGACCGTGCCGGATGCTAGAAACGCAATTCGCCGCGCTGCGACCGGGCGACATCTTCACAGATCGCGCCTTTCTGTCAACGTCCATCGGGTGGACATGGGGGCTTGAAAGTTTCTTTCAGGACGGCCGATCCCGTCTGCCGTCTGTAATTCTGGTACGTCCGGGCGCGCGTTTCTTGCCGCTCTGGAGACGTTGGCGGCCCAACTTGTCCAAGGATCAACTTTGGCGACATGAAATCTTGTTGCCCCGCGATCTGCCGTTGCGGCTGCTTGAGCGGGCAGATGAGAACAACTGCTATCGGCTGATTTTTGAGGCGCTAGACGAGACGGCCGCGCCCCCGCTTGACCTCGGCGGCGACCGTAGAGACTTTCACGCATTGGGAGAATCATGAGCGACGAATTGACCTTGAAGACGGGCCACCCGCGCGACGCGGCGCTTCCGACCGACGCGGCCGTCGAGCGGGCTGACTTGAACCCGGCGGCCGTCTACCTGGCCGGCCGCAAGCCGTCCACCCGCGCGACGATGCGCCGGGCGCTGAATACTATCGCCTGGCTGCTGGCCGGCGCGCCGGCGGCCGAGTGGCCCGACGACGGCTATCTCGGCGTGCCGTGGGCGCGGATGCGCTTTCAGCACACCNNTTGGGCGCGGTTGCCGGCGAACGGTTGCCGGCCGGCCGGGCCGTGGCGTCGGGCGAACTCTCGGCGCTGCTGGCCATGTGCGGCCAGGACGTGGGCGGGATACGCGACGCGGCGATCATCGCCGTGCTCTACGCCGGTGGACTCCGGCGCGCCGAGTTGGTCGATCTTGACCTGGCCAACTATGAGACGACGGCCGAGGGCGCGCGGCTTGTGGTGCTGGGCAAGGGCAACAAGCAGCGGTCGGTGCCGCTGGCCGGTGGCGCGGCCCGCGCCCTCGGCGACTGGCTGGCCGTGCGTGGCGACGCGGCCGGGCCGCTCTTCCACGTCGTCGGCAACCGCAACCGCGGCGGACGGATGACCACTCAGGCGGTGTACGCCATGCTGAAAGCGCGGGCCACGGCCGCGGGCGTGGCGTCCCTCTCTCCCCACGATCTCCGGCGCACGTTCGTAGGCGACCTACTGGACGCCGGGGCCGACATCGCCACCGTCCAGAAGCTGGCCGGGCACGCATCGCCGGCGACGACGGCCCGGTATGATCGCCGAGGTGAGGCAGTGAAGCGGGCGGCGGTTGACCGGCTGCACGTGCCTTACACGCGGCGGGTGTTGGCTGAGTAGGGGGCGGAATGGAGAACAATTGTTCGCAAAATTTTAAGGTTGAAAATTTGACCGCAATAACGGTTTTGCGAATACTACGCGATAGCCGTCTGGTTAACGGCTCGGCCATTCGTAACAAAAACGGCCGCGATAGCAGGAGTGTAAACCCAACATGGGGCTGGCTACGGGGGGATACCCGGAGCCTGGCAATGTGTGGTCGCTCGCTATCGTGGCCGTTTTTGTTTGGGAACCTAGAGGGTGGTTGAACTATGAATGTTTCAGGTCGTGTAAATTACGGGGTGCAGTTGACGCGGGATGACCGCGCCGCGCTTGACGCCGTGGCTCGGCGTTGGCAGGTGAAACCGTCTGAGGTCATCCGAATCACTATCCGCGCGTTGGCCGAGGCAGTGGATGCCCAGGGGCTACCCGTGCCTGTTGGCCCGCGGCACGACGATGCGCCGAAAGGGCAGGGGGCGGCCGATGAACACTAACGTCACGCCGAGCGCCACGCCCTGGCCGAGCGCGCCGTCGTCGCCGTCGTCGCCACCGTCAAGGCGCGGCCGTCGGGCCGGGCGCGCTTCCATCGGCGCGCCGGCACCGCGCGACGCGGCCGACGTGCTGGCCGAGGTCTACGGGTTGATCCTCAGTTGGCCGACGCCCGAAGAGCGGGGGGCGGCTCGGCCTGAGACGGTCGCCGAAGCGGCAGGGGGTCGGGAATGAGCCAAAAACGAAACCGCCCGGCCGGTGGACACGGCAGGGCGGCAGGGCGATGGACTCAATTCAATCACGGCCAGTGTAGCACGATGGCCAATCGTTGTCTAGGGGGTAGCGATGTTGACGATCACTGAGGTGCTCCCCCATCTGCACGGCACGCAGTCGCGCGGCAATGGCGCATGGGTGGCATTGTGTCCGGCCCATGATGATCGCAACCCGTCACTATCGGTCAAAACCGGTGACGACGGCCGCGCCCTGATTCACTGTCACGCCGGCTGCAGTTTCGAGGCCATAGTTGCGGCGCTCGGCCTGGGGGTCAACGGCAACGGCGCGGGCCACGTGACGGCGCGGCCGTCGTTGCCGGCCAAGGAACCGCGCCGCGCCGCGGCCGGGCGCATTGTTGCCACCTACGATTACCGCGCAGCCGACGGCGCGCTGCTCTTCCAGAAATTGCGCTATGAACCGAAGACATTTAAGCTGCGCCGGCCCGACGGCCGCGGCGGGTGGACGTGGGGCCTCAGCGACATTCGCCCGGTGCTCTACCGATTGCCGGAGTTGACCGACCCGGCCAACGACTGGCAACCTGTCCACATTTGCGAGGGAGAGAAAGACGCCGAGCGCGTGGCCGGCCTCGGCCTGATAGCCACGTGCAATTTTGACGGCGCGGCCACGGCCGGCGCGCGGCCGAAATGGCGCGCCGAGTACAACGGGTACCTGGCTGGCCGTGTGGTCTATGTCCTGGCCGACAACGACAACGCTGGCCGGGCGCACGCCGAGGCCGTCGCCGCGGCGCTCTATGGCACGGCGCGAACGGTGAAAATTGTTCACCTGTCCGACCTGGCCGAGCATGGCGACGTGAGCGATTGGTTGGACGCCGGGCACACGTGCGACGAATTAGAGCGCGCGTGCCTGCTAACTCCCCAGTGGGAACGGCCGACAGGCGCGAACGCTCTACCGCTCGGTGACAACGGCGACGACGACGACAACGACGCCCACGGGCCGAGCGTCGCCGCGGCCGGCGGGCCGCGTACCGACGACATCGGCAACGCCGAGCGGTTCGTGGCCCAACACGGTGACAATGTGCGTTACAACCACACGGCCCGCCATTGGTTGCTCTGGACGGGCACGCACTGGCGATGCGACGACGCGGGCGCGGTGCGCGAACTGGCCAAACAGACGGCGCGACGCATCTATGCCGAGGCGGCGCAATCTGCGAACTCCGGCCAGGACGCGCGGGCGGCGGTTCTCTCTCGATGGGCGGGGGCCTCGGCGGGTGAGCGGCGGCTCGGCGCGATGGTGAACATGGCAGCGACCGACCCAGCCGTCGCCGTGACGGCCGCCCAATTGAATCGCGGCGATCTGCTGCTAAATGTCCAGAACGGCACGATCAACCTGGCAACGGGTGAGCTACGGCCGCATGACCAGGCCGACCTGTTAACCTACGCCCTACCAGTGGCCTATGACCCGGCGGCCACGTGCCCGACGTGGGATCGGTTCCTGGCACGGGTTGCACCCGGTCTCGCCGTCTATCTGGCGCGGGCCGTGGGCTACACCCTCAGCGGCACGGCGGTTGAGCAATGTTTGCTGTTCCTTTACGGCCGTGGCGCGAACGGCAAAACGACGTTCATAGAGACTATCGCCGCCCTCATGGGCGATCTCGCCCACAAGGCGCGGGCAGCGGCGCTCATGGCCGAGGCCGCCGAGCGCATCCCCAATGAGATCGCCGTGTTGGCCGGGAAACGATTCGTTGTTGCCTCGGAGTTGGCCGACGGCGGCCGACTTAACGAGGGGCTGGTGAAGGATTTGACCGGCAACGACGCGATCTCGGCCCGGTTCCTCTACGGGGAACCGTTCACATTCCGGCCGTCATTTGTCCTGTGGCTATATGGCAATCACCGGCCGGTGATCGTCGGCACCGATGAAGGTATTTGGCGGCGCGTCCACCTGGTGCCGTTCACCGTCCAGATTCCACCCGCCGAGCGCGATCCGGCCCTCCCGGCGAAACTCCGGGCCGAGTTGCCGGGCATTTTGGCGTGGGCGGTGCGCGGGTGGCGTGCCCACCAGCAGCACGGGCTAGGGACGCCGGAGGCGGTGACTGCGGCGACGGCCGACTATCGGGCCGAGTCCGACGTGCTCGGCCATTTCATCGCCGAGAAGTGCGTCGTCGGCCCGACGACATCGGCGCGGGCTAATGAATTATACTCAGCCTACGCTGAGTGGGCTGAGGCCAGCGGCCTGCGGCCGTTGTCATCGGTCAAATTCGCAGTTGCGTTGGCCGAACGCGGGTTTATCAAAGGGCCGCGTACAAGCCGCGGCCATGTGTGGCAGGGCATCGGCCTCATGGCCGCGGCTGAGGGCGAAAACGGCTAATCAGTGTAGGGTGTGTAGGGTTGTGTAGGGTTAAACGGTAAACTTTTCTATGTATCGTCTTACGCGAGACGACTTTACCGTAAAACCCTACACAACCCTACACACCCTACACAAAACAGAGTGAAATGAGCAACGGAAAAAGCGGAAGTGCAGTCACTCTTACCACTGCCGACGCGGCCGAACTCATCCGCGCCGCGGCCGAGCGCGTGCCCGGAGTGCAGCTTGAGCGCGTCGCCGAGTCACACGGCCGGTATGCGGCCGTCTTCGGCGTGTGGCCCAATCCGACTTACTACAAGGGCGTGGCCACGCGCTGGCACGCCGAACTTAACGTCTTGCTCAGCAGCGTCCTGGACACGCTAGAGCACATTCAGGGAGAGATAGACGTGAACGTATTCAGCAGTGAGATGTTTGAATATCTGTGCGCCGAGATGCTGCCCGGCGACGGCCGCCCGGTGTCACTGACTATCAAAGCGGTGACTGAGGAAACTGTCGCCGGCCCGCGCGGTGAATCGAAGAAGCTGATCGTGGCCTTCCGTGAGCGGCCCAAGAAGCTGATTCTTAACAAGACCAATGCCCGCGCGCTGGCCAGGGCACTCGGCCATGAGACCGACGCATGGGCCGGCGCGGCGGTTGCGCTCGGCGTGGAATCGATCAAGGTCGGTAAGCAGACGGTGCCGTCGATCCGGGTGCGCTCGGCCACGGCCGCCCAGCAGCAGCCGGCCGGCCGGGCGACTCGGCCAGGGGCGGCCCGGCCGCTGCCACCCTTTGCCGACACGGGCACTATCCCGCCCAACGACCGGACGGCCGCGGCGACCGGCCCGGAGTCGGGCGACGGTGGCGACGGCCGCGCCGAGGGTCTCTCCGGCCAGGGCAACGACGGCGGCGGCGGACTGTGGCCATGACCGACGACATCGACCGGGTGGCGCTGCATGAGGCTGGCCACGCCGTCGTTGCCCTGCTACTGCTGGGTGATGCGGCGGCCGTCGGCATGGTTCGGGCGACGACTGTTGGGGAGACGGTCGGAGAGGTGTACGTCGCCTGGCCGCCCACCGCGGCCGACTTACGACTGGCCATACTAGCTCTGGCAGGGCCGGAGGCGTCGCGTCTGGCCGGCGACCCGGCCCCCTATTCGTGGGGCGCTTATGACGTTGGCCAGGCCCTGGCAGCCGTGCTCCTGGCGACGGGGATCGGAGAGTCGGCCGACTTGCGTGGCGTGCTGGCCGACGCGGTTGACGCCGTTGACACGGCGCGGCGCATGGCGCTCGGCCTCGTTGAAACCCACTGGGAAGAGATCACACGCGGCGCGCGGGCGCTGGCCGATGCGCCGGGGCGGGTGATGACCGGCCCGGAGTTTGCCCGCGCGGCCGGCGGCTCGGTGGCCTGCTACGCCGAGACGGAGAAGCAGCCGGCGGCCGTGGCCGTGCCCGGCTATATCGAGATCGCCCGCTGCCCAGTGTGTGGCGTGGCCGCGGTCATGCCGCACGTCGTCGCCGGCTGGCTGAATCCGAGTACCACGGCCGCATGGGCGGCCGTGCAACTACGCGCCGCCGGCTGTACACACTCCGGCGACGACGGCGCGGCGGTCGATCTGCCGGGTGACGTTGACGACGGCGCGCTCGGCGTATCTCCGGGAATGGTGCCAAATGGGACGAAATGACGCCGGCGGCGGCCTGACTCTGGTCCAACGGCGGATGATCGACGCGCTTGTCGCCGGCCAGACGCAACCCGAAGCGGCGGCCGTCGCCGGTGTCAGCCGAACCACGGTGCAGCGGTGGCTGCACCTTCCGAACGTCCGGCAGGCGCTGCACGATGCGCAGGCGGCGGCGGTGGAAGAAGCAGCGCGGGCGGCCGTCGGCCGGATGCGCGCGGCGGTGGAAACGATAGAGACGATCATGGCCGACGCCGATGCGCCCGCGCACGTCCGCTTGTCGGCCGCGCGTGAGCTTCTGACCGCGGGCGGCCGGCTCTATGAACTGGCGATGATCGGTGAACGATTGGCCAGACTGGAACAACGAATTGAGGTGAAATAAGATGGGTATGATGCGACGAATTGAGAAGCTTGAGCAGGCGGCGGACAATGTTGACTGGCACGCTCATCTGCCCGAAGGGGTGACGGTGGCCGAGGCCGAGGCGGTCATTGATGCGTGGGCGCGGCTGGCAGCCGGCTATGCCGACGCCCGCGGCGTGCCGCTGGCCGAGGCGATGGACGCTACGCGCGACGCGGCTATCGCTCTGGTAAAGGGCGGCCAGGTGGCCGAAGGGGATGATGACGATGACGATGACGAACTATGATGAGGTGCGCAACCAGTGGCAGCCCGCGCCCGCCTCGGAGTTGGCCGTGACGCTCGGCCGGGCCGAAGAGGCGGCCGTGCGATGGGCCGAGGTGCATGAGCGTCTTCAGGCGGCAAGCGCCGAGCGGGCGACCGTGCAGCAGCGCCTTGACGCGGCGCAACTCGGCAGCAACGTGCAGGCCGTGGCCGAAGACATCGGCCGCGCCGAGGCGCTTGATCTTGTTATCATGCGCGGGCAGTTGGAATTGAACCGGCTTAGGGTGAAGGTGGCCGACGCGGCGCGCGACGTTGAAATGGTCACCAGTGATTTGCGAGTGGCCGACAGGGATGTTACTGAGGCGACTCGGCGCTGGGGTGAGGATTCGTCCGACGCTACCCACGCCAAGCGCGCCCGCCATGCCCTTCACAGGCGCTATCTGGCGACGCCGGAGCCGGCCGCGGCCCTCGGCGTGGCCGAGGTCTCTTAGCGTTCATTCTCTCTCAGGTTGCGACGGGCGGCCGTGCGTGCAGACGGCCGCCCAGCGCCCACCCCTCCAGACGCGCGACGTTGGCCTGAGACGCGCGCAAGGCGCATTTGGCTAGGGGGGTAGGGTAAAGCACGTAGCGCTTCACCACGGCCCGAAACAGCGTTTAGTTGTCGTCAAAGTCTGTTGAATTGTGGGTTGCGGGTTGAAGAGGGACAGCCGCGCGGCCGTCGGTGCGTCGTTTGGGACTTATGACACGGGACACACGGCCGCGCCGAGTGGGTGGCGCTCGGCGTCACTGCTCGGCAGGCGGGTGCTCGGCCGGGCGGCCGATGCTTACACCTGGTTGGCGTGGAATCTTCTCAAAGCGTTCAAACTCTTCTTCGGTGATGACCCATTGCCTACCGACGCGCTGGCCGAGACGGCCGTCTCTACAGAACTGGCGAACGCGCTGCGGGGTAAGCCCAAGTCTCTCGGCTACTTCTTCAACAGTCATGAGCCTCATACCTCTCGGATTATATGACCGGATTATAACACGGAAATTGTTCGTTACAGAAATAGCTCATTGACGAAATATTTCCTATACGCTATACTCCGTTTAGTTATCCAACGCGCCGGCCAGGGGCAACCCGCCCTACCCTACCGGCGGCCGAACTTACCAGAGGGCAGGAACAAATAGAGCGCGCACAGGTTTACACCCATGCGCGCCCACAAGCGGGCCGTGGCCGAGCGTGTGAAGGCGGGCGGCCGTGGCCGAGCGTGTGAAGGCGGGCGGCCGTGGCCCAAGGGAGGATTATACCATCAATGCCCATAGAGCGGTTTGAAGCGATAGCCTACCCGCGCGCGGCCGTCGGCAACGATCCACCGCTGGAGCAGGTGACGACGCGCCCGGCGGCCGAGTTTCACGAATACGTGTTGACCTACAGCCGCGCCCAGCGGGCCAACGTCGGCCTGATCTTCCTGGGCGCGGCCGTGGCCATCGGCGCGGCTTTCTATCTGTCGGACGGGTGGCTCATTGCCGGCGCGGCGCTCGGCCTGGGGCTGGCCGGCGGCGGCGGTGCAGGCTTTCTCATTGCCGCCGGCGCGCACGCGGCTTACACGCGCTATCTGTCGGTCAACGTCACCCGGACTTACGCCGAGCCGCCCGCGCCGGCCGAGGCGGTGCGGCCGTTCGTGCCATCGTCCAACGGGCCGGCCACTATCCGCGCGGGCCGGTTCTCTTTGCCCGCGGCCACGTGGGCGGCGCTGCTGGCCGCGGCCGACGCCAACGGCGGCAAGTTGACGCGCGACGCGGCGGCCAAGGTGCTGCCACGTGACTTGTATCGGGATTGGGCGACCACGGCGGGGGAGTTGGCCCGGCTGGGTGTCATCGACGCGGGCGGCATGGTGACGGCCGCCGGCCGGGGCATGATGAGCGGCAACTCCCCCTACCCTATCGGCCACAATGCCCCCACGGGCGCGTCTAGCACGCGCGCACGGCGCACGCACGGCGCGCACGGCACGGAGTCGGAGTCATGAGCGGACAGGATCGACGCATCGCCGATGCACTATGGCTCATGGCGCAAGCGGCTAACATCATTCTGACCGCCGAGGGGCAACCCTACCGCGTGACATCCAACGACATCATTATGGCCCGGCGCAACGGCTACACCTTGATCGCCCTTCCTGAGACGCGCGACGCGGCCGACTATCGCCACTGCGCACCGCCCTATAGCACGATGGGCAGTGCTGACTAGTATGGCAAATGGTGCATCATGAAGACTAAGCCCAGGACACGACCCACGCCGAGCCGAGCGGACGCCTGTCAGCCGACGACGTGGGCAACCGACCCGACGACGTGGACTAGAGACGTCACCCGCCCGCCGGTGGACATCTGCCGAACGGCGGCCGACCCGACACGCTGGGCGGCCGACTTGAGCCGCCCGACGACGACGCGCTCGGCCGTGGCCGAGGCCACGGCCGGCGGCGTTGACTCTACAGGCACCGAACCTAACGCCACCCTAAAGCGGTGCGAACAATGCGGCGTGGAATTCACACCCAAGAGCCGGCTGGCTCGCTTCTGTGGCCCCTACTGCCGGCGGCGGGCGTGGCTGGCACGCAACCCGGAGAAGGCCGCCGAACTGGCCGAGCGCGACAGGGCGCGGCTTCGGGCGCACGTGATCGCCCTCGGCGGCGTGTGGGTGGAACGATAGGCAAACACCGTGGCCGAGCGCCCTCGGCTCGGCCACGATGAAAATCAACAATGGAGGAACTCATGACAGAGACGATGATCGACTTCTTGCAACTGGCGTTGACGGCGCTTGAGGTCTACAGGATGACCGGCGACGCGGCTATGGTTCGGACGGCCGACTCGGCGCTGAGGGAGTTGGCCGAGGCGATGGTGAACCAGCACGCCACTTCGGCAGTAGTGCAGTAGCAAGCAGGCCGGGCGGCCGTGCCCACGTTCGGCCGCCCGCTTCTTCCAAGAGGTGAGAACGATGACAAAGAGGGCGGTACTTTATGCACGGGTAAGCAGCGACGACTCCGGCAAGGACGGCCGCAACCTGGCCGGGCAGTTGGACATGTGCCGAGAGTATGCCCAGCGGCAAGGGTGGCAGGTAGTGGCCGAACTGGCCGAGAATCAGCATGGCGTTAGTGGCGCGCGGATGGATGCGCCGGAGTTGAATCGGGCGTTGGACATGGCCCGCGCCGGGCAATTCGACGTGCTTGTCACCCGTGAGCTTGACCGGCTGGCCCGCGGCCTGGCCAAGCAGTTGATCGTTGAAGAGGAATTCAAGCACGCGGCCGTGGAGATCGACTATGTACTCGGCGACTATGCCCAGACGCCCGAAGGGCAGTTGAGCAAGCAGCTACGGGCGGTCATTGCCGAGTATGAGCGTGAGAAGATTCGTGAGCGGAGTGTACGCGGCCGGCGACTATCGGTGCAGTCGGGCAACGTCCTAACCCACGGCCGCCCGCCCTTTGGCTACACGTTCGACCGGGTAGACGACCGCGGGCGCTTGGAAGTAGACGAACCGACGGCCGCGGTTGTGCGCCTCATCTTCACCCTTTACGCCCGCGGCCTGACTATCCGACAGGTGGCCGATGAACTGCGCGGCATTCCCACGCCGATGGATCGCATCGCCTACCCTGGCCTGGCCGGCAAGAAGCAGCGCGGCTATGGCGAGTGGTCCGCCAGTACCTTGAATCGCATCCTGACCAATGAGACCTACTCCGGGCGCTTTATCTATGGCGGCTTGGATAGCGCCGAGCCGGTTGTCGTCACGGTGCCGGCGATCATCCCGCCCGACATCTGGGCGGCCGTGCAGCGGCGGCGTGAGGGCAATCGGCAGGCGGCGGCCGAACGCACGCGCAAGTATGAGTACCTTGTGGCCGGGCGCGGCCGTTGCGGGCAATGTGGCTTGGCCATCCACGCCATGCCGGTGACAAAGGTGCGCAAGGGCAAGCGCGGCCAGACGCGACTTTACTACCGCTGCCCATCGATGAACTCGGCCAAGTATCTGCCGCGGCCGTGCGATCTGCCCTACTTCAACGCCGCGGCGGTCGACCGGGCCGTGTGGGCGGCCGTGCGCGCCTACTTGACCGACCCGGACATGCTCGGCGACGGCTTGCGGCGCTACGCCGAGGAACGCGAGCGCGCCGATGCGCCCATTCAACAGCAGGCGGGCATTGTGATCGACCTCATTCAGCGGTATGAGGCCAAGCGCGGCCGACTTCTTGACCTTTACTTGTCCGGCGACCTTAACCGCGCCGAACTGGCCGAGCGCCGAGGGCCGCTAGAGCGGGCGCTTGGCGACTTGAAGAAGCGGCAAGCCGAGCTAGAGCGACAACTGAATCGCCAGTTGACGGCAACTGACATTACCAGTATTCAGGCGTTGATCGCCACAGTGGGAGAGAGGGTGAACGCGGCCGAGGTTGACTTTGAGCTGCAACGGCGCATTCTGGACCGGCTCGGCGTCATCGTCACCTTTGCCTTTGAAGAGGGGGGGCGGGTGCTCTATTTGAGCGGAGAGATAGGGGAGATCGGGTGTATAAGCCTTTCACAAGGTGACAAGTCGCCATGCGCATCTAGCCATAACAGCGTCGCCTCTTGCCCGGCGCGTTGCAACCCGGCCAGCACGCCGATAGAGGCGCAGCAGTCGCCGGCGATGGACACCGGCCGCTCGCCGGCGGTTAGGGCGGCGGCTACTTCGCCGGCGAGGGCGTCGTAGAGGCGGCCCATGCGAGCCAGGCGTTCGCCGGGCAGCAGATCGGGGGCAATGATACGCCAGTCGGGGGCGGCCATGTTGGCGATGGCTGGGCGCGGCTCATCGAGAAAGTAGGAGGTCAGGATGGTGCGGTCGGGCATGATAACGGCTCCTTAGCGGTCGCCGGTCGCCGGCCGGGCAACCAAGATAACGCAAGTGGGGCAGGCCCGCCGGCGCGAGCCTACCCCACCTATCATAGACGAAGGTGAGTCGCCGGTCGAATGGATGCTATCTGGCGGCCGTAGACAGCGAGGAAACAGGCACGCCGGTGGCGACGTACTGGGCGTTTACCCAACCCGTCTGCCCGTTGGGCACAATCACCTGCACCCACTGGCTGTCCGTGCTACGGAAGCCACTCATGGGCACGATGGTGCACGGCTGAAGCTGCGTCAGAACCTCGAACTGCGTACTGGGGCCGCGGCGGACGTTCAGAACGATCGTGCCGTTGACCTGCGCTTGCAGGGCGGTGGGCGCGACGGTGCAATTGCCGGCCGGGCCGGGCGGCTGGATGGCCGGGCCGCCCAACGGGACAAGATCGACCTGCAGGAAGGCCGGCCCCCAGTTGTCGTAGTACTCGACGACGACGTTGGCCACGTTGCCGTTGGCCATAATCTCAGCCGAGCGGGTCGTCGTCTGGTCGATCCAGTTGTCAATGACCAGTTGGTTATTGACCCACACACGCGAGCCGTCATCGCTGGTGGCGACGACGCGATAGCGGCCGGGCTGCACAGCTACCTGGCGCGTCCAGCGGGCCGACCAGAAGTCAGCATTGACGCCGGGGCCGGGCGAGGCTTCGCCCCAGTTCTGATTCAGGTAGCGGTCGTCACGGACGAGCACCGGCGTGCCGGTCAGGTTAGGCGTGTTGAAGTAGACGCCGCGCCAGTTGGGGAATTGCGGGCCGGCGTCTTCGGGGCCGATCAGGTCCCAGGTGAAGATGGCCGTGGCCTGGCCGCCGTCCTCGAAGTGCTCCACGCGCACGCGATGGACGCCGGCGGGGATGAAGCGGTCAACGGAGACGGTGTGCTCCTGGCTGCGGGTCCAGTTGTCNNAAGCGGTAGTTGCCGGCGGCAAAGGCCACGTTGCGCGTCCAACGGACGGAGAAGTTATCGCCATCCAGACGCGAATCGGGCGAGCCGCCGAACCAGCGAAAGTCAATGGTGCGGTCCCAACGGGTGAGAACGGGGTCACCGCTCAGGTTCTGATTCTGCCAGAACTGGCCGAACCAGAGGTCTTCGGCGCTCTGGGCCGCGGCCGGGCGACCGCCCAGAGCCAACAGCCCGACAATCGCCAGCGCGAAGGCGGCGACGAGCCAAACGGTACGGCGAGAAGAGAAATGCATAGGTTCGTTGCTCCTTGTTCGATGTGGGCCGGATGATTAGGCAGGTAGCGGCCGCACGCTATACAGTTAACCAACTAACTACTTTAATATACCCAGAGAGGTATGTCAAGTAGGG
>CXWK01044167.1_pt2 | contig 15944 bp, 14 predicted proteins | sample 590851 | NCBI WGS metagenome assembly CXWK01 (sample SAMEA3498364, study PRJEB10139) | wastewater metagenome | biome: wastewater treatment plant; material: activated sludge | place: Denmark | collected 2014-08-01 | reverse complement strand
CGCGGAGCACCTTTCGCTGTCGCGGGAGGCCTCTTTGTTGGCGGACGAGGCTTTGTGGGGGTCGGCGACGCGGGGGGCGTTAGTTTTGCGAACGCGGCAGTCGGGTTGACGATTCCTGCGCCTGCGCCCGGTTCCCTCACTTTGGTGGCAGTACTGGAGAGAGTGTTGAGTAGCTGTGCGGGGGTGAGCCCTGGGTGTTTCGAGAGGAGGAGCGCGGCGATTCCCGCCACTTGAGCGACCGCGGGGGCACTCCCCCAATATTCTGCATATCGGCCGCCTCGGGTGGGACCGAGAATGTTCTGCCCTGGCGCGGCGAGGTCAACGTAGGAGGCGGGATCAGCGCCATCATATGGTTGCTTGTCGTTGTCGGTCGCGTTGACTGCTATCACGGTATCGTAGGAGGCCGGGAAAGGGCTTGCCGGATATTTGGGAAATACGTTTCCCCCTGTGGAGACGATAACACGCGACTGTTGATTGGCGTAAGCAACAGCATTGCGTAGTGCCACACTATCGACCTCTAACCCGCGGGGCATCGCGATTACTTTGGCGCCCTGGTTCACTGAATAGATGATGGCCGCTGCAAGAATCTCGGGGGTGGTCTCCCCGAAGTTGTCTACAACTTTCACGGGCAGAATCGTCGCTTGTGGTGCAACTCCAGCGATGCCAATGTTGTTGCGGCGAGCAGCAATCACGCCTGCCATAAAGCTCCCCATCCCCACTTCATCTCCCAGCAGTGGGGTTTGGCTCCCCGTACTGTAGTCCACGCCAGATGTGATGATTGGTCCAACATCGGGATGGTTTGGGTCGGCGCCTGTTCCCAAAACTGCGACCAACACCCCAGAGCCCTGGGTCTGCCCCCAAAGCGACGGGATATTCAGTTCGTTCAGATACCATTGTTCAGATTCCAGCGGCTCACCAGAGGCTTGGGCAGGGCTGGGGAGCGCCCCGAGGGCGAGAGTCAGGATGCAAAGGGTCGCAAAGAAAACCAGCGCTCGACTTGTCGCGGCATGCAACTTGTTTTGCATCCTTCATCCTCCCTCTCGTTCCCCTCAGTGGTTTTCTAACGATGTTCTATCTCACTCGGCCTTTCTGCATATGAGACGCGGCCACCTTGGAGGTATGCCGATAGCCCTCCTGGAACGGAAGGAACGTTAATGTCGAACGACGACCGGGGTGAAGAACACCATGATCGCGCGTGCGAGTGTGGTGCTCGCGGGCGCGAGGATAGTGCTCCCAGCCCAGCTAGGTTAACGCAGTCGCCCCAAAGTTCAGTTGAACACACTGAGGAGCGCGTCAACTGGAAGGCTCTCAACACCAGCATTCGCTATGCGACCGCGAGCATGCTCGTCATGCTGGGTTTTCTATTTCTATTCACTCAGTGGACAAACCCCAGCAGCTTGGAGCAGAGTCTCCAGGGGGATACTTGGCTCGATAAGGTGATGACAGCGCCTGCCGAACCAAACCACGTTCCGGCCGTTGGCCCCGACGGGAATCCGTCAACAGAATATGTTGACGAAGTGCTCAACGGCGAGTACGACGCTATCGACCTGAATCCGAACCCTGAGGGACGTTATAGCCTCCTCGAGGGCGGTAAAACTGTCAATGGCATTCTCACCCCCGGCCGCTGGTGCCCTGGCGTGATTAATTACACAATCGATTTCACGGCACTCAAAGCAGCGGGCTTGTCGAAGCGAGTAGAGAAAGCACGCTGGCGTAAAACGTTCCGAATGTGGCAGCACGCTAGCGGAGGCGCGTATCAGTTCCGCTATGCAGGCGAAGCGGAGCATAAGCTGCTCGCGTTGAACACGCCGGGCGCAGGCACCCAAGTAGACAATGTGGTCGACAATGAGATTGCTATCACTTATGGAATGTCTGGCGATATGATGCCGGGGTATCAAAGCGATCAGCTCTACGGTTCCCTGGGGTATGGGGGAATGGAGTCGCCTCGGTTTGACCAGAGCGTTACCCCAGAGGAAACCGGACAAGCGAAACGTGCCGCCATCGTGATTGACGTGTTTGACGTTCCCAAGCGAGGCGTCTCCCCCACACGAGTGTATGTCCATGAGACGGGGCACGCGCTCGGTTTGGGGCATGTGGATAATGGCGATGCGCTCATGAACGCGGGCGAAGACGGCCCTCGCACCCCACAACCTGACGACAAGGCGGGTATTCGTAAGCTTTTGGCGGTGGGCTGTGCCCCCGCTCAGTGACCCCGTCGACACTGTTTCCAGCGCGTCGGTAGGAACGGGTTGCTCCCCCACGTGTGATAACTTCTCCAAGGTGGGCACACATACCGGCGATTGGGTTTCCCATCGCATCGAGGATGGCACCACCCGAGATGCTTGGCGAGCACTCCAGCGACATCAATCACTGCCCGAGGAAGCGGTCACCCGAGCGGCTCAGCGAGTGTCCTGGGAAAAGAATGATGTCGACGACAACCAAGAGTACCTTCTTCGACTAGCGGTCGTCGGGCATGCCAACTGTTCAGCCGCAGTCCTAGCGACCGCTGCCCGGACATCTCGCGAAGCCTCCGTCCTCATGCTCGTATGCCAACACCCCAACAGTAGCGATGAGACAAGAACCCTCGCAGCGCTGCGATTAGATTCACAAACGGGTGGCTTTTACACGCCCTGATGCGTCTTCGGGATCTCCCACTTTTCAATGGAGAAAAGCCGTTTTCAGCGCCGAGAATAGTAATCATAACGTTTTTCGATAACCACGCCGATAGTAGAGGGAATAGGCACCGCCACCAACGGGTAAGGAGCCCCAATATGACTAGCGTGGTTGTCAGTTCCGAACAGCGTTCCACTCTGATGGAAGCTGTTTCTCTCCTCCAAACACTCCCCGGGATTCCCGGAGCTCCGGAATCTGCAGCATTCCTCACGAGAGTCAACTATAGTGATGGGAAATTGTCACAACTCGAGGTTGAGCAGGCAGAAGCGGAGTTGCGTAAGATAGTTGTCATCCTCGCGAGAGAATCTAATGTCGACTATTGGCTAGAACAAATCGCACCCCCCAGTTCGTGGGAATCCTCCGAAGGTTTCATCGACCTCGCAAGCGAACTGGCAGCCCAACGCACTGACTGTGCTCGCGCGGTACGCAACGCCCTTACCATTCTCGCCGCCACCCGCTTCAGTCTCTGAAACAATCCCACAATTTTTGAGTTCACTTACAAGCCGATGGTTCGATCGTCAAGGAGCCAACCTGTAAGGAACTATGGAAATGATCGATACGAAACTGCCTGTTATCCCTATCGCCATAGGCGCAGTTTGCGTCATCTTGTGGGTAGTCGCATTCATCCTGGGGGTGAGCCCCCTCATCCTCGCTGGGATTGGTGTCGTTTTCCTCGCACTCGTGGGTGGATTCTATTTCCTAGAGCAGAAGAAGGCAGCGGAGGCACCCGCGGCCGCTGACCCTTCACAGCCGCCCGCCGCTATTTTCGGACCCGGTTCCGCAACTGCAGTCGACCCGATGGACTCGATGTCACCGGAAGAGAAGAAGGCAGCAAAAGCGGCGGCAAAACTTGAGAAGCGACGTCTCGCACAGGCAGAGAAGTTCCGGAAAAAGGCCGAGAAGGAAGCGGCGAAGGCGGCGAAAGCCGCCGCCAAACATGGGGGTATCGCCACTGCTGACCAGGAGACGCTCGCTTGGCTCCAGCAGGTTCGGGACACCAATAGCAACGGGGAAGGGGATTTTGCTTATGATCTTGCCGCCGCCGCTGAGGAAGAAGCCCGCCTAGCGCAAGAACAGTTGGCGAACCAGGAGGTGTTCGTCGACGAAACTATCTCGCTAGAGGAAGCACCTGGTGAAGAGGCGGACCCCATGTTCGCCGCCGTGCCCAGAGACTACCTCACTCCAGAGGTGGAGGCACCCGCCCAGGTAATCGCCGAGGTACACATCCCTCACCGTCCAGTAGCGGCCCCCATGCCCGCACCTCTGGCGCCAGCCGCCCCCGCCAACCCATGGGATGTCGCCGCTCCGGTCGCCGCAGCACCGCAGCCCACACCCACAACGCCGCACCCGGCCCCCACGGCCGTCGAGTCCTCGCCTGAGGCTCCCCTAGCAGAGGCCCCCGCCGTCCCCGACCTTCAGGAGCCGGACACGGAAGAACCAATACCTCAGGCGCCTGAGTCCGAGGTCGATGCGAGCGTGTGGGGCGTGCCCGCACCATCACCAACCTCCAACGCGACTGACGACGAGCCGCAAGATTCTCCCCCAGAGCCGCTTGATAATGTGATGGCGACCGCGCAGGCGGAGGAGACTTCCCAAGAAGCCGACACAAGCGTCTCCGACCAAGAGGTAGATCCGATCACGCCGGACACTGACATTTGGGGTGTGCCTAACGTTGTAGAAGACGCTCCTGAAGCAACGGAAGAAGCGCAAGCCTCTCTCACTGAGCCGTCAGTGTCGGGTGAGACCGACGAGGCTAGCGACAATGCTCCCGAGGAAGTCGAGACTCCCAACGAGACAGTTGCCGAGATTGAGCAGCCACCCACAGGAGAGGCTCTCGGCGAGACTGTCGTGGACTCCCGCGAGACCGCTATGACGGTTGATCCAGAGGAGCAGGAAGCCGCTGTTTTGGCTGAACTCGTTTCGCAACTATCTTCCGACCAGGATTTCCTGAACGACACTGCGGACAGTCCGATGTCCACAGATGTGGACACGACCAATGGGGAGGGGAATACCGAAAGCAGTGAGGTTGCCCCCTTGTCCGCCGCGGATGTGTTCCTTCCCCCCGTTCCGCCCTCAAGAAACCAGAAGAATAAGGATAACAGTGTAATGAGTCTATCAACGTCAGAGCCGGTTGACGCTATCGAGCACCACGAGGAGCCGCTGCGCGGGGAGTTGGAGCGGGTGGAACCCACCTCCAGCGAACCCGTTCTGGTTTCCGACCCCAGTGTTGCTGCCGTCGCTAACCAGATTTCGCGACTAATCGCAGATGCTGAATGGCGGGTTGAACAGCGGTATATGAAGCAGATTGAGGCGGTGAAGCAGGAGGCTGACGAGCAGGTCCGACTGGTGGAACAGCAGGCCGCTGAGCGCATCACCCTCCTAGAGGAGACGTCCGAAGCGGAACGCAAGCAGGCGGAGGCTGAAGCCGAAGCCCGCGTTTCCGAGGCTGTCGCTCGCTTGGATAGTCTGCGCGCTCACACCGACCGCGAGCGCGAGAGTCTCATGCGTCAGCATGCTGAGGAGCTGGCTGGTAAAGCCGATCCGGAAGAGTTGGCCGCCATTGAGCGTCAGAACTCCCAGTTGTCCGAGGCTCTCGAAGATGCAGAGAAGAACCTAGAGCAGGTGTTGGAAGCCAACCGCACCGTGGCGGAAGCCGCCGCGACGAGCGCTCGCCTGCATCAGGTGTCGTCTCTACGAAAACTGCGTAGCGAACTTGCTACCAGTGGCGCAGATTTCGCTGCACTCGAAAAGGTAGACAACCTGATCAACGACTTGCGTCGCTGATCGCACACCCCAATGCTCCCACCCTGTGCGTCTGGGCAAACACGTTGTGGCTCCACGTGTTTCGTTCAGCGTACAGGGTGGGTCCTTCTTGAGAGGCGGAATCCCTAATGGAACAGGTTGACACTCTGTTCACGACACCCGTGTGGATCGGATTCTACGCACTCTTTGGGCTTGTCTTCGGGTCATTTCTCAATGTGGTTGTCGCGCGCGTGCCTGAACGCGAGAGCCTCAACACTCGCTCAGCGTGTCCCAAGTGCGGACATCAGATCGCTGCCTTTGACAACATTCCCATTGTCTCGTGGTTGTTATTGAAAGCAAAGTGTCGTTCATGCAAGAAGCCCATCTCTTGGCGTTATCCCGTGGTGGAGGCCGTGACGGCTGTCGCGTTCGGGGGCCTTGCTTGGTTCTTTGACATGAGAGCGCCTGGCGTTTTGGATATTACTCTCCTGGCAGTCGCATTTCTCTCCCTGGCTTTAGCGCTTATTGACTGGGATACGATGCTGCTCCCCGACCCGTTAGTGTTGGCGCTAACGGTTGTCGTGGGCGTGGGTTTCACTCTTGTCGCGTTCCAGCAGGGAGACTGGGAGGCGTGGCGGACAGCGGCTATTGCTGCGGTCGCATACCTCTTGTTTTACGGGTCGCTCTGGTGGTTCACGAAAGGCCGAGGGTTAGGGTTCGGCGATGTGAAGCTAGCGCCCGCGCTCGGGTTCTTTGCTGGCTTCTACGGGGTCGACTCGGCCGTGGTAGGGTTCGTGGCTGCGTTTGTCATCAGCGGTATCCCCCTCGGAATTCTTCTCCTCACGCGCATCATGCCTAGAGGAACGAAAGTGCCGTTCGGACCTTTCCTCATTTTAGGCGCATGGATAGGGGTTTTCTTGGGTGAGATTGTCTCGAACGCGTATCTCTCGGCCACAGGGATTTCGTAGCCGTCCCAGACTTCGAACGCTGAGCAGCCACACACCTACTACCATATGGTACAGTGGGGCTATACAGTAGTTCCCACCCCAGTTTGGAGGGTGACAACGGTTTAGGAGATCTTCGGATGAGTATGCCACTGACGGTACAGCAACCCCATTTCCCCGACGACAACTCGGCGGGAGGTGAGGGAGACTACTTCATTCTGACGCACACACCAACCGGAGAGCTCGCAGGCGCCGTCCTTCCCGCCGCTACACCCCCCGTAGAGAGCCTCAAATACTGGCAGGGCGTCCTCGACTCATTCGTCGCCGGAGCACTCAACACGAACCCAGCAGTCAATGTCATTGGGTTATACCATCTGGTTTCCACAGACGACGGGATTCTTATTACCCGCCGCCCCAACCCCGACACCCCCCTCCCCACCACCGCGTTTGGGATGCTTCGCATCACTGATATCGACGCAATCCACGGGAACATCCACGCCGCACTCGCATTGGACGAGTCTGCCGTAACCACAAACGAACCAGCGATCCTCGGATGCAAAGTCTCCGCGTATGGCGACATCGCACCGTTCACCGCCTGGCACTCCCACGACATCTCCTCCACCCGCATGATGGGACAACTGCTATTGGGCGTACTCGATGCGAGCAGAGCAGGATAGGGAGCACACACACTCTCGGGCTCCATGGAGAAAGCACTACCCGGATCGTGACCACCAGCGTTCGCGCCAAAACGCTCTCGCGAAAAGGTGCGTGACGATCGCACCCAGGCAGACCAGGTTCTCCACGAACGCCCAACGCCACCGAATAGAGGTTCCTCCCACTAACGTCGCGCCCGTGGTCGCGCTGGTCGACAGCCGTTGCCCAAGATCGGGGAACGCGGCGATAGGCGTTGTCCAACAGATAATCCTTGAGGACCAGTCCTCGGGAATATCAGAACCCCGTGTGGACAGTCCCGCGAGAGCGCCAGCAATAGCAGCAACGGAATCCGTATCTCCGCCGCACAGGATCGCATCCGTAACAGTTTGACGATAATTGCCAGGATTGCACCACCAGGCATAGATTGCGACTGGTACTGTCTCATACGCGTATCCCGACACCCCGTCGCCACACCCCAAATCTCTTGCAAACTCCTGCACAGAACTATCTCTCCTCATCGCCTTCTCGAGTAGCTCGATACGGCGCAACCACTCAATGTCATCCCGACCGCACTCGCGCAAGAGGGATGTTATATGGGAAATCTGGCGGCTGGTCTCCGGTCGGCCGAGCACAACAATCGAGGCGGCAACCTCTGCAACAGCCAGGGCGGCAACAGCGGCCCGAGGATCCGAATGGGTTAGGCGCGAGGATGCAAAAACGATATCCCGGCGCGCCAACGAATCGTACGCATGATAAGCACCGATGATCGCGCTCCTCATGGCAGGCCCGTTTCCTGCGGAATACACTCCAGCACGAGCCGGACCCACCCCACCCCAGAGCCTCACGATAGATTTCAGTGTCGCGGACCCCACCCCAGGGGGCAAAAACAACAGCCAGCGCTTGAACATTCCAGCCAAGCTGCCGGTGAAATGCTCCACGCTTTCGGCGCTCACAACCAGCGCTTCAGCCACCATTATCGTGTGCTGCGTGTCATCGCTTGGCATTCCTCGGCCCGCGAGAAAGGTCTGCTCGAGGGGCTGGGGACGACGGGCAACCCGGCCAGTGGAGAGCGTCTCAATTTTCCTTAGTTTTGTTCAGTGCAAAGAGTTTTCCGCTGATGGTTTCGGCACGAATGTCGGGTGCATCAACGGGTGGAATCCTCGCCCAGCAGTTCGTCGAGCACGCTTAGACGGAGCTCGGGAACGATTGGAAACTACAGAAAATGTGTTCCCGACCTGGACTACAACATGGCTTGCTGCATTCCTCGAATCGGGTCCCGCCGGACACTGAACCTGCCCTCTCGAACCGGTGACGGGTACGGTACGCCTCTGGGGCATGCCGCCTGACGATCCCCGACCATGCGGTCGGGAAGATTGTTGTTTTGCAGTCGACCCAGTCTTACCGGGACGACTCTTCGGTTTGGTGGGCAGGCCCATCGTTTTACGATGTGCTGCCCGACTGGTTCTTGTGATGCGAACGGGCACGTCCACAATCTTCGTGATCTGCCAATGTTTGCTCGCATCCAAATGGGCTGAATGTTGCGCAGCCAAGCCTCGAGTGAGGACTCGTTGCGCTGCTGCATGATCCCGATTTGAAGACAAGCCGCACGTGTTGCAGAACGCCCAAGCGTGCCCTGGTTCGGAAAGTCGGTTGGGCGCTTTCACGTGCTTCAACTTTTGCAAGCAATGGGGGCATAATTTCGACGTGTTTCGCGCGGGAACTACCACAACCATGATCCCATGTTTGGCGGCTTGATGTCGTAGCGCGGTCAGGACGACACCTCGGACTTGGTTTGATAAGCGCACGTTCTGGGCGCGACCGTGACCGCGTCCTTCCATCGTGCGAAGGTCTTCCACATAAACAACAGAGGCTTTCTGGGCGACAGCCAAGTCGACCAGCCATGACGCGGCCGCCCACGCCACCTCACGAGACAAGTTTGAGCGACGCGTAGACACGTGTGCGCGTTCAGCTTTTGCCTGGTCGAGTTGCGCAACCCGCGCCACGTCCACGAGGTGGGGGACGGGTGTGTTTTCGATCAGGCGAGACAAGTGGTCGATTTTGGCTGACAGGTCTTCGGTTTGTTTGCGTAGCCGGTGCAGTTTCAACGCTGGGCCTTGAGCGTCGAACGTGTACACGCGCCCGTCAGTGCGCACCACCGGCACTTTCGCTCTCGTCTCGTCGATACTGCCAGACACGGCTGTGAGGAGCGTGTTCACACCCCAGTCAGCTGCTACCGCTCGCGAGTGCCCCGCGTGGCGTTTTCCGGTACGCGCCAGCGGTTCCGGGGTTGGTTGCTCCCACGGCAAGTCGATGAGCACTTTCCCGTCTTTCAGCCGGAGTGTGGGAGTTTTCAACACCGCGTCAGCTGGCACATGCTTGCCGACCGTGAACTCGACCAACACCCGTTCCCAATCTTTTCGTTGTTTCGGAGCGGATACTAGTGGCAGTTTCAAGTTGGCTCTCACACGCGTGTCGGACACGCGTGTGAGGATAACCAACTGTTTGTCAGCAGCCGCTAACAGTACCTGCCTGGCGACATGCGGCACGTCTTCCAGTTCGGTCACATGCGTTGGCAACCGGTCATGCGCCCGCACGAACTTCGCGACCGATCGGGTTCGGTTCCGGATCGTCACCTTATCTAGTTTCACACCCAGCTGGGTTTCGGCCTGTTCAAGGTGTGCCCACTCTTCACGGGTGCGTTTGTGTCGGTTCCCCGTCTCGAACCCGTCCCGGTCAGGCCACGACCGCACGATCACCATCGTGGCTGCTTCACGATGCTGGGCAGTGCGTAATGTTCGCATCGCGTTCTCTTCAGCGCAACGCCGCACCCGGTCCGGCACGTACACACCTGCTGGGTCAGGCACGCTCCAACCCAAGCGGCGGACCGCCATGAAAGCTTGCGACGGCAGGTTCCGACCGTCCGGGCTCACGCCCGCGTTCAACACCGTGAACGTTTCCGGTGTCCACCGTTCAGCAAGAACCCGCCCAGCCACACTGGTCGTGATATCAGCCAACCAACCCACCCGCTCAGCCAACACACGAGCGGACACGATCACGCCATCACCGTCCACACCGGTACGTGCAACACACGCAGCGGTTGCGATCTGTGGTCTCACTGTTTCACCCGAGAATCTTCTGCTCAGCCGTCTGCAACAGTTGACTGCGCATCTGTTTGGAACGCAAACCGTACATGCGACCAGAGAATGAGGCGACCAGTGATATGAAATCAGCCAATAGTTCATCGCGAGCGTCCTGCGTGACGTTATCGTTCAAAACTTCAACCGTAACCCCGTACTGTTTCAAGAGCAGTTCAATCCACGAAACACCGAACCGTGCAAGCCGGTCCTCGTGCGTGACACGCACAACAGTGAACTCGCCGCCCTCGGCTTGCTTCAACAAGCGCTGCAGTCCGGCACGTTTCTCGTTCAACCCGGATGCTTTGTCTCTATAAACAGCCACCACCGGACCGGAAGCGGTTTCACGCAACATCCTCTCCTGCGTTGCCAGAGATGTCTCCTGCCCCATACTATTTGAAACCCGCACGTATAGCGCTTCGCGTCTGTCTGCTGGCGCGGGCGCGTTTCCGGCCATCTCATCGAGAACCGTCTCATCGAAGCGCCGCTCCCGACCGAACATCGTGTACGGAATCTTGCCTTCATCCGCCCACTTCCGCAGCGTCGCCGGGTGAATACTCAGCCGTTCAGCAGCAGCCGTTGTCCTTAAACGTCCCATAGCTTCCATATCGGCAGGAATTTGAAGAAACTGAAGTTAAACATGCGAAAAAGGTGAGCAGTTATAGAGCCCTTCGCACGGGAGTCCAATACTGTCGGCGACTAGGGTCCCGCACAACAGGCCAGAGAAGCGAGCGGCATCTGGTTCCTTAATGCTACCCGGGTTAGCGTCAGGGGAAGAATATTGTGGCACCAGACCAGCGTCCAATCCATGTCAGCTTGGAAAATGTTTTACTGGATTGGTTTATCGGCTGGCTACGCTGGGCATATAGAGCGTGTAGCAGTGGTGCGCTACACCCTTAGAGGTGAAAGGCGGGAGCAGGTGAGGAACGGGGTTCCTGCTCCCGCCTTTCGCGCGCTTCGTCTGCAAGTGGCATACCAGCCGGGGAAACGTATCCCACGAGAACCCACGCGGTGTGTCGAGCCGCCTGATATGGCTAACAGTTGTAACACTGCAGACGCACAGAACGCTATAACACGCCTATCTTATCGGCGTCCTTACAACCAATTTACCATTTCGTGACCGTTTTGTTCGAAATAGTTTTCCACAATTGCGCCCAATACTGTGAGCTCTCGCCGTCGGCGAACCCGAGAGCGCTCCGATAGACGAGGAGACGATAAGGGAGCAAACTGATGGCTGGGGCCGACTCATATAGATGCGCTGACTGTGGCGCCACCTACGGCAAGTGGGTGGGGAAATGCGTCAAATGCGGTTCGTTTGGGACCATTGTCGAGAATAGCGCCAATTCGAAACACGCGGGGGTGGGGGTTAAGAGCAGCATGCAGGGTCGTGCTGTTGCTGAGTCCGCCCGGAGGGTCGCCGACATCGACCCGGATTCTCGTGTTCGCCACACTCCCACAGGTATTGGGGAGTTCGATCGAGTGTTGGGTGGCGGTCTTGTGCCCGGGCAAGTGCTGCTCGTTTATGGAGAGCCAGGCGTGGGCAAGAGCACTCTCCTCCTTTACGCGGGATACAAGTTCGCGGAAACTGGGCGGGATGTGCTCTATGTCTCCGGGGAGGAGTCCGCCGAGCAGATTAGCCTGCGAGCACGCAGAATCAGCGCGGTGTCCGACAATCTCTACATTGCGTCCGAGACCGACCTGTCGGCGGTGCTCACTCACATCGAAGAGGTAAACCCCGATCTGGTGATCGTTGACTCGGTGCAGACAATTGCTAGCCCCGACGTTGACGGCCGGGTGGGGGGAATGGCTCAGGTTCATGAGGTGGCCACCGTTCTCACTCGAGTGGCTAAAACTAGGCGATGCAACATGCAGCTTATCGGACAGGTGACAAAGACTTCAGATGCTGCTGGCCCACAAACGCTCACTCACTTGGTTGATACCGTTCTCGCGTTCAACGGGGACCCCAACACGGGGCTTCGTCTTCTGCGGAGCGTGAAGAATAGGAATGGCCCCGCCGATGAGATTGCGTGTTTTGAGCAATCAGACGCGGGGATCCTGGAGGTCCCAGACCCCAGTGGTTTGTTTTCCACCGGGCGGGACACCCCCCTCCCAGGGGTTGCCGTCACAATCACCATGGAAGGACGTCGGCCTCTCGTCACCGAAATTCAAGCACTCGTCTCCCCCACGAACGCTCCCAACCCGCGGCGGGGTGTGAGTGGTCTTGAGTTTTCTCGGGCGGCCATGCTGGTGGCTGTCACAGAGAAGCACGGGAGGTTGCGACTTTTTGATAAGGATTCATTCCTGGCCACGGTGGCCGGTATGAAAGTCGTGGAACCCGCGGCCGACATGGCAACCAGTGCCGCACTCTATTCTGCTGGATTAGATCTTCCCGTCCCCATTGACACCGTGTTTCTGGGCGAGATCGCACTCTCGGGAGATGTTCGCAAGATTCAGAATCTCAAACAGAGACTGGCGGAAGCTAAACGATTGGGATACAAGCGAGCGTTTGTTCCCGAGGACTCGCCAACGGTTTCGGGAATTCGCAATATTCCTGTCGCGCACATTCGTGATGTGTTCGAAGCCTTGAACCAGTTGGCGTCCGACAGTTCACGCCGATAGGGAAATCCACGGAACACCACAAGCCTTTGGAGACCCCATGTCGAGCAAGAAACTCGCGTACAGTGTTATCGCGGGAACCACTCTCGCCGGACTCACCTTGGGTACTATTGGGGTTTCTCAAGCCGAGTATGACGCCACTCCACCCGCGACCACACCGGTCACAAGCGCTCCCGCCGCCGCACCCACGCCCATGGTCACCGATCGGGACACCGTGGTTGCTGAAGCTCTTGCCGCTCAGCAGGTTGCAGTTCAGCAGTCTAAACAGTTGGTTGCGCGGCTCAAGAACATGAAGCGAGTCACTGCTTTCGGAACTCCCGACGGTAAACACTTGGGCGTCGGATCCACTATTTCACTAACATTCGACACCCCGCTCGGAGCGGAAGCCCAAAACAGTGTTCTCGAGAAGACCACACTCAAAGCATCGAACCCCCTCCCACCAGGCGCTTGGGTGTGGCAGGAACCCGACCGCATGGTATTCCGCACCAGACACTTCCTCCCCGCCAACACGAGAATCACCATGCGCTCTCCCCTCAAGGGCGTTGTTCTCGCCGACACGCGCAAACGAATGGTGGTGGGAACTCGCGATGCTACCGCCAAGTTCTCGACCGGGGACGATATTCGAGTGCGCATTCGCAACTCTAAGTTGACCGCGGTTGTCACCCGCAACGGGAAACCTATCCGCACAATGCCAGTCAGCATGGGTAAACCCGGCTACACCACTCGTTCGGGAATCAAAACCACGATGGAGAAGGCGACTGTCACTCGAATGACGAACGCGGGAGTGTCTGACGAGTTCTACGATCTTCAGGTCCCTTGGACTGTGCGTATCACAGACACGGGCGAGTATCTTCATGGTGCGCCGTGGGCAGAAGGTCGACTGGGGCAGTGGAACGGCTCCCACGGCTGCACGAATCTTTCGGTCGCGGACGCGAAATGGTTCTACCACTTGTCTGTCCCCGGCATCCCGGTTATCACAACGGGCACCGGGAAGCCCATGGAAACCTGGAATGGCGCGGGCGCACTATGGAACATTCCCTGGAAAGAATGGCAAAAGCAAAGCAATGGCGACACAATCAGTGTGGGGCGCTATGCTCAGAATGGGTTTGGCGAACAACGGCGATAGAGTGCTCGCCGGGGAGTTTCTGGAGCCGGGGCCCCAGTGTGGCGAAATGCGCTGTACAGTGTTTTCGGGATTCTCTCTCAGGGGAACCGGATCAGGCGTGAATGAGTCCCAGCTCTTCGAGAGTGGCACGCGAGTAGGCGCGACATTGGGATGGTTTCACCCACGCGATTTCGTGCGGATGTGATTGAGTTTCGACTTCGACGGCTGACGCGGTGACACGGCACACTTCCGCTGCCTGTATCCGCTGGCTCTCGAAGTTCACCACAACATAATCTCCGGCATGCATAACTAATCAGCACCTAACATTGCTTACGGCTGGCTGTCCAGCCCTTTGGTTCCCAATCTTTTATCTCGGCGAGAATGTCTCACTTTGATGAGAGTTTCCTAACGAACTCGTCACGCAATGCCTCGATCTTCTCGGATTCATGGGGATAATCAGCCAACAACATGTCTAGATGAGCGTTGAGGGCTGTCTGCGCCTCGTTGAGAGCCTGCCGCGCGCCGACAACTGTACTTTTGCTTTCCGTGAGGGTTGTGAGGCTCGTGCTCCACGCCATGTCGGCGGCGGTGAACCGCTCTAATGAGAGGATGCGCTCGCGAGTGGCGGTAGCAGCGGCTGTAAGACGTTCTCGCAGAGTTTCAGCGTCGCTGGCTCCCAGTAGGTCGAGGCCACGTTCAGCGCTTTGAGCGGCGTTATAGGCGCTTGGGCCGCTCGCCAATAGGGCTAGCTCGCTTTCTGAGACCATGCCGCCGCCAGCTTGCATGTAGCTGGTTCGCGCGAGAATGCCCAACTTTTGTCGAGCGCCCACCGCGAGAGCATTAGCCTTCGACTCTCGCACCGTGGATACGCGAACCTGCTCCGCTGCGGACCGGCGATACAGGAGGGCTGAGGAAACAGCGGATTTCGCCGCCCTCACTTGCGCGCGGGCCGCCTCTAACGATGTGTGCGCACTCGACACTGTGGAGGTGTCCACCTCGGGAAGCGGGGGCGGAGGCGGGGGTGCGATGAGAGTGGTAGACGGGACGGGAGCGCCATCAGCTGTTGATAACACCCCATTTTGCAGCCAAACCACAGGATCGTGTGGCTCTCCATCCACATGCAACTCGAAATGCAGGTGAGGCCCAGTAGATAAACCGGTCGTTCCGATGAGCCCGATGAGATCCCCCGCCTTCACGGTGGCCCCGTCGCTGGTCGAGAAACTACTCAAGTGGCCGTATAGGGTGCTGATCGTGGGGTCGCTCGAGGCAAGCAGAATGTGATTCCCATATCCGCTGGAGTCGCTTCGTTGAGAGACTACTCCATCAGTTGCCGCAAACACAGGATCCCCCGTCACCCCGTTCAAGTCCACTCCCGCGTGAAGTCGTGAATATCCGAGGATTGGGTGCATCCTCATCCCGAATGGCGACACGATATCCGGGTTGCGCACTGGCCACACGGGAGTCCCAGGCGCTATCGGGAGAACACTTGGGGTTGTTGGCGGCGTGGGTTTGGCGGCATACGCGGGTATAGGTAAACCGAAAAGCACTAGTAGAACGGCTAGTATGACGAGTGTGGCGGCGAGGAGGTGATATTGCGCTTTTAGGACGCCTACTATCGGCTGCACAGTATCATCCGCTCCCAAGCTCTCCCCGAGCGCCGTTGGGCGCTCCCCATCTATTCTGAGTGGACCTGCCCGGTTCTGCCCCGGGGTCCGACGAAATTCTTCTCGCTCTTCTCCGTGCGCAGTCACCAAAGAGTGTTTTCCGCTATCTCAACCGAGGTGACACGATGAGAGAACACAGCGTAGCTACCACTAATATTGACCTGGACGCGTGATAGCGGATATCCGGGCAATCCTCTCATTGAGCGACGCCACCATCCCACCGCCGAGAGGATTGGCTGTGGGGGGTGACGGAACTAGGCTGTCACTGATCAAGCAGCGAGAGCGAGTTCGGTCTTGTTGCTGTTGGCAACTATTTGTTTCCACCCATGTTTATCGAGGTGAGATGGGTTCCTCGGCACGCTTCAACGATCAGCAATATTCGCCGTCGAAACTATTTCAGGCCCGCGATTGA
>CXWK01002194.1_pt2 | contig 15961 bp, 18 predicted proteins | sample 590851 | NCBI WGS metagenome assembly CXWK01 (sample SAMEA3498364, study PRJEB10139) | wastewater metagenome | biome: wastewater treatment plant; material: activated sludge | place: Denmark | collected 2014-08-01 | reverse complement strand
ATCAACGAGATCCGTGGCCGGACCGGTCTGGACAGCCGGACCGTCGACGTCCTGACGCCAGCTCGATACCTGCGTCTTCCGGGGTCGGCATCGCTGAAACCCGATGGTGACTTCTGCCGTCCGATCGATATCGGCGGGACACCACTTTCGGCAGCTGCGGCCGCGATTCGAGCCGAGTCCGCTCTGGACGCCGCCGTGACCGCCAGCCATCTCTCCAGACCGACTGTCGCCGCGGGCCTGGTTGCCGCGTCGGAGGGGGCAGGCGGCACCGGTGACCCTCTCACGGCTCGCCGCGGGCGAACCATCCAACCCGATCCTGCCCAGGAAGCACAGATAGTCATCACTGAAAGGTCGCCGCGGGCCTGGCGGCGTCGCCGGCGCTTCAGCGACACTGACTGGCGTCTGTTCAACAGCGAACCGCCGGTGGGCACCCGCTCGGATCGCGCGACTGAGGCCGCCTGGCGCCTGTGGCAGTCCGGGATCCGCGACTGGTCGATGGCCGGCTCGTACTACCGGAAATACAGCGTGTTCGCCAAGTTCGCCGAGCGAGACGAGGACAAGCCCGGCAGCGCTCGTGCGCACTGGGAATCGATCGTGTCCGTGGCCCGCGCGTACCGGCCGCCGCACGACAGTGCCGACGACGCTGTGATCGGCCGCGTCCGCGATCGGATAGCCGCCTGGACGGACCGGCCCGCCCAGGCGATCGCGGTGCTGGCCATCATCGAGAACCGTTTCAGCGACGGCTACGGGGTGGCCGACCGCCCTATCGCCGTGCGGGATCTCATGTCGTGGCTGAATCTCGCGTCTCTGAGCAGCGCGAAGGCGCTTCTCGGCGATCTCGTCGACGACGAAGTGCTCGCCGTGTCGACCCCCTACGAACGGTCCGCTCCCCGCGAAGCGACCCGGTACACCCTTGTCGGTCCCGAGGCAGGGTTTTCCCGTACAGATCCAGAACATGACTTCACAATTAGTAGAGGTACGTCCTTGCCACTAACCACCGGGGAGCCCCTCTCCCCGGTCTGGGGAGTTCTTGGTGCATGCTGCTGGCAACTGTATTCCTACCTACTGTCATGCTCGGATCCGGTCCCTTCGGCAGTGCTGGCTGCCGCTGTCGGGATCGGAGTGGGTACCCGGCGATCGGGTTGTCTACATCTGCTCAACGTTCTTGTGCAGGCTCAGCTGGTCACTCGCATCGGTACCGGTCGTGCAACCAGGTGGGTGGCGGTGAACAGTGCCACTGCTCTGCGCGACGCGGAGAAGGTCACCGGGGCATGTGAACGGCTCAAGGCCGTGCGGACACGGATCAACGCTGAACGGTCGTCATGGCATGCCGAGTCCCGTACCGAGTGTCGAAGGGCGCAACGGATGCTGCGTCGAGTACTAGAGGGTCTGCGCGGCCGGGCCGCCCATCGACAGCTTGAGCTTGGTCTGGTGATCGACACCGAGTACACGGCCGGGAAAGTCATTACGCTGCAGCCGACAGGCCTGAGGCGCAGAGCGCGAAATACCCGGCGGTCGCCGACGAGACGATCGGGACGTGACGGTCCCTGAGGAAAATGTCAGTCCGCAAGCGGGCGACCCGGTGACAGCGGAGTATCGGCGCCCTCGAACGGGTGTCCTCCGTTGTGCTGCCGTGCGCGAAGCTTGACCTCCGCAGCGATGGCTTTCTCCACGAAATGGGACCAACTGCGATCGCTTTCAGCTGAGCTCGTGGTCTTGTAAGCCAGACGAGCCTGTACGTAGATATCGGGCGAGACATAGACCGTGACGGCCTTGTTTGTCGGATTGTCCGCGGCAGGTGGGGACGTCGGCGTGACAGGGGTTGTCGGAGGTGCTGAGATTCGATTATTCGCTGGAAATGCGGACGGATCTCCAGCGATTGCGCATTTGTCGACTTCTCCCCGAGCGTCGGTGGAAATCCAGTGCAGTCCTCGGACGCTGCGTTGCTGATCTGACATGATTTGGCCTCCTGTGATGCGGAATTCCGGTTTCTGCTTCTGATCCGACGAACGAGCCCCCGGGTACACTCGCTAACTCGATCGCAGCTCGGATCAGTTGTGATCGCTCATCGACGGTCGGTTTCCGACGTGCCATGACGAAAATGATCGCACGAGCCGGCGCGTCCTCCCGGAACAGAGGACACTGAAGTCGAGAGCGACGCCGAGGAGGACCAGTGATGACGACAACCGAAAAGAAGTCCGTACAGCGTCGGCCGCGGCCTCGAGTCGCGGCCGCCGCGGCTCGCGCCTCCATCGAGATCCGCGAACATGACGGCCGCGATGTTCCCGACTGGCTGCGTGAAGCCGCCTCGGCGACAGAGGCCAACCCGATCACGCACTGACTCGGATCACAACCACCACACGAACCCGCATTCTGCCTTCATGGCAAGGGTGCGGGTTCTCCTCTTTCACCGACTGTCTGTGTCAACTAGGCGGGAGCCGATGACCTGTCGGTGCCCAGTACCGGAGGGTGTCTCCCATATGTCCGGCACGGCGCGACCTCTCGTCATGGCGGCGCACACTGTCGAGTACGCCGCCGCACGATTGGATCGTCCTACGAGAGCCCACGTTCCCCTCATCACAGGTGATCAACACGCTATCGAGTGAGATCCGATCTCCTGCGAAGCCCAGCACGTGGCGCAGCGCCATGGCCGCGATCCCTTGTCGGCGTTCAGAGGGACGTATCCCGTAGCCGATGTGACCACCTACATCGGCGAGGAAGTCGTTCAGCCTGTGCCGCAGTTGGATGGAGCCCAGATAGCAGCCATCGCGCACGATCCACCAGTTGGTCGCAGGAATGGCATCGGGGGTTGGTGCCGCCACGGGTTGCATCAACAACTCTCGCACCCAGCGCTCAAACCCACTTCGTGACGCGAGATCAAGACCGAGCTCACGCGCGACACCGAGGCCCGCTCCTGGCTGATCGACGTCTGCGCCGCCCCACTCATCACGTGAACTCAGCCAGGAGGTGTGCAGACCGGCAGTCGGCTCGACCAAGCTAGCTTCGCTCATGGACTAATGCTCCCAGACGAACCCGCATCTGCCATGAAGGCAGGTGCGGGTTCGTCTTTCTCGCCGGCTCCTGGTGTCACCTCGGTGACGTGTGGCCGTCAGTTGGGACTGCCGCGCGAATAGGTGACATCTGATCTGGCTTGCCCACTGGGCGGCCTGGAAGGATGTGCACCATGCCCGCTCCCTACCCCCAGGAGTTCCGCGAAGATGTCGTGCGCGTGGCCCGATCCCGCGAGGCCGGCGTCACTCTCGCGCAGATCGCGAAGGACTTCGGCGTCCACGAGATGACGCTCCACAAATGGCTCCGCCAAGCCGACATTGACGACGGCAACCGCCCCGGCAAGAGCCGGGAGGATTCCACCGAGCTGCGCGATGCGCGCAAGCGGATCCGGCTGCTCGAGCAGGAGAACGAGGTCCTCCGCCGCGCAGCCGCCTACCTCTCCCAGGCGAACCTGCCGGGAAAAGATTCTACCCGCTCGTGAGCGAGCTCGCCGCCGACGGCATTCCCGTCGCGGTGTCCCTGCGGGTCCTGAAGCTCTCCCGCCAGCCCTACTACCGCTGGCGGCACCAGCAGGTCACCAAGGCCGAGGTGGTCGAGGCATACCGGTCCAACGCGTTGCTGGACGCTCACCTCGACGACCCCGAGTACGGCTACCGGTTCCTGGTCGGCGAAGCGGCAGAAGCCGGTGAGCAGATGTGTGAGCGGACGGCGTGGAGGATCTGCCGGGACAACCAGTGGTGGTCGGTGTTCGGTAAGAAGCGCGGCAAGAACGGGAAACGCCCCGGTCCGCCAGTCCATGACGACCTCGTGAAGCGCGACTTCACCGCCGATGACGCCAACGAACTGTGGCTGACCGACATCACCGAGCACTGGACCGACGAGGGCAAGCTCTACCTCTGCGCCATCAAAGATGTGTTCTCCGGCCGGATCGTGGGCTACTCGATCAGCGACCGGATGAAGGCGCGCCTCGCGGTGAACGCCCTGGACAACGCGATATCCAGACGTCGCGACGCCGCTGGTTGCATCGTGCATTCGGACCGTGGGTCTCAGTTCCGGTCACGGAAATTCGTGCACGCCCTGAACCGTCACCACCCCATCGGATCCATGGGCCAGGTCGGCGCTGCCGGCGATAACGCCGCGATGGAATCGTTCTTCGCACTGCTCCAGAAGAACGTCCTGGACCGCAAGCGGTGGCGAACTCGAGAAGAGCTGCGGATCGCGATCATCACCTGGATCGAACGTACCTACCACCGCCGTCGCCGACAGGCCCGCCTGGGCCGATTGACCCCCATCGAATACGAGACCATCATGAACCCGGCCGTGGACCTCGCGGCCTGAAACCCCAACTGTCACCTGTTCGTGCGGCAGTCCCGTTCATCGCATCGAGCGACCGGCTGCCTCCCACGTCTGCCCCTCGGCCAGTTGGCCTGTCAGCTTGGTGCGGATTTTGTCGATCGCGTCGTCCCCCAGCGCGAGCCGCAGTGGCGGCTGGCTGCTGGTGACTGCGTCGATGATGGCGGCAGCGGCCTTGTCCGGGTCGCCCAGTCGGACGGGATCTATGGATGTGAAGCCCTCTGCCGCGCGCCCGACACTGTCGTCATAGTCAGTGACCGCAGGTGTCGTGACGTGTAGGGCCCCGCCGAACCCGGTCCGGAAATCACCCGGTTCGACGATCGTGACACCGATACCGAGGTGTGCGACTTCCTTCAATAGCACCTCGCACATACCCTCGACCGCGAACTTCGAGGCCGCGTATGCGGCCAGTCCTGCTGCTGGTGGCGCGATTCCCGCGAGTGAGGAGATCTGCACGATGTGCCCGTGCCGCTGTTCGCGCAGCACAGGCAGGGCCGCACGGATGACGGTGAGCGAACCGAAGACGTTGACGTCGAACAGATCGCGGACTTCCGAAGCGGGGGTCTCTTCAACGGATCCGAACGAGCCGCGTCCGGCGCAGTTGACGACCACGCTTAGAGCGCCGAACCGTGACACGGCGGCGTTGACGCCAGCCTGTACTTCGGCGTCATTGGTGACATCAACCTGTACGACGTGCGCTCGATCAGAACTCGCCTCGAGTTCTCTGACCGCCGGGCTCCCTGGTGACCGGACAGCGGCCACGACCCGGCCACCGCGGGCCAGGACGGCCCTGCTCAAGGCGAGTCCGAAACCGGAGCCCGCGCCAGTGATGAACCAGGTCTGCTCGTCGATCGCTTGCCTCATGTACACCCCTCATAGTTTCGATACTGCTCGGTCAGTATCGTAATGGCTAGACTGTCGCTCGTGCACACGCAGGATGGATCACGGCCAGGCCGCCCCCGTAGTGAACGGGCGCGGCACGCCGTACTCGAAGCGACTCGCAATCTCCTGACCGACGAGGGCCTACCGGCGCTTACCGTCGACCAGATCGCCGCCCAGGCGGGCGTCAGCAAGAACACGATCTACCGTTGGTGGCCCAACAAAGCAGCAGTTCTGATGGACGCGTTCACCGCTGTGACGAGCGCCAAGCTCGAAGCGCCAGCCGATGGCACAGCGGTTCAACGCTTCCGGGGACAGGTTCAGCGGGTCGCGGCACTCATGAGCGAACCCGCAGCGCGCCGCCCGTTCGTCGCCCTTGTCGCCGCCAGCCAGCATGACCAGCAGCTCGCCGAGGCACTCCGAGAGAGATTCATCGCCGACCGCCGAGCGACGGCAACGGCACTACTGGAGGAGATCGCCGACGATGACCCCCCAGCCGACTTCGAACCAGACATCGTCATCGATCTGATCTACGGCGCGCTCTACTACCGTTTGCTGATCACCGGGGCGAGCCTGGATCGGTCGTACGTCGACCGCCTACTGGACTTCGCGCTCGGTTCGCTCACGACCTGACCCGACAGCAGCAACCGCGAGCCGTGCGAAGCTGATCGACACCAGTTGCCTCGGCCGGGTTGCCGACTCGAACTTCACGCACGCGCGAGATCCCGTATCTGCCGCCATGGCAGGTGCGGGTTCTTCTTTTTCGCCAGCCCCCAGGTAGCCAGCCGACAACAGAGGGACGGCTCAGCCGTCGACTGATTGACGGTACTACCGTCTCTACCGAGTCGGACCACAGCCGCAGCAGCGTCACTACTGTCGATCACGGGACACTATTACCGTCCCTAACGTGACGCTATGACAATAGAGTGACAGTTATACCGCTGCACAACCGTCCCTATGGGACTACTTCCGTATCCGATCGGCATTAGCTGCACTGTTGTGCCGTCTCGATATCGACCGCAGTACCGTCCCTGTAGGTATACAGACCAGCGTCTATGGCCACATGTGGACGGCTGCACCGCTGTTATAGAGACTGTTCTACAGTCTCTATCGTGACGGCAACGAGGCCACCATGACGACCAGAACCGCCCTCTCATGCGGCTATCCAAGCGAATGTAAGGCCATTATCGACGCCTGCGATAAATAGCAGAATGTATTTCTCAACATCAATTCTGTGTCGCCACCGAATGCCGGTTTGCTGCCGGTGTCGAAAGCTTCAACAATGGCACAATCACAGCCTCGAAATACGTTCCGTTGCGGCGTCACAGTACGCATCGCGGAAATACTCCCGCACACGATGGAACAGCCTCCTCCACCCGCCCGCGGGCACCAGGTGAGCTACCCACACCGGTGACCTGGTCGGCGTCCCGCTGGTCCGCCGGTGGCCGCAGAAACCCGCTGCGGCCACCACCCACGGGCGGGCGAATGAGTCAGTCCTGTATCGACTGCTGCTGCCCACGGCGGCAGCAGAGATGGCAGCCGCCGGCTGCGCGAGCTCGAGGTACCAGGTCGCCGCGGCTCTCACTGCCGACCCTGTCGCCGGCCGGAAAAGCTGGCAGGCGACAGGGGAGCGGCAACCTGGATTCGGCGGCCCGCCCTGGCCGCCAACCGGGGGTTCGCTGATGCTCAGGCGACTGCGTCCAGACGCCACATTCGTGACGTCACCTGCCTCTCGAAGCTGCTCTGCAGGCCCGTCTGCGACGGGTAAGGCGAGCTGGATCGACGCTGCGAACGAGCGCCTGCAACACCATCGCGACCTCTGGGGCAGATCCCGGCTGGATGAATCCCAGCCGGCATATTTCATCGCAGCGATCCGGCCCTCACACCCCCACAGCAGACGCCGGTTGGCACCGCCGGCAGCTTCGTTTATCGGTCGCTTCGCGCCCTCGATGCTCCTGCTCGACATCGGAAGCTAGAGAGCAGAGACTTCCTCACCCCCGGCCGGGGAGTTGATGCGCCTGCGGCGCCGAGCCGGTTACGCCCCGGCCGGGGCCGCTCCGGTTCCGCTCTGTCGTGGGGCCCTCACCGATGCCAGCTTCTCTCTAAGCGCGCTGACGCGCGGGCATCGGACCCACGACACTGCTCCACCTCCACGGAGGTTGAGACGGCGGCTGTCGCCGCCTGCTGAGCCATAGCGGTGGACTCAACCACGGGGCCCGCGGCTGTCGCCACGGGTCGGCTACGCCGTGCTGGACCGACCGCTGACGCGGCCGGTGACACTGACGCCATCAACGGGGGCAGCCCCGCCACTCGCTAGCGCTCGCCGGCGGTTCTGGAGCTCTCACAAGGCCAAAATCGGCCTTGCGTCGCCTGCGTCAGTGATCTACATCATAGGGCGCAAGGCGTACCCGCTCCAAGCTGGGGAAACCCGCAAGCGGGGCCATCCTTGCGACCCCTCTTTTCGAGGTGTTCTCACGCCTTGCGACCGGTCGCAAGGATGGCAATTCTTCTATGTTTCCCCAGGTCGCCACGGGCGCAAGCTTCACTCGCTGACGCTCGTTGCCGCATGCTGTGGCGCTAATCAAAAAAGGGCATAAGGAGTCGTGACGTCACTGCGGGTTTCGGTCGCTGCGCTCCCTGCACCCTTGCTAGCCCGGCAGAGCCGGGACGACCTCCTCGGCTGGCGCCTCGTCGCCCACGCTTCGCGCGGGTCCTGATCGCCTTCGGTTCGCTTGGTTCGGTCGCGCGCGACCTCCCTGCGCTCACCTCTCGGCGCCCCCCTGCGGGGTGCCCTGGTCCGCTGCGGCGGTGATGCCGGCTGCTGTGCTCGGCGCTGGCGCGCCTGCGGCTGCTGCCGGTCGGTTGCTCGCTCGCTCGCATCCTCTGGTGCCGGGCGCGTCCTGCCGGCCTGTATCGCGCCCCCGGCGCGCATGGCTGGCTCGGTGAGGCCGCGATCAGCTGGAGTCGACCGTCTGCTCTGAAGACCTGTGGTGCCGGCCTCCTGGCGGCGAGCGTGCTCGCTGTGACCAACCACGCCACCCGTGGCGGGTGATCCGACACGGACATCCGGATATCGCTGTGCTGGACCGGTCTGGGCCCGCCCGCGACCGAGTCCTGTGTCCGCTCGCGGAGCTGCCTGGTCGACGGCAGGTCCTGTCAGGCGCGAAGCGTAGGTTCGGTCCGAACCCGGATAGAGCCCAGTTCACTGGGGCCGGATTGGATCTGTCGATTCCACGGGCGTCAGTGACGTCACCGCTGGGCAGGTAGACCTGCGTTACGCGTCGGGAGGCTGAAGGCGCCTGGTGAGCATGTCGAAGTCGACCATCACCGCGGACTCGGTTTCGGAATGATGTATACGCTGGTTGAGTTCAGCGTAGAACGATTCTTCGGAATCGAGCGCTCGTTGGTCGTACTCACGCAGTCGACAAAAATCGTCGATTGGGATCAAGGCGGCCGTCGGCTCGCCCTTATCGCCAATAATCATCGGTTCAGGTAGGCCTTCGGCGAAGCGGGAGAGCATTTTCAGCACCAATTCTGGAGCCCGGTCCAAGGGGATTAGACTGAAGCGGTTGGCGACATTCTCGCTAGTGGGTTCGTCGTCGAGCACGATGGTAACTTTCGGGTGGATGCGTCGGGGCTGAGTGTTGAAGTTGTGAGAATCGACTAAGCGAGTATCTCCCGCATTCGCTGGCTCTACGTCAGGGGTGATCTCAACCGTTTAGACTGCGTCGCAGCGTGAGAAAGAAGATTTCTACACAGAATCACATGAACAGGACGCCATGGGGTGAGCGTACCTGCGCTGCGCTGACAGTATCTGCCGAACTCGGTGCGAGGCTCGGCCGGGGCGGAGTACTAACGCCGATGACCGGACTCGCATCTCCCTGCGAAAGCGCCGAATTTTAGTCCTCGGCTGCCCTGGGGAGTCGTGAACTCGCTGCCGACAGCGAGCGTGAGCTGTCGGACTTGTCGAGGCTGAAGCCAGGACGACGGCGAAGGCGTTCCGCGAGAGCGAGACGGTCAGGATTGGAGGAGGGAACGCGACAGTCGATGTCCATCCAATCGCCTCGAATCGGCGGGGCAATAGCAGTGCGGGTACATGGAGGAGCCACGTCGTCCTGGTTCGTCGGTGAGTTCTGCCGCCTATTTGTCTACGGGCTCAGGCCCCTCAGGGACATTGTCCGTACAACCTCGCAGCTGCCCTCGTACTCACCGGAAAATTTCGGGTGAGTCCAGTATGCGATGGGCCCCGGCGGTTCAAGGCCTGTGCGACCTCCTGCGGATCCGCTGTGCTTCTTGTATGTCCTACCGCGTGCTGTGCAGTTCGCCGATGTAGATCTTCAGGGAGTCGGGCACCAGGTAGTACACCGTGGACGAACTCGTCCGAGGCTGCACCGCTCCGAGCACCAGCGCCGTAGGGGCATCGGTGTACTTGTCGGTCCCCATGATCGATCGCGGTAGCACCTCGGGGTTCGACACCGACAGGGCCTCGACGTTCGCGCTCTGCGAGTCAGAGGACTCAACGTACAGCCCGATCCGTTCGGCTGCAGAGCTGACGACCCTGGGCTTGGCGCCGGAGATATCCACTCGCATGTTGTAGTTGCCGCACGTGGCACCGTCCGGCGGCGAGTACATGGTTTCGCAACCCCAGGACAGGCGCAGATCACCGTCTGCGTCGGCTGCGATCGAGATCGCCGGGTTCCGCGGAAAGCTTGATTCTGTATCGGCATACTTGGCGATCTTCGGCATGCTCTGCTCGGCAGGACCATAGCCGATCGATTCGACATCCTTGCGTACGTCGAGACTGCCGACGACCTTGATGCTCTGCGGTGGGGTGACGTACTCACGGGTCTTCTTGTCACGCCACTTCGAAGTGTACGAGGCGCTATTTAGCTTGGGAGAGAACGCTGCCTGGCCGGAACTCGCACCTGGGGATGCCGCCGGCGCGGCGGTGTTCTTGTCATCGTCACCGCCGCCCACAGTCGTCACCAGGACGATCACAATGACCACAACGACGAGCGTCAGCAGCACGGCGGCGCCGCCAAGCGCTTTTGTCAGGTGTGGCCGCCGCGGTTGCAGCGTTGAAGGTCGGCCCGCCAGGTCATCCAGAGTTCGTTCGTCGACAATCGCAGTCGGGTCATTCAACAGCCGGTCGTAGGTAGCGCGGCGGTGCGGATCGGCGAGGATGGTCCGGGCTCGCTCAAGTCGACTGCGATAGACCGTGTCGCGAAGGTCGATTGAACCAATCGTGACGTCGAGCTGTTCTGAGAGAACGGCGCAGTTAGCGTGCGGGTCTAGGCCGTGGGCGGAGTAGAGATCAATTCGGATGAGCATGGGTCATGGGCCCCTTCATGGGCAAAAGGAGAGGACGAACGTCTTGGCTCTGGAGTTCGAAGCTTCCCGCTGCTAGTGGTCGGGATCTGAACCGGGGTCGTGGTCGGCCACTTCGTCAGCGTCAAGAAGTGCCGAGGCCGCGACGAACAGTTCGGCCGGTTCGACTCCCACCGCGAACGCGAGATCCCAAATTCTGTCGCTACTGATCGATGAGTCGCCCTGCTCCAGACGACTGATCGTCGGACGGCTTACTCCGCTTGCTTCGGCCAACTCGGTCTGGGTCATTCCTGCCGCGTACCGAGCATCACTCAGCGCCTGACCTAGCGCCAACCTACGCATACGCCGGACGTGCCGGGCGTACGGCGATAGATGAGCGGATGGTGCGGGCACAGACCCAGCTTCCCATGCGTTCGTCTCCTCCTGGGGTGCGAGTAATAGGGTGAATCACTTGTGATTCACCCTAGACGATACGAATGATCTGCAAGACCGCAATCCGATGTCATTCAGTTGGTCGCCCTGACTGGGGTCTGTTCGTACGGCAGTCCCCTGCAGTCGCGAGTTCAGGCCTCGACTCCACGCGCACACGCGGTGTGGGAGCAGTGCTTGGCATCAGTGAGCCAGAGGAGCAAATTGTATTTGCAATCGGTATCACCGACGTGAGGAGACGATCGTGGCTGGCAAGTTTGAGGTGTACGAAGACAAAGCTGGAAAGTTCCGATTCCGACTCAAGGCTGGCAACGGTGAAGTCGTCGCTGTGGGCGAGGCGTACGAAACCAAATCGGCCGCCATCAAAGGCACCGAAGCGGTCCAACTCGCGGCAGACGGCGCTGACCTGAAAGACCTCACAGACTAGATCGATCGCCGCGCGCCGCAGCAACAGGACAGCGTCCGCGACCTCGCAAGCGTCCCTATCGATGGCTCACACCTGGGGGCGGTCCTCGAGGATGTCCTCGGAAGACAGCTCGTGACCTGGGAGGAGGTTGCCGACATCCTGCGTCCACACATCCGCAAATGGTCGACCGGGGACAATATCGATGACTTGATCACGACCTCATTACCAGGTCGTCACCGCCACCTGGCCACAAAGGCGATTCCGCGGGAGCACGGATACGAGGCGTCGTCGTCACATGCGCGCCAACCACGCCACCCGACAGACGCTGTCTGAGCCGGCGAACTGCTTCGCCATCCACTTTCGTTGAAGTCCTCGGTGATCAGATCGATCACTCTCGCCGACGTGGCAGCCACCGCGGGCGATTAGCCAGCCAGCGAACATACCGCTACGGCAGCGCGCTCAGTCAGCCCGGGCGCTTCGCACTTCAATCGAGGGCTGATGCTGCTGACGACGGACTCCCATGATCAGGTGTTCAGGGGTAACTCGACCCCGTTGGGACGGTTCACGCCCGTTCGCGCGACGCGAGCACTTCCGACGACGAGTTTCACCGGAGGATCCATGAGTTGGCGCAGGACTGCCCCTGCGTGTGATCGATGAGCCACGGCAATCGAGTAGACCTTCGCACTGGCCAAAAGAGACGCTTCGGCCCGGCGGATTCGCTGGCCCGGGGCGTCGGTGTCTGGGTCAACGACCGGCTTACGGACGGGGGCCACCGCTTTAGTGCATTCAGAGGAACATGAACTGAAGCGATCACTTGGGGGCTCGTACGGCACCCTCGTTGGATTACAAGAGCGTTCGACGATGCCTATCTCGCGGGTGTCGCTCCATCGATTGACACGCTGTCGATGTCGGATGGACCGGATATCTTGCTCGTATGACCGACGTCTACCGGAACGACTTCAATTCAGACGACGACGGGGCGACCAGGTTCGGCTGGTGGAAGACCGTCGAGCACTTCTGCGCTCCCGATTCGCAACCGGAAGCGATCAGTCGAGTACGTGGCTTGGGCCCCGAGTCGATCCAGTGGAGTAGGGGCCTCGTTCAGGACGACCTGCGCGAACACACCGCGAAGTACACACGCAAGCCTGTAATCGCAGTCGACTACGGGGACGGGTGGCGGTACGCGTACAAGGCACAGAAGTACGAGCTTGTCGACAGCCGCATCACGGTTCCGGATCAGCCGCCGAAGTACGACCGGGTTCGCAACAGAGAGACGACCGTTCGAGGAAATCTAGGTCCGGTACCACCGCGTGCGGAGCTGGAGATCATTCCGCGAGACCTCGTTGATCCGAATGCGAACGAGTCTCTCGGCACGATCGACCGGGCGGCGGACGCGACGCCGAAGGTGCCTTCGAACACGGCCGAGTACGGGTTTGGATCCATCAACGCGGACCTACCGCGCGACGGCGACGTCCCTGATGCGAACGAGACTTCGCCCGTTCAGGCTGTCGGTCTCCAACTCGGTGAGGAAATCGAGCGCCGGTACGCCGAACGGGTCGTGTGGCAGAGGCTCCACCAACCGAAGCTTCGAATGCAGACCCTCCAGCATCACGGCACGGCGTGCACGTACTGCGGCCTGGACATCCCACAGATAGTAGAGGCGGCACATCTTGTCGCCGATTCGGAGGGGGGCGCGGCGAGCGTGGACAACATGCGGCCGATGTGCCCGAACCATCACCGCGCCTACGATGCCGGACTCCTGGCCTGGGACGGTCGCCGCTTCAAACCAACTCCTGGGGCTCCTTCGGTGGGTCCAGATCCAGGCCCCTCGTAAATCCCGTCGTCTCGCAACCGGTCCAGTCCCCGCATGCCGACCAGTACGCCCCCTTGCGAGACCGCGGGACCTAGGCGGCCCGCCATCGGCCGACCACCCGCAGGGTGTCTGATCACCGCCCAGCTTACGGACCGGTGATGCATTCGCGAGGGGCGCAGAGGCTGCTGCGTTCGGATTTCCTCGAGTCAGACACGACATACCGACCGCTTCCCGACAATGTCTGTACCTCCTGGCAAGATCAAACGCAGACATGGCGAACGCTGGCACAGCGCCGCGTGAGACGGGAAAGTGGGAAGTCGTTGGAGAGCAGCAGTACATTCTGCTTCATTGATCTCTTCAGTGGGCTCGGTGGATTCCACGTTGCCCTAGAAGAACTAGGTGGTCAAGGCGTGTTCGCTGCGGAGTGGGAACCGACTCTCAATGCCCTCTACAAGAAGAACTTCGGCATCGAAGCCTGGCCGGATATCAACCAACTCGAGACCGATGAACAGATCGACCAAAAGGTGCCGGACCACCAGGTCCTGGCTGCAGGTTTTCCGTGTCAGCCGTTCTCCAAGGCCGGCGACCAGCTCGGGTTCGCGGACACCACGCAGGGCAACCTCTTCTTCAAGGTGCATCAGATTCTGAAGGTCAAACGGCCGCGTCGATTCATCTTGGAGAACGTGCCCAATATCCTCCGCCATGACGGGGGGAGGACGCGAGAATCGATCATCGAGATGCTGGAGGACCTCGACTATGCGGTGAAGGTGGCACACTTTTCCCCGCACGAGTTCGGGATCCCGCAGGTGCGCGACCGAGCGTACTTCGTTGGATCACTGGACGGGCTCGACAACTTCAGGTGGCCGGACAAGCACAAGGACTCCACGAGCATCACCAGAGTGCTGCGCGACGACGTCCGCCCGAATCATGAGATCTCTGATCAAACGCTCCAAGCCATCGACATGTGGGCAGACTTCCTCAAGCGGTCGCCTGCGTCGGTGAAGCTGCCGTCGTTCCCCATCTGGGCGATGGAGTTCGGCGCGACGTACCCCTACGAGGACGACACGCCTCCGGCGGCTTGGGAACGTCGGCGTAAGTACGGCCTGAGCGGCTTGCACGTTCATGGCAACTTCGGTATCGAGCTCGACGGTCTATCCGTTGACGAGCAGTACGAGTTGATCCCGAGCCACTCACGTCGCCAGGGCGACTACGAATTCCCCCGCTGGAAGCAGAACTTCATACGGCAGAACCGCGAGTTCTACTGCGAGAATGCGGTATGGATTGACCCGTGGATTGCCGATTGGCGCCCTTGGGGACTCCCGTCGAGCTTTCAGAAGATGGAGTGGAACGCACAAGGTGAGGAGCGGGACATCGACGACTTCGTCCTCCAGGTGCGCGCGTCCGGCATCCGCGTCAAGCGGCCGACTACGGCTCCCAGCTTGATTGCCTTCACCCAGACCCAGGTTCCGATCCTTGGGGCCAACTTGACCGGAAGCCGCCGGTACATGACGCCACAGGAATGCGCGAAGCTGCAGAGCCTCGACAAGATCGCCCTCCCGGACAGCGACCTCCACGCATACAAGGCGCTCGGCAACGCCGTGAACGCGAAGGTCGTCCAGGCCATCGCCACGCCGCTACTCCAAGGTCTTGACGAACAACAGTTGTCGAAGACGCCTGCATCGAGCAACCAGTTCGCGGATATTGAAACGATGGGAGCGATCGCGTGACCGATGACAGTGGGGCAATGGGTGCCCTAGAGTTGGAGGACGATAGCTCCGCAGCGGTCCTCCAGGAGAGCATCGCAGAGGGACTGGCGACGCTTTCGGACGCTGCCGAGGCGCCGAAGGGAGTGAAGCTCCCGCCGAACCCATTCACGGCTGCTAACGTGGACTTCACCACGGGTGCTTGGACCTCACAATTGGCGTCGGTACAGGGCTGGCTTAGGTTCGAGTCTGATTTGCGGGAGTCGAGTCTCGATGACTTCCTCGCGTCGTTGGTCAAGGAACTCGGACTTAGCTACGAGGAAGGCCTCGATCTCTCGACGTCTCCACGTTCGATGACCGAAGATGCTTTGAATGCCTTGTCCAATCGAGTGGACACCGCTTCCAAGCTCCAAGGGCAATTCCTCGATGACCTTGATGCCGAAGGTGCGACGAAGACTGCCGCAACGGCCAACTGGGAGAGCGCCTGGGACGAAGTCGACGACGCCGCTCCTGTCAACCATGATCCGGTCAAAGCGAAGGCCGATACGTGGCCGATCTACCAGTTGGTCCATAGCCCGTTGAATCTCACGCCCTCGTACCAGCGTGGCGACGTATGGAGTGCCCCCGACCGATCAGCCTTGATCGAGTCAATCCTGCGTGGAATTCCCCTGCCGTCGATCATATTGCTGCGCAAGAAGGGCTCCGAACCGCACGAGGTAGTCGACGGTAAGCAGCGCTTGACCGCGATCCTTCGTTTCGTTGGGGCCCACCCAACCGCCAAACAAAAGCTCAATGAAGCACACGACCGGCATCCCGAGGCGGACCTCAAGGGACTGTTCGACAACAACTACCGGGCTTTCCGTCGTGCATGGAAGACCTTGGAGGGCGAGCAACTCACGACTGCCGTTGAGAACGAGTACTGCTTTCCATTCCAATTACGTAAGGGCAAGGAGAGTGCACTGACGGGTGCGCTGCAGTCACTGCAGGGCAAGTTCTATACAGAAATCAAGGATAAGGAGGCCTCCGTCGCTGAACAGG